>Ga0209083_1002512_pt1 | contig 17223 bp, 14 predicted proteins | sample AM7aDNAmetaG_FD_184132 | JGI IMG/M metagenome (GOLD analysis project Ga0209083, IMG submission 184132) | Freshwater microbial communities from Finland to study Microbial Dark Matter (Phase II) - AM7a DNA metaG (SPAdes) (version 3) | ecosystem: Environmental > Aquatic > Freshwater > Lake ...
TTTCTGTATAGTACGGATCCCGCCCATAATTGCCCGCATATGCCTGACCGCTTCAACCACGTTGCCTGTGCCGGCCTCACCTTTCGTCCGAATCATGGCGGCTCCCTCGTTGATGCGGCGGAGTGCTTCGCCAAGGTCCCGGGCACCGCAGACGAACGGGACCGTGAACTTTGTCTTCTCGATGTGAAATTCCTCATCGGCGGGGGTAAGCACCTCTGATTCGTCGATCATATCCACGCCAAGCACTTCCAGCACCTGGGCCTCGACAAAGTGGCCGATGCGCACCTTGCCCATCACGGGGATCGAGACCGCATCGATAATCGAAAGTACCTTCTCCGGGTCCGCCATGCGGGCCACTCCGCCTGCCATCCTGATATCTGAAGGGACACGTTCAAGAGACATCACTGCCACGGCACCCGCCTCTTCTGCAATCCGTGCCTGGTCGGCGTTCACGACATCCATGATGACGCCGCCTTTCTGCATGGCGGCGAATCCCCGCTTGAGGAGTTCGGTACCATACCTGAGTTCTGATAATTCCATAATTTTCACCTGGTTACTAATCCCGGACCCCCGGGTAGGGGGAGGGTTCCATGACCAAACTGGCATTCAACAGATCCCTGTAGTATCCCATGGTGTTGAACACGTGAGCTGATAAATATATTCACAATTGTGAATATTACTGCTACCGACGAGTATAAGTATTAATCATCAAAAACAGGTCCGGTCGTCTGGTATGGCCATGGCTCAGATCTGCCTGAGACTTCCCCGCTGTTTCACAAACCTGTCCCAGTTCCAGGGTTCGTCCAGCACGTTCACAACAACGCTCTCAATACCACAGACGCCGTATGCCTTGCGCTGCACCTGGAGGGTGAGGTGATCAGAGAGTGGGCAGGCCTTGCAGGTGAGGACCATGTCAATCTCCACGGATGTACCTTTCACCCGGATCTCCTTGATCAGCCCAAGGTCCACAATATCAATACCAACTTCGGGATCTATCACTTCCCGTAACGCATCCCGGACCTGGTTCTCGCAGACCAGTTCCTGCGGCATTGCGGGGGAAAACGGGCTGGGTTGTGTATATTCGATCATACGGAGCCGGTCCTCGAGATGGCTCTGCCGGTCCAGCAACCGGCTGATCACCCGGAGCATCGGATCGGGCATGACCCCTTCAACCAGCTCATCATGTGAACTGTGTTCCGGCCCGGCTATCCGGCCGGGGACTCCGACCACCGTTGCTCCGGGCGGGACCGATCGGACGACAACTGATCCGGCACCGACTTTTGCACCCTTTCCGATCAGGATGGGACCAAGGATGATGGCACCGGACCCAAGAACAACGCCATCCTCCACGGTCGGGTGGCGCTTGACATTTTCGAGTGCTGTGCCACCCAGCACCACCCCCATGTAAATAAGGACATCATCCCCAACCACGGCCGTCTCGCCAATGACGATTCCCATGCCATGGTCGATGACCACCCGCCGGCCTATCTCTGCCCCCGGATGTATCTCAATCCCGGTCAGAAACCGGTTGATATGGGCGATAAAACGGGCGGAAAACCGGAAATTCCGTCTCCAGAGCCAGTGTGACCGGCGGTGGAACCAGAGTGCATGGATACCCGGGTAACAGAACAGGACTTCCATGGTAGACCTGGCGGCGGGGTCTTTCGCAAAGACTGCCCTGATATCCTCACGAAGGTGATCAAATACCATTATCTACTCCTACAAAGCCTCAAAAAGGTCAGTACTCAGGTACCGCTCCCCGGTATCAGGCAGGAGTACGATAATGGTCTTACCTTTATATTCCTTCCGTGCCGCAACCTGTAATGCAGCCCACGTCGCAGCGCCGCTCGAGACGCCGACGAGAATTCCCTCCTCCCTGGCCAGACGCCGGGCGGTTGCCACCGCATCGTCGTATGTCACCCTGATCACTTCGTCGAGAAGATCCTTCTGGAGCACATCAGGCACGAATCCAGCGCCAATACCCTGGATCTTGTGTGGGCCAGGCTGGCCTCCGGAGAGGACGGGGGACGTATCCGGTTCCACGGCAATCGCCTTGAAGCCCGGTCTCCGGGGCTTGATGACTGAAGCGACCCCGGTGATAGTTCCTCCGGTTCCGACACCCGCCACTATCGCATCCACCTTCCCGTCCGTATCCTTCCAGATCTCCTCAGCGGTGGTCCTCCGGTGGATGTCCGGGTTGGCCGGGTTTCGGAACTGCTGGGGGATATAGAAATACCGGGGGTCCTCTGCAAGCATCGCATCGGCTCGTACTACCGTTCCTTTCATTCCCTCTTTTCCGGGTGTGAGAATGAGCTCGGCGCCGAAGGCCTTGAGGAGCTTCCGTCGTTCTATGGTCATCGTTTCCGGCATGACCAGGGTTAACCGGTAACCCCGGGCAGCGGCCACCATGGCAAGTCCTATTCCAGTGTTACCGCTGGTGGGTTCGAGTATAATGGTATCCGGTTTTACAAGCCCTGCCGCCTCGGCTGCATCGATCATTCCCGCGGCGATCCTGTCCTTTACGCTGCTCGTCGGATTGAAGGATTCAAGTTTGGCGAGCACTGTTGCGTTGGTACCACGGGTGACACGGTTCAGCCGCACGAGTGGGGTATTGCCGATTGTTGCCGTGATATTCTCATAGATTTTTGCCATAGTTTTCCTCTACGAACCCGGAAAAACCCCATATCTGTCGGTGGGTATCCCGGTAGTTCACAATTGTTAATTGTTTGACCCTGATATAAACGTTGGTTTTCTACAAAAACCAGGAACTTGATCCGATGCTCGTGGCGGACTATTCAGGACTGCAGGAAAATTCTGGCGGTTGCGGCAAAACATGACGCAAAATCAGGATATATTATCCGTCCCTCCCTACATGATGTGTTCACGAGTGAACAGGAAACAGTCATGAACACACACATCGCGAATATCTCAGAACCTGCAGGCTCCGGGTTTCACCATGGATGGTCTGTTGAACGGTTCTGCGGTATCCGAAGCTCCGGGCAATATTGTTGTCCAAAGGAACTACCAGGGATCGGCTCACCAATAACGAATGTCCGCAAATACCCCGGACGATCCGTCGTCCATGGTATGTGTCCGGGATGACCATTGCCTGATTTCACGTCCTCACATCCGTACCAAAAAATAACCAGTCAACTCACAAATATTTGTGTTGAGTCATCATCACAACACCACAGCACACTCTATCCGGGATCACCGGAGGAAACCCCGGGGTATACCAGGATATTTTTTAGCAGGATTTCTGCAAACCCTTCGTTCCTTTTCATTGATCGGCCCGTATTGCCTGATCTTACGGGCATCGCAGCAATTGCCCCTTTGTGCTCTCCGGTGTTACCCCCGATATCACCAATGATACTTTTACCGGACATTCGGAGTATTCCTCACGGTCCCATGATCGTATCAACATCTGTCCCTGGATATTTCGGAGCCGGAAGTAATTCCATCTGTATCAGCACCGGTAGATTTCTATTTTTTTATTTTTGAAAAAGTGCTATTCTCGGGATATTTTCCGTGTTATTGTCCGGCCCTGCAGAATTAGTTATTCGGTGGTAACCTGGAAATCAGGAAAGAATTGCCGATAAATGATGCAATAAATATCCCCACATCAACGATACAAGTGACTTGTTCCACCAGGGAATAAAAATCCAGGCAGGTTAAATTTCCTGCTGGAACGCAGGTCAAAGGTGAAGAATGTTATCCCCCCGTGAACTCGATCGGTACAAACGACAGATACTGCTCTTTGGAGAAGAGGGCCAGGAACGCCTGAAGAAAGCAAACCTCTTCATTGCCGGTGCCGGAGGGCTCGGTTCACCGATCGCCATCTACCTTGCGGTTGCCGGCGTGGGGACGATTACTCTTGCCGACAACGATATTGTCGAGTTGACCAACCTGAACCGTCAGATCCTGCATGAGGATGTGGACATCGGAAAGAAGAAAACCGTCTCAGCAGAGGAAAAACTGACTGCTCTCAATCCTGATATCACGATCCGGGTCATCGATCAGACGATTGATGAGAACAATGCCGCACAACTGGTAGGAAAAGCAGATGGTATCCTTGACGCGATGGACAACTACCCCACCAGGTACGTGCTGAACGATACCGCGATCAAAAAGAAGATACCGTTTTTCCACGGTGCAATACGGGGGTTATATGGGCAGGCAACAACTGTAATTCCTGGAAAGACTGCCTGCCTGCGGTGTATATTTCCGAAAGCTCCACCAAAGGAAGTGTTCCCGGTTGTAGGCGTCACCCCGGGTTTCATCGGGATGGTCCAAGTGACCGAAGCCCTGAAGTACCTGGTAGGGACCGGGGACCTCCTCGCCAACCGGCTCTTCATCTGGGACGGACTGACTTCGCATGTCGAAGAGATCAGGCTTGAGCAGGACCCTGCCTGCCCAAGCTGCGGAATAAAGCCTACTAAAGAGAGGACGAAAATATGAGTATTACAATCCGTTTTTTTGCGAGGTTCCGGGAAATGCTTGGGACCGATATCCTGGTTGAACATGGTGATGGCTTGTTCCTCACCGATCTTATCAGGAACGTCGCATCGGGAAACAAAGAGGGCGTTGATGCGATCTTCGATGAGGAGGGAAACTTCCGCGAGTATGTGATCCTGATGCGGAACAGGAGACGTGTGGATAATCGGAAGGCCTCTCTAGTAACTGCATCTGACGGTGATGAAATTGCCGTATTCCCACCTGTTGCCGGGGGCTGATGGCAGATGGTAAGAATGGTGACCCAGACCATTATCTGATTTTTTTAATCCGGTCGAATAATCGACACACGAAATCTGTTACTCCGCGATGATCTGTGTGGTACTGCCAGGATTTGTAGAAAAATACAAAAATCACGCCTCGATATTCCTGCACCGGCAGACGTGTCCTAACGGAAGTCAGATCGTAGCAAAAAAGGGGGCACCTGGCCATCTTGTCCGGGTATTGTCTTTTCATTATTTATCCCGGGTTGCATCATCCCTTTGCTCGATTATCCTGGTGATCATAGCGTGAACCGTGATGGGCCATGCAATGACCCGTTGGCATTTCACGATTGATGCAAAGCGTGAGGGAAATGGAGGGCCCTGATGGATTTTAAACCTGCAACTGTCCGTAAGCTGGTCTTTCAAACGATAGAAAAGAAAAAAAGAATGATTGTCCCTTATGCCAGTGCCGGGTTCAGCATCCCAAAGATCATCGCGATGTGGGCAAATACAAGGAACGTAATGAGGAGGCTGATATGATACACCATGTGACGTTCCGGAGGGGCATTCTTTTCAATAATCCCAAGTTCCAGCAGGGCGATTGCCAGCAGCGGTAGAAAGCCTGCCACGTAAAATCCCACTGCGATGATATCAACCGGCCCTCGCCAGACAATTGTCGGTATGACATTAACGATAAGGTAGCCCGCAACCAGGGTAAAATAAATTCCGAGTGAAATTCCGATTATCCGGTTGATGTTCCGCAGTGTACTTGAATAATCACGCCTGAGTGCAACAAAAAATTCCGTAGCGGTCAGCGCTTCTGCGAGGATGACCGGGATCGCCATAAAGAGTAGAAGGTTCCATGGCTGGTTTGTCATGAGCAATTGCATATAGTGGGTGACCTGCATCATCGGGTCCATCGCAGTTGCGGCGGTCGTCATTGCCGTATGAACGTGCTCCACCATTGTCGGGGTAATCATTGATTCTATCTGCATGTGGTGTTCTCCTGTAATTCACAATTGTGAAAAGTGAATACATCACATCTCAATCGAATGCTCATAAATTGTCTGGCAACATCGTCTTAGTATTTCTGGTGGTTGACAGCCAGGTCACGGATACGAAAAAGGAGAGACCAAAAAAAAATATCCGGGTCTCCTGTTAAACCGGGTGGTATTTTTTCCCTGCGGGCCTGGTGTATCCCGGGGTCATGCTCAAGGCCCTGATTACAGGTTCTCACTTGTGAATCGTGACTGGTATTAAATGGTGAGGTATCGTCAAAAACCGCCGGTTAACCAGATTATTAATTGTCAGAATGGTCAATATTCAAACGATGACAGAGCGTAGGACGGTTTGATCGGAAGTCCCCCAGAGATCACCATGGGGCCGGGGATCTATATCTGGAACGTTTCCGTCATGAAAGAATCACGGATGAAGCGATTCGTGGTTATCCCTGTCATTTCCTGCATCATTGCAAAATGGCGTGCCGATCCATTAATACGTCACGAACAGAGAAACAAAAAAAAAGCCGGTGTGGCAGAACGGATAAATGCCTTCGCCTGCAAAGCGGATGTCTGGGGGTTCGACTCCTCCCGCCGGCGTGTGAGAAGCAGGGAGTAATACCTTGGACTTATACAGTACGTTATCAGGAACTGTCGAACCACTCGTGACACGTCACCCGGACAGGGTATCACTGTTTGTCTGTGGACCGACGGTGTACGATTACCCACACCTGGGTCATGCCAGGACATATGTTGTGTTTGATGTGCTGGCAAAGTACATCCGGTGGACCGGAAAAGAGATCTTTTATCTTCAGAATATCACCGACGTGGATGACAAGATTATCAACCGTGCGCATGAAGAAGGTGTATCGCAGAGTATGCTCGCACGAAAGTTTGAGGCTGAATATATAAGGGATATGCGCTCCCTGGGGATAGACGCCGTTAACTATTACGCCCGGGCTACTACCCATATTCCGGAGATTATCAACCAGGTGGACCGGCTGGTTGCCAGGGGTGTGGCGTATGTGACCGGGAGCGGGGTCTATTTCAACGTGGATATGTTCGGGGGGAACGGGGAACTTTCCGGCCAGGATGCAACAAAACGTGTCAGCCGTGTAACCGATACCTCGAAACATCACCCCCTCGATTTTGCGCTCTGGAAGCTCGGTGAATTTGGGGAATATACCTGGGACTCTCCCTGGGGCAGGGGGAGACCGGGATGGCATATCGAGGATACCGCGATATCTGAAAAGTATTTCGGGCAGCAGTATGATATTCACGGCGGTGGACTGGATTTAATCTTTCCCCATCATGAGGCGGAGATAGCCCAGATGGAATCGTTGGAAGGAAAGCACCCGATGGTCAGGTACTGGGTGCATACGGGGTTCCTGACGGTGAAAGGAGAGAAAATGTCGAAATCTCTCGGGAACTTTATTACTATCAGGGACGTACTCCGGACCTGGAATAAAGATGTACTGAGATATTTTATTCTGCTGTCTCATTACCGGTCCCCGCTCGAGGCTACAAAAGAGGGAATCGCAAATGCAGGGCGGGCGCTTGACCATATCCGTGCCGTTGCAAAAAAAGATACCGGAGAAAATCAGAACGCGAGGAAAGCATTCACAGACGCTATGGAGTCTGACCTCAATACGCCGATGGCTCTTGCGGCCATTCAGGCACTTGCCGCGAGCGGGGATCTATCGGCTTTAAAAGAATTTGGAGAAGTCCTTGGGATCAATTTCCTCCATGAGACCAGCGCAACCCTCAGTGTCCTCCAGGATATCCGGGCAGAACTTCGTGCAAAGAAACAGTTTGACGTTGCAGACATGATCCGCAAACGCATGATCGCCGCTGGGATCACCGTGACTGATTTGCCCCTGTGATCGTACTCCGGCATGTTGATGGTACGTTTTTTCCGGTTCACATCGCCTGGATGCGGCAGAGACCGGTTACGGTATCTTTTTCCAGAAAGAGTTCCGATAATCAGCCTGCGATTTATCCTCTTTTAAGTATTCCTCACCAGGCTGGGGTTTATACTTATCCGGGTTATCCAGTGCTTCCAAACATTCATCAGATATGCTGAAACAATCTCCGTCGCACTGTTTGCTGCTGCGGGTCCTGATCGCCCTGACTTTTTCAAGTTTTTCAAGTCTGGCCGATAAATCATCCATTTTTTTGCCCTGCTGATCGATTGCCGATATCAGGTCATTTATCCGTGCAAGGATCTGGTTATCAGGTTCCTGTTCAGTCATCTTTGATTTCACTTATATCTCCTGCTATTCTACACCGATTACCCAATCGCTTGTGAATGGATTTCTGTTTTCTGCCAACAAGTTGGTTTTATCCTTAATCCGGCATTAAAATTGCCATGATTTTCGTCATACCCAGCCTGTGAACGTAGTTTTTATGGGTTTTTCCAGGAAGGGTAAAAAAAGCGTGTTTGAATGGGGCATCAAAATTCATCACGTGCCGTTGGTCCTGATTGCATTGCCAGAACCACATCAAGTCAGAGCTACCTCCTGTTCTACCTTGTTTAACCCATACAGGCTTTGACGGGCGTCGATAAAATAATGACGCTCAATGAGAAAATTCTCCGCTTTCAGCCTGTTCAGGGCGTATCTGACAGTCCTTGATGGCAGGAGGGTCTTTTCGATTAAGTCCTTCTGTGTCAGTTGACCATCTGTATCCAGTACTCTGTACACGAGCTTTGCCGATGGCGGCAGGTGCGCGATGCTTTTTCTCTTACTACTGGCGGTGTTTACAACAAAAACGATCCCTCATCGTGGATCACCATACGTATGTGTGACTTCACAATTGTTAAGTATTTCGGGTACATCTGCCAGGCCCGTTTCAGCCATATACTGGTAATTATGCTGGTAATCCTGGATTTGCATCACTTTTTTGCCGGAATATTCATACTAACCGTAGGAAAAAGGGCTGCACCATGCATCGTTCCATACCTGTCTGTATCAATTTCAAGTATAGGGGCGCCGGTGGATCTGATGAGCTCATGTATGGAATATCAGACCCGGGGCCTGGCTCCTTCATCATGAATCGGGTGGCACCAGAAAGTGAGAAGCCCATTTTTAAATTACCAATGGCCAGGATATAGGACCAACATCCGGAGATGATGTCACCCGGACTGGTATGCGTGGAATAAAAATCGATGGCCCTGTTCTATCAGTACATGACGAACTGGGAAAAAATGCTGCTTCGCGAAGGGGCCGCAGGCATATAGTATGATGCAAAGTTCCGGGGGGTTTGTGTGCAGGAGGCCTGCATCTGATTGCAAAATGTTCCATCAGAACATCCGGCTGCAACGCACGACGGGCTTGCCGCACACGCCACAACACCGCAACCCTGCCCGTTTGCAGGGCAAAGGGTCTGATCTGCGCAGGTGGTCTGACTATTACAGTCAGAGTTTCCCATCGGGCAGGTGTTCTCACATGACTGGGATGGTGCTGCCTTCACACAACTTCCTGAGCAGGCCGCCGTTGCGCTAGCTGGAAGTGCAATAAGCACGAGTATACCGATGAGAATAATGAATTTCTTCATGTTTTTTTTCACTCCTTGATCTAATCCGGGCTGTCCCGGCAGACCAGTAATTTAGTACCGGGTAATAAACCATTTCTCGCAGATCCCTCTTTCATTTGGACCCGCCGGGTTGTGCGCTATTATTGTTTAGCAATTGAATAATGGGTAGGAAAAGAAAGCTGCCTCTTCGAAAAAAGGTATATAGGTGGCCTTTAAAAATCATCAGATATGACACGTGGGGTATTCCTGGTTATTGCACTCCTTATAGTCGCATCGATCAGTGTTTTCATGCCGATCAATGCATCAGGAGTACCTTTTGCATCACCCGGGATGAGGGGTGGATTACCGGGATGTACTACGCCGGTGCAATGTAATGGGTGCTGCAAGGAAAATGTACCAATGCAGGATCAGGCTCCGGTACGTGCACCAGCATCGTATCCGGCATGCTGCCCTGAGAGGTCAGCCTGTGCATCGGCAGCTCCGTCGCTGTTGACGAATCCGTTGCTGAATACCTTACGGTTAAGGTTGCAGGGGTTCCGGAGAATTTCATCAACCAATGCACTTGACCACCCGGAACGGCGTGCGGTTTATGAATTAATCACCAGAAATCCGGGAATTGACTTGACAGGTATCGCACAGAACTCGGGTATGAATGTCCACACTCTCCGGTATCACCTGGATATTCTTTCATCATGCGGAAAAATTATCGTGATGAAGGACTGGGGAATTTTCCGTTATTACGAAAATCATGGTGCATATACCGAAATAGAGAGAAAAATTATCCCATATATTCGGAGTCCTGTGGCAGGGCCAATTCTAGAAATCATTCGGAATAATCCCGGATGTACACAGACTGCCGTATCAGAAAAAATCGGGATCACGGGTCCGACAGTCAGGTGGTATATGAAACGGTTTGAACTGGATGGGATCGTTGTGGCTACCCGTGAAGGCAGGTGTACCCGGCACGGGCTGACCCGTGATGCGCTATCTGCAATGTTTCACCTCGAGGTGTTACTCACAGGACATGAGCCAGGTCTGGAAAGAAGCAGCCCGGGTTAGAAGGCCATCGTACTATTTGCTGGATTCAGTCCCGATAAATTTAATGAGCCTTGCTGGTACTGTAAATATCCAAAAAACCTGTAGTACCGTTGATTTTTTTCAAAACAACAGTCCGGACGGAGTCACCCAGGCCCGGTCTTTTCTGGTTCCCGCATCTGGTTCATTCCGGTAAATACTGCCTGATAATCCACTTTTAAATAATATTTAAGACAATAATAACAAGTAATATCACAATTGTGAACATCTGTGCCAATGTGGCGGAGTGGCTACGCGGCTGACTGCAGATCAGCTACAACCCGGTTCGAATCCGGGCATTGGCTTTTCATTCGTGTATTTTCATCGATAGCCACTGTCCGGATTTTCGGGTTGCGGTTGCCGACGATCGGATAAAAAACCATTTTTGGGATCATCCTTCATGGTGAACAACGCATCCGGACGAGGAAATATCAAGTCGATTTCCCTGGCTGGCGGTGTCGAAGAGTCCCAGTTTCTGAAGTAACCTACCATGGTCCGGGTGACGAAGGCCCTTGCCACACGGTATGATCTTCCCCATCGGTGCCTGGGGATTTTCCCCCGGACTCCTCTGGTTTGGTGGGCCAGAAGTGACTTTCCGTGGTGTTAACCCCTGAAACATCCCCCACACGCCACCCTGTTTCCGGGTGTAACCCCGTCCAGGCATGCAAAATCGATTGCATTTCACCAGCAGAATACCCGTTTTGGCAGAAAGCGGCAATTTTTGTCGGAATTATGGGTTTGATATAACCGTATGTCATACGATAAGTGTTCACAATTGTGAACAAGAAATATTATATGACATCACAACGAAGAAACCTCGCAGCTTTCACCCTGATCATCGGAATTCTGACCCTGATCCTGGCAGTATCCATTTTTACTGAGAAAGCGCACGAGGCACACCTGCCGGAACAAAACAACCGGGGGACTGCAGAGGCTGTCGTATTCACTGGCGTTAATGCCGGGATCCTCCTCCTGCTGTCTGCCGTTTTTGGTTTCGTTCGCAATCGGAACAGATATAGCAGCTATACCCGCATTCATTCAAGGTTCGGGCAATCCAGTTGCCCCGTCGGGGTATACTGTTTTCCGATGCGATGGCAGTACTTCACCACTCCGGTACAGGTCTGACCGGCCTAACGTGAAGTGCGACATTTTTTTAAAAATAGAATTGCACATCAACCGCATGCAATTATAGGGCCGTTGTGCAGCCCGAAAACCGACATGAGACGATGTAACCGTCCCGGAGAAACCCGGGACGGATTCAAACATCGGTGCAGGTTTTCACCCTTCCGGCACATCCCCCTCATAAATCTGCATGGGGTGGACAGAACAATGACGAACAGGAAAATTCTGCCGATGTGATAACTTATAAATATTCACAATTGTTATCTATTATAGTCAAATTCACAATCGTGAATTAAACTGTTGCCAATGTGGCGGAGTGGCTACGCGGCTGACTGCAGATCAGCTACAACCCGGTTCGAATCCGGGCATTGGCTTTCTCCAGGGATTTCTTGAGAAACCCAAAGAGGAAAAGCGAAGAAAAGCACCTCTTCCATGCCAGGTGGGAAAAAATCATGAGTACCAGAATCCAGAAAACATTTGAAGCACTCTTCCAGCTCGAAGAGGTCAGGGGACTCTTTCGGGAATCGCTACCTACCGGACTCGATTCAGAAGAGGAAACCGTGTTCAGGCAGAGGATAGCCGATCTCAAGGCGATCATCGCTGACCTCGAGGCAGGGACCGGTACACCAAAGGTGACAAAGATCGCCGGCTCTATTGACCTGCGGACGCGGGAAGAGGAGTACATCAACATCCAGCCGATCCAGGCAGCGGGGCGACTGACAACAGAGGCGAGGAAGGCCCTCATCTCCTATGGTGACGGGTACTCAACATGTGACGCCTGCCGGAAACCGTTCCGCCTGGACAAGATCTCGAAGCCGGGTATCGCAGAGTTCCACCGGGAACTGGCAAAATTCGTCAACATGGACCATGCCCGGGTCGTCCCGGGAGCACGCCGCGGGTTCCAGGCAGTGACGGGAACACTGGTCAACAGAGGTGACAGCGTGATTGTCTCTGCCCTTGCGCATTATACTGAGTTTCTCGCCGTAGAAAGTGCAGGTGGTGTCGTAAAGGAAGTCCCCCTAAATAAAAAGAATATCGTCACCGGTGACGCAATGGCAGAGAAGATTGAGGAGGTCAGGCAGGAGACCGGAAAACTTCCGGTACTGGTGATGATTGACCACTTCGATTATCAGTTCGCAAATGAACACGAAATTGAAAATATCGGAAAAGTTGCACACCAGTATGACATACCGTTCCTTTACAACGGAGCATATACGGTGGGTGTACTGCCGGTCGATGGGAAGAAGATCGGGGCGGACTTTGTGGTCGGCTCCGGACATAAGAGTATGGCATCGGTCGCACCGTCCGGGGTACTGGCAATGACCGATGAATGGGCCCCCAAAGCGCTCCGCACCACCGCGATGACGGGTGACCTTACGAAGCGAAAGTTTGGCATAAAGGAGGTGGAATTGCTCGGATGCACGCTGATGGGTGGGACACTGTTATCGATGATGGCATCGTTCCCGACCGTAAAAGCCCGGACTCTGAAATGGGACGACGAAGTAAAGCGGTCCAATTATTTCATTGACCGGCTCCTGAAGATCCAGGGAAGCAACGTGCTCTCGGAGTATCCCCGAAAGCACACCCTTTCCAAGGTTGATACAACAGGGAGCTTCGATACCATTGCACAGACTCACAAACGTCGCGGATTCTACTTCAGTGATGAACTCTCGTCACGTGGTATTGTCGGCGAGTTCGCCGGTGCAACACGGACCTGGAAACTGAACACCTACGGTCTGAACGAAAAGCAGGTCCACTATCTCGCCGACGTTTTCACCGGGATCGCGGAAAAGTATGGGATTTCCGTGGTGAAGTGAGTCAGGTAAGCAGATCTACCGGCGAATACCCTCGGATCATCAGGACTGATCCTGATACCAGGCAATCCCGGTATCCAAATTCAAAATCAACCCCGATCGAATATCCCGAAACGGGGAATTACGAAGAAAAATATCCACGATAAGAATTGATGAGGAATCCATTATGACAGACAGGAAGTTCAATTTAGGAACCCTCGCCCTCCATGCCGGGCAGGTGGCTGACCCCACAACCGGGTCAAGAGCAGTACCAATCTACCAGACATCCTCCTACGTATTTAAGAGTGCGGAACATGCGGCGAACCTCTTCGGTCTCCGCGAGCTCGGGAATATCTATACCCGTCTCATGAACCCGACCACGGATGTATTCGAGAAGCGTGTTGCAGCGATTGAAGGCGGTACCAGTGCAATTGCCACCGCATCAGGGCAGGCCGCGATTACCTATGCGCTCCTGAACATTACCCGGACCGGTGACGAAATCGTCTCGGCGGACAACCTCTACGGCGGTACCTATGAGCTATTCCACTACACCTTCCCGAAACTTGGAAGGCATGTGATCTTTGTCGATTCGACAAAACCGGAAGCCTTCAAAAAGGCAATTACCCCCAGGACCAGGGCAATTTATGCAGAAACGATAGGAAATCCGAAACTGGATGTTCCGGACTTCGAAGCACTTGCAAAAATTGCCCATGACGCCGGAATCCCGCTTGTTGTCGACAATACAACAGGGGTCGGACTTGTCCGTCCTATCGAGTACGGTGCGGATATCTCTGTTCTCTCGGCAACGAAGTACATCGGCGGTCACGGGAATTCAATCGGAGGCGTTATCGTAGATTCCGGCAGGTTCTCATGGAATAACGGGAAATTCCCCGAATTCACCGAACCCGACCCGAGCTACCACGGTCTGAAGTACTGGGATACATTTGGTAACTTTGCGACCTTCGGTAACGTCGCGTTTACCTTCAAAATCCGTGTCTCCCTGATGAGAGATACCGGTGCGGTGCTGAGCCCGTTCAATGCCTGGCTCTTCCTCATCGGCCTGGAAACGCTCCATCTCCGGGTACCCCGCCACTCGGAGAATGCTCTCGCCGTCGCCCTGTTCCTTAAATCGCATCCGAAGGTGGCCTGGGTAAACTACACCGGGCTCCCCGATCACCCGAGCCACCAGCTCGCAAAAAAGTACCTGGACGGTGGGTTTGGACCGATCGTCAGTTTCGGGGTTCTGGGTGGGGAGAAAGCCAGCACGAAGTTCATTGACCGCCTCAGTCTCTTCAGCAATCTCGCCAACATCGGGGACTCCAAGAGCCTTGTCATCCACCCCGCTTCCACGACTCACCAGCAACTCACCCCGGAAGAGCAGCGGAAGACCGGGGTTACCCCCGACCTCGTCCGCCTGTCCATTGGAACTGAAGACATCGGGGATATCATCGGGGATCTTAAGCAGGCTCTTGAAGCCAGCTCGTGACCACGTAACAAAGGGGCTATCAGGGAAATTTTCATCATGGACAGACACGTCGGCTATCCCGGAATACGACCCGGATTGGAAGGTGCGTATTGATGATCAACGGATCCATAGGGCTTGTCACTACACAGTACTATCACCATCCTTCCCCCCTTATACTTGAGAGTGGGGAGACACTTCCCATCCTGACGGTTGCCTATGAGACCTATGGTCAGCTGAATCGCAATAATAGCAACGCCATCCTGATCTGCCACGCCCTTACCGGCGATGCGCATGCAGCCGGGTTCCATGCGGGTGATGCCAAACCGGGATGGTGGGATTCAGTAATCGGCCCCGGGAAGGCGTTTGATACTGACAAGTACTTCGTCATCTGTTCGAATGTCATCGGCGGTTGTCAAGGATCGACCGGGCCATCGGTAGAAAACCCGGCAACCGGAAGGCCATTCGGGACTTTATTTCCTGTCATAACGATAAAGGACATGGTAAATGCCCAGAAACTGCTCATCGATTATCTGGGGATTTCGCAGCTCTATGCAGTGGCAGGTGGATCAATGGGGGGAATGCAGGTACTCCAGTGGACGGTCAGCTGGCCGGACCTTGCCAGCAAGGCGATCGTCATTGCATCAACCGCCTATTCGACGCCCCAGCAGATCGCATTCAATGAAGTAGGTAGGATTGCCATCACTTCCGACCCGCTATGGGAGAATGGGGACTATTACCAGCAGAAATCCATTGATTCCACCGGTCCTCACGGGGGCCTTGCACTGGCACGAATGATCGGTCACATCACCTACCTTTCGAACGAGTCCATGCATGAAAAGTTTGGCAGGGCATTGCAGGATAAAGATCGGATAGGTTATACGTTCTCCACAGATTTCGCCGTTGAGAGTTATCTTCACCACCAGGGAGATACATTCACCCAGAGGTTCGATGCCAATTCGTACCTCTACATCACCAAGGCAGTCGACTATTTTGACCTGACCAAAGATGGATCGCTTGCGAAAGGGCTTGCCGGAGTCCACGCCGCATTCCTGATCATATCAGTCTCATCGGACTGGCTCTATCCCCCCTACCAGTTGGAGGAGATCGTATCGGCGCTGACAGCAAATAACCGCGAGGTCCGTTACAGCGAGATTCGCTCTAACTTTGGTCATGACGCGTTCCTGCTGGAATACGGCCAGATCAATTACCAGATCTCCGGGTTCCTTTCAAGGACCGTCGTTGGGGATATTATGATCCGGGATGTCCCGACCATTGAAGAAGGGGCGACAACTGCGGTAACGGCCCGGCGGTTGATCCACCTGGAGGTCAATCACCTGCCGGTACTCTCTATCGGTGGCCAGCTGGTGGGGATCGTCACCTCGTGGGATATCGCAAAAGCAGTGGCGGGAAACTTCCTCTGGCTCGATGAGATCATGTCAAGGGACGTTATCACGACGGTTCCAGAGGAACTGGTTGAATCTGCTGCAAAAAAAATGGAGGAACATTCCATATCCGCCTTACCGGTTGTCGATGCTGACCAGCACCTCATCGGGCTTATCACCAGTGATGCGATCAGTATCCTCATTGGGAGGGGCAATTCATGAGAATCATCTCTTTCCATGCGTCCCCGATGTGGTACTACGCCCCATGGAAAACAACGGCGGCAGGAAAAAAATCAAAGTCAGGTGAAAAGGCGCAATGAAGAAACAGTGGCTGGTCCGGTACTCCGAAATATTCCTAAAATCAGATCCGGTCCGACGACAGTGGGAGAAGGTCCTGATTCAGAATATCCTTCGAGTAATGCCGGATATTCACGTGCGAAATGAGCGGGGAAGGATCTGGCTGGATGGCGATGTAAAGCCGGACAAACTCGAAAAAATTTTTGGTATTGTGTCATTTTCTGAAGTAGAGCATATCAGGATTGACGAACTTGAATTGTTTCTGCCTGATTATTGTCGTCGGCACGGTATTGAAAAGGCAAAGACATTTGCTGTTAGGATGAAACGTGTGGGTACTCATCCATTTTCCTCAAACGACAAGGCAATCGAATATGGCAACCTGCTCAGGAATGAATTTCCTCACCTGAAGGTAAACCTTGCTCATCCGGATAAGGAGATCCATATTGAGATCCGCAACAACGAGGTTTATCTCTATGATAATGTAGTAAAAGCGGTCGGTGGTCTCCCGCTCGGGGTTGAAGGGACACTCGTTGCACTCGTTTCCGGGGGAATTGACTCACCGGTTGCCGCATGGATGATGATGAAGCGGGGTTGCCGGATCATCCCCCTCTTTGTTGCGCTTGATGCCTTCCTTGACGAGACTTCAGTGGCCCGGGCAAATCGAGTCGTTGGGATACTGGCAATGTACCAGCCTGGTATCGAACTGACCGTAGTACCAGACCCATATCTTCTGGCCGCCAGGGATGAACTGGTCAGGGAGAGTCTTGGAAAATATACCTGCATCTTTTGCAAACGAAGGATGTACAGGGTTGCGACTGCGTATGCAAACAGGATCGGTGCAAA
>Ga0209083_1002513_pt1 | contig 17221 bp, 10 predicted proteins | sample AM7aDNAmetaG_FD_184132 | JGI IMG/M metagenome (GOLD analysis project Ga0209083, IMG submission 184132) | Freshwater microbial communities from Finland to study Microbial Dark Matter (Phase II) - AM7a DNA metaG (SPAdes) (version 3) | ecosystem: Environmental > Aquatic > Freshwater > Lake ...
CCCGTCGGCACATGCTGCGTCTCATGCGCCATCGGTCTCATGAATACATAGGCGTTCATCCCCGACAGCGCCAGAAGCTGCGGCAACGATCCCGCATGGCCAAACGAATCCACGCAATAACCTGTCTTGCTGGTGATCCCGAACGTCTCGCGAAAATAGCGCTGCGAATAAAGTGCGTTCCGCGCAAAGGACTCCCCCGCGGGCAGGTTGCAATCCGATTGCGTGTGCCACCCGCCGGGGATGTGCCAGCGTCCGGCCTTAACCGCTGCGCGAATCCGTTCCAGCAGACCCGGATCCGTCGACGCGATCCACTGATACAAGACCGCCGCCGACGCGGTGAACAGGAAACCCGGCGTTTCCTCCATGCGTTCCAGCGCTGACGAAAACGTGGCTCGGGATTCCGCAAATCCCTCTGCCGCAGGCCACAGCCAGACTGGGTCCAAATGCGCATTGCCGATGAGGTGTACTGACGACTTGGCCATGAATTCCTCCTGCTAGCCGATGGCCAACGTGCGTCCCATCGTGGCCACCTACGCTCGGCAACCTACTTCCCGGCATTCCTTGGGTAAAGTGCCTCCGCCGCGGCCTGTGCCAGCGCCAGCCGTTTGCCGCTGTCGCGTAGAAGCGCCTTGAGCGTCGGCAATAACTGATTCGCCCTCGGATGTGCAAATTGTGCTTCCGCTTGCAGCACCTGCGGCAACGAACCGGCCAAGGCATCGCTGGCATGGGCCACCGCAACCAGCGGCACCCCGCAAGACGGCGCTGCCAACTCTAACGGAGAAAACGCCCCCGTCGGCGAAAGATGCACCACCACCGCGACGTCCCCAAACAACTCCTCGACTTCCGTCATCGCTGGAAATCCTGCGCGGCTCACCCCCTGCGATGGCAACGCAAAATGCGCCAGTGCCGGCGACCAATCCCCGATTAGCTTCAGCGGAATCTGATTTTCCACCAGCATGCGTGCCATCGACAACAGCGGAATCGCCGGCAATAGCACATGACGAATCGCTTCCTGCATCGGGCCGATGAACGCCGGGTCCGCGTGCTCCGCAGCCGTCGCCGGAATTCCCGCACGGCTCAATGCCCGCCGGAAAATCCCCGGCACGCTCGAAACATTCGCGGTCAGGTATTCATCCTCCAAAATCTGCCGCGCCACCGCGTACACCGCAATCTGCGTGGGTAATTTGAACCCGATCGCCTCCGGATCGATCACCGGCAGATCGCCGATGATCGCGACTTTGCTTCGAATCGATAGTGCGTTTTGTTCCTTCAATGCGGAATGCCACATCGCCGCCAGAGGCACCAAATGGATCTGCGATTCCGGAATGCCGTGCGCTTTCAGCAGTGCACGATGATCTTCAAAATGCACCACGATCCGATCCTGCCCCGGCCATGCATGGACCGTCGGAAGACGCTCGGGCCGCCAATACCCCGCCCCCGCCAGCGGCGGCACCCACGTCTCCACCGCTACGTGCGTCGGCACCGGTTCAAGTTGCGGCCGGAACAAATCCGAAACAATCCGCCCCGGCCGCCCCGCAATGAATGCCTGTAACCTCAATGCCAGCGAGCAGGCACGATGATCGTCCAGCCGGATCGTCTGCGAATCCCGCGGCAACTGCTGATGCAGCGGCCGCTCGAAAGCATGCGCCTCCGTCAGCAGCAGCGCCAGCGTTGCGGATGTCGATTCCACCGGAACGCGCACCGCAAGATCATTCACCCACGCCTGACGCTCCGACACCACACGCCGCACCATCGCCTCCCCTGCCGCAATCAGTGCATTGCGCACCGGCCCCGCCAGCGTCGGCAGCGGATGCAGCACCATGGGTGGCTCATAACCCGGGTGTGCCGCAAGAAATACCGATAGATCGTCCGCAGCCCCCGGCCCGGCCAGCAGAACCAGCTTGCCGCGGGCGATCACCGCGGACAGATCGCAGATTTCCAGCGCCATGCGCAAGCGGGACAGTTCAGGTTCGTAAACGTACAGTGCCTGATGCCGCGAGAGCTTCGCCAGAAACGCCAGCCATTCGTAACCGGCGCCGATCGAAAGGCCCAGGCCGTTCGATTCACCCGGATTGAGCGCGTTGATGATCGCCGGCGCCGCCGCCCGTGGCGTGGAAACACCCCCCAGCCAGTCCACGCGCTTGGCCGGCGCCGTAACAATGCGGGCGTACGTGGGAGTTCCATCCAGCCCCGGCGTCAGGGCGTAATCCGCCGGAACCGAAGCCTGCTCAACCGCCGCGGAAAGACGCGGCGCCGCTTCGCGCAGTGCCGCAAGGTTGGCCTGAAAGTAAGACATGCCGGAAATGTAGCAGGGATTCACGATGGCGCGTAGCGAACGCGACCCATCACATGCGGAAGACCGGAATGGTTTCGGAACGAGGCCGGGCCGGAGGATCAAATGCCGTGACGAAATCGAAGACGTTGTCGAAATCCCGCAGATCGTCATCATCCGTCTTCTGCATCAGCTTGTTCTCGACCATCGTGTAGACGATGCGGCCGAAATCCTGCGTGCGGGTGATGTCCCAATGCGCCAGCACCGTCCGGGCCATGATGCCGTAGCGAAAGATCGCGTAATCGCGGAGGCCGCAGGAAAGCTGCTGGCCGGATACGTGGCACTCGCGGTCGGTTTTGTTGCGCGTGTCGCCGTGGATGCTGTGCACCGCGTAGTTGAGCCCGTGGCGTACGAACTCAAATGCTTCGAGCGGATATTTTCCCGCTTCTTCGACCACCTGCTCAAGAGTTTTCTTGGTGCTTTCGTGCATGCCGCGATTATACCCCACGCCCATGCGCAAGCAAAAAGCCCGGAAAGTTTCCTTCCCGGGCTTTTGAAAATCAGTTACTTCGAGGGAGCGATCAAGCGCCGGCCAGCACCTTGTGTGCCGCCGCGACACCCGCGCCGAATTCAAACTTGTAGCCCTGCTGCTTCAGGATGATTTCGACACCGTGAATGACGCCCAGGGTATCGACCTGGTCCACGTAACCCATGTGCGAAATACGGAACATCTTGCCTTCCATCGTCCCCTGCCCGGCAGCCACGTTCATATTGAGCTGCTTGCGGAGAGCGCCGCGGAATTCCTTGTCCGTAAAGCCGGCCGGGTAGTTGATGCCCGTGACCGAATCCGACGGACTCTGCGAAAAGACGCCCAAGCCCAGCGCCACCGCGGCCGCCCGGGTCGCCGACGCATACAGACTCGTTCGCTTCCAGACGTTCTCGATGCCTTCGGCCTGAATCTGCGTCAGCGCCACGAACAATCCGCGAACCAGCGTCACTGCCGGGGTCCACGGCACATCGTTATCGTTGTAGCTCTTCAAATAGCTCATCAAATCCAGGTAAAGGTTCGGCTGCTTGACCATCGCGGCCTTCTTCTGGGCCTTCTCGGAAACGCTCAAAAACGCCAAGCCCGGCGGCAACATCAAGGCCTTCTGCGAGCCCGTGATCACGATATCCACGCCCCATTCGTCGGTCTTCACCGGCAGGGCGCCCACGGCCGTGATGCCGTCGGAAATCAGAACCGTATCGGTGTTCCGCGTCAGGGCCCCAATGGCGGCCAGATCCGTCACCGTGCAGGCCGAAGTCTCGGAGTGCACCAGCACGACCGCGTCGAAATGCTTGGCTTTCAACGCATCGGCAACCTGCTGAACCGGGACGGCCTGGCCGTACTCGGCCTTCAGCACCGTGGCGTTCCACTTGTTGCGTTCGCCGATCTTCACCCAGCGTTCGGCAAACTTGCCGTTGCTGAGAAACAGCACCGATCCGCCGGCGGGAATCGTGTTGATCATCGCCATTTCCGCCGCGGCCGTGCCCGAGCCCGAAATCGTCAGAACGGGATTCTTGGTCTGATACGTGTACTTGAGCAGCTCATTGACCTTCGCAAAAAGGTCCTTGTACTGCTGCGTGCGATGATGGAACACCGGCTTGGCCATCTCCAGCAACACTTCTTCTGGCACGCTGGTGGGGCCGGGGGTAAACAAACGCATCTTGTTCATAGGGACTCCGATGATAAAAGCGACCACGAAAGCACATAGACACAGGAGCGGTGCCAGGAAGAAATCGAGAGGAAACATGTTAAGGGAAACAGCGGCGAGAAAAAAGCGAATGCTCAATGGAATGAAAGCTCAAGGAAGGATCAGGACAGAACTCGTGGAATCCTTCTAATTTTCGACCGGCACCACCTGCGTCACTTCCGGCACTTTCTCGCGGATGTTACGTTCGATCCCCTGCCGCAGCGTCATCGTGGACGACGGACAGCCGACGCACGCTCCGTGAAAACGCACCGACACCACGCCTTCCGGCGTGACGTCGACCAGTTCCAGATCGCCGCCGTCGGACTGGATGATCGGCCGCATCCAATTGATCACCGATTGAACGCGATCGCGAACCGAGGAAGAAGCGGGGGTGGTGTTCATTTGTGTCATGCGAGCTCCTGAAATGGCTGCCGACAGGCCGCCATGTGATTACATCAGTATAGAGAAGCCTCGATGCGGGTTCAAATCAGGGCCGCCGCATGAGATCAGCGTCACAGCGAAGGATCTTAGCTTCCGCGGCTATTTCTTGCCGCGGTATACATACGTTGTCCCGTTCGATTCCATCGCCACGCCGTTGTCGATCACCTGCCAGTTCTTCAGCAGCGGCCCTTCGCGTTCATCATTGGCCGAGCGGCGCAGGTGCATTTCGAGGTGCCGTTTGCCACCCTTGCGATTGACGAAGACCAGGTACACCGCGCGTTGGGCGCCGCCCAGCGGACCGGAAGCCAGCACCACGAGATACGGATCGGACAACAGAACGTTGGCCAGAGGCGGCGTCTTCCCGGGTGTAAAAATCGCTTCCCAGGCGAGTTGCGATTTCCCCGCGGCGACGGGGTACGAGTAATAAGCCGAAATCCCCTGGTTGGACTGGAACACGACGATATCGCCATCGACGATCGAGCGCACAAAGGGCGAAAGCCCCTGCGCCGCGGGAAGATTCAGACGGATCGGCCCATTGGTCGGCAGCGGCCAGCGCACTTCGCCGGCTTCCTGCGAAAGACAGACCAGCTCGCTGTTCGAATTGATGACGATCAGTCCATCGAGCGTCACGGCCGTCGCCGCCGGATAGCGCGAGTGAATGTCATCGCGCCGCCAGAGCGGACGCGCCTGATCGTTAAACAAATCGTAGGCGGCGACGGCCTGATCCGTGACCAGGAACAACGTGCCGTCCTCCGACAACGAACGCCAGAGCGCCCGTTCATCATCCAGTTTGACTTCACCGCGGAACTTGCCGGTGGCCGCATCGACGGTGCGGAACGTCGGCGTCGCACGATCTCCGCCGTCGACCTGCACAACCACGAAATCCTCGTTGCCGACGATCGCCGAGACATAGCCCTCCGGCAGATGAACCGTCACGGCATTGCCGGCACGATCCTTCCACGCGGGCAGGCCGGTAGCCACGTCGTAAGCGGAAAGGTCGCCGTTGGCGACCACCAGAAGTCTGCCGTTGAGTATCCGCATGTTGGCGAAGGCCACTTCATGCTGTCCCTGCCGGTTGAGCTGCCCGAACGCATAGAGCCGCGCCTGATCCGGATCCAGTCCCGCAACCATGCTCTGGTAGTTCGGATTATTCGAGTAATCGACATCGCCGCCAAACTGGACCATCCCGCCATTGATGATGATGTTGTTCTGCATCTGGGCCTGTTGCATGCCCAGATTACGAATCCGCTGAGCCTGCTCATATTGTTCCGTGATGACCTTTTCGCTGACGTTGAACGGCACCGTCCAGACGATGGCCAGCTTCTTGAGGTCCACCCCCATGGCTTTTTTGGCCTGAACCAATACCGCGATATCGCCCTGATAGCCGAGCAGGATCGTCGGAGCATTCTCCGCCAGTTCGATCGGCTTATGCTCGGTAAGATCGGCCATCGTCGAAGCGTCAAAGACGCGGATTCGCCCGGCCCGTAATAGCAGCATGCGATCCGGCCGCCGCAGGGCCGCGCTCGCCTCGACCGGCGCCAGCAATGTGCCGGGGATACCCGTGTTCACGGAGGATTCGTCCATCGCCGGCTTGCCAAGAGGCCGCCCCTCATCATCCAACTGCGGCGGCGGCAGGACGGGAAGGCGCTCTTCCGCGACCGCGGCGCCGGCCGCTCGTAGCTGCTGGCGAAGTGCCGCGAAGGTCAGTTTCTGCTTGCTCGCCGCATCGGTCCACTGCAGATCCTTGTATTGACGCAAGCCGCGCTCGGTCCAGTTCACCGCGGCGGCAAAGTGTTTCATCTGCATGTGCGCCACCGCCAGGTCGGCCGTGACCAATCCCTTCTGGTCTCCGGTAATTCGCGTGTACCGCCAGCGCAGGGCCTTGATCTGGTCGGCCCAATTCTGGCGATCGCGATATGCCGCGGCCAGTTCGGCAGCCGAAGTAATCGCCGCCTGACTGTTCGGATACGCCTCGACCACCTGCGCCAGGCCCGCAATATCCTTGGTGGTTTCCGATTTGGCCAGCAGCGCCGTCGCCTCCTCCTCAAAACGCTTGTAAACATCCACCCCGTTTTTTTCCATCAGCGTGCGGAAGTTGACCTCCGCCGTCACGCCGGCGCGCGACAGCGCATCGCCACGGCGGAACGGCGACTGGCGCATCGCCGCATCGATAAGCACTTCGTTGTAAAGACCCGCCGCTTCATCCGGATTCCTTTGCGCCAGCGACAGCCTCGACATGCACAATCGCCACTCCGCCTGCTGCTCCGCATCGCGTGCGGTGCGCCGGCATTGGTCGTAGTAGAAACGCGATCGGTCGCGAATGACCTCCTCCGACTTGCCGAAAAGCTGCTCGGCAAAAGTGAGATTGGTGCGATACAGCCGGCCCAGCGTTTCGGCATTGACCTGCATCTGCGGATTGTTCGCTAGGTCGACCGACTTTTTCATGTTTTCTTCGGCCAGATCGAAGTGATTGGTCCGGAAAGCAATTTCCGCCAGGGCCAGGTACGGTTCCGGATTATCGGGATGATCCTTGATCCGCGCCAGACGATTGTCGCGCGCCGTCTCCCAGCGGGAATATCCCGCAACTTCCGTATCGTTGACCACTACGATCTGCTCCGAGGTCACCAGAAGATTCCCCGGCTTGCCCGCCTCATCCTTTTCATTCTTCGGCCAATAGGCGAAATCGGACTGCTTGCCGTTCTTGAGGTCGACGATCAACAGCCCCTTGTCCAGCGGCACGTAGTAATACTTCTCGGCCAGGAACGGCCGTCCCTGGGGTTTGCCGCCATCCGGCGGAAGATCGACCGACCACGCGACCTTGGCCGCCTTCTCCATTTGGTCGAGATCGATTGCCGTGACCGAACTGCCCAGAACCACCAGGTTGGAACCGATGATTCCTGAAACCACATCCACCGCCAACGTCTGGCGGGAATCAACGCCCTTCGAAACCGTACGCGGGATGGAGCGGATCAGCCGCCCGTTCCAACGGTCGTAGATGCGCAGGTTGCCCCCCGGCTCGTGCGTGATGACCTTGTCGCCGTACACCAGTGGCGGATTGAACTTCCACGACGGCGTAAAGTTGAGGCGCTGCTGATAGTACTCCGACGGGTCCTTCACCGTACGCGCCGATTCCGTCACCTGCAGCCACAGGATGCGGCCCGCATTGGCGTCCACGGCACAATCCGCCCCCTGGCCGGAAGAAATGTAGACGATGTCATCGACAATCGTCGGAATCGCAATGTTGTTGAGGCTGGCGTTGTAGCCGTAATACCCCCCGGTGGAGGCGGAACACAGATAGCACGCCCAGGTGACTTCGCCGGATTCACGATCGAGCCGAACCAGGTAAAGCTGCGTGAACGCGCCGTCGCCCTGCTTGCGGGCCATGATGAATACGCCCTGCCGCGTGACCAGCGGCGAGCCGATGAACGTCAACTGTCCCTTGGCGTCCGTCTTGATCGTGTGTGCCGGCCGGGACCAGATTTCGACGCCGCTATTGCGGTTCAACGACACCACGCGCGTATTGTTCATGCCGCCGTTGTAACCGTAAGGGTTGTTACGGACGGTAGGCTGAGGCGCCGCCGACGCCGGCAGCACGGCAAAGACCTGATCTCCATACACCGTCGCCGAATCATGCGCGACCATCCGGAACTGCCCGCCGTAATTATTGTAGTACACCTGCTGATTGGGATCCGTGCGCGGCAACGGTTGCGCCGGGTATGACCAGAGAACCGCCCCGGCGTTGGCGCTCAGACACGCGATGCGTTCACCCGTGTGAATGAACAGCGATCCGGAAGAAAGCACGGGATGGCTGGAAAGCATGGCCATGTTGGGATCGGCGCCATTCGCACCGGGGTTATTCGCCACCATGATTCGCCGGCCGCGGAAAGTCGGAGCCTGCGCCGCGGTCTTGTTCCGCGCGTCGCCGCCCAGCGCGTCACTGTCGAAATCGATGCTCCACAGACGCGCACCGGCCGAGGCGTTCACGTCCAGCAGGCCCGAACGTGCAGCATTGCCCTGAAAGACCGGCCATTCATCCGGGGCCAGCGTGCTCCGCTCCCACGACGGAAGTTGGAAGATCTTGTCCGCGCCAGCCGACAAATTGACGTTCTGCCCGTCGACGATTCCCTCAGCATCAGGAAATTCTTTGGCCAAACGGTCGCGCAGACGTTTGGCAGCCGGCTCATTGGCCGCGAGTTTCTCGGCGACCGCAGCACGGAAAAGCAGATCGGCCGTCATCGCGCGGGATTTCGGATGCGCCATCAGCCGCTGCCACGTGCGCGAAGCCGCCGTGAATTCTCCCCGCTCAAAATACCAGTCCGCCGCCAGCAGCAATCCCTTATGCGCGGCCGCCGATACGTAATATCGATCGCAGGCGCGAATCAGGGCGGACAGATCGCGCTGTTCAATCGCGGTATCCACTTCCTTCTGGGCAATGCCGCCATAAAGCTGCTCGTACATGCCCCGGTTCACATCCGGCATCGCCAGCAATTTCTCGCGGACGTAATCGGTGATCGACACATACGAGTCGTTGTTGAGGTAGACCAGTTTCTGGCCGAACTTGTCGATGATTTCCTGAAAGACCGTGATGGCTTCCTGCCCCCGGCCCTGGTTCGCAAATCGTATGGCGGCGCGAAGCTTCTCCACCGAAGCGAACGAATCATCGACGTATACCTGCGCTCCGGACTCGGCAGCCCGATCCATGATCGCACCCGGCTCCCGGCCGTTCGGCGCAACCGAGGCCGGTTTGGGCGCTTCTCCGGGTTCTCCCGGCACGGCAACTTCGGCAGGGGCAGACGCTGGTGCGGGAGCCGAGGCCGGTGCGGCCACCCGAATCTCCACAGCGCGCATTTCCCCCACCGCGCGTTCCACGCCCATCGTCACGATGACGCCCAGCACGCCGCAACTCAGGGCCGCCGCCACGATCGTCTTCGAGAATTTGCAGGATCTCACCAGTCGTACCTCCAGGATGGGGTTGGCTGTCATTATACCGTTGCCGCGGGCTCTGTTCTGTTGCTTTCCCGAACCACTGCTCACTCTTTAGAAGTACTTCCCCCAGAGAAGTTCCATCCGTTTGATGTATGCGGGATCGAGTTTGCTCTTGTCCGACCAGATAGCCAACTCCAACGCGCGATGCGAATCAAACACTTCATCGCGGCGGGCCCACACTTCCGGCAGCGCCGCCTCGATGAGTCGCAAAGCATTGTCCGTCGCCGCCTGCAGATGAGAGATGATTTCGCCCAGCAAGGCCTGCTTGCTCTGTCCCGGCGTGTGGGGTTTCCAGCAGTCATAATCCGTAGCCAGCGCCACGAGGGCATAGGAAATCTCCGCTTCGCGCGCCAACTTGGCTTCCGGCATCGCCGTCATGCCGATGAGGTCGCCCCCCCACTGCCGATGCATCAGCGATTCGGCCCGGGTGGAAAACGCGGGACCTTCCATGCACACGTACGTGCCGGTCGGATGGATTTTCTGCCCGGCCAGTTCGATTTTTTTGCCGGCCTGCAGCAGCACGCGGCGAAGCTGCGTGCAGAAAGGCTCGGCAAATTCTACGTGAACCGCTCCGCCGCCGCCCCCCGGCCCCGCCTGGTCAAAAAACGTTCCGACACGCCGCTGCGTCTTATCAATGACCTGGTCGGGAATCACCAGATCGCGCGGGGCAATGTACTCCTGCAGAGAGCCGACGGCCCCTGACGCCAGAATCCACCGGCACCCGACCGCCTTGAGCGCATAGATATTCGCACGATACGGAACCTGCGAAGGATTGAACACATGCCCAATCCCATGCCGCGCCAAAAACGCAATCGGTACACCGTTCCATTCGGAAAGAACCAGCGGCGCGGATGGTTTACCAAACGGCGTCTCGACGTCCTGCGCCGTGCCGCCCGCCTTCGCCAGCAGTGCATTGCCCAGCCCCGACCCGCCGATGATCCCGATACGTGGTCTTACGTTACTTGTAGCCATGGTGGGATTCTAAATCACCCCACCACCATTGACCACACCCAATGACAATTCTGCTACTTGTGCTTTGGCAGCACATTTTGCAGCGTCTTGGCCAGCGATGAGAGCGGAACCGGAATGATCTTGGGGTTATCGACCGGCCCTGTCACGGAAAGCTGGAACAACTCATTGCGGGCGCTCTGTATAAAAAACGTCAGAAACGGAATATTGAACTCATTGGGCGATTCCGTCACCAGCGTCATATTAATGTTCTTGTCCGCCAGCGATAGCGTTCCCAATCCGGCCAGGTTGATCCCCGGACTCTCCAGCAAAATGCGTTCAAAAGTGATTTTGTCGTCACGCAGATAGTAGCTCATGGATGCCCGATCAAAGGCACTCGATACCGGCAGACGCAGCGTCGCAACCTGCATCAGCCCCATCGCCAGCGGAACGTTATAAATCGTCCCGTCGCGGACCATCAACTCGCCCCGGCCGGTGCGATCCGGGCTCGGTCCGAAGACTTCCTGCACCGCCAGTGACGCCGTGACCTTCCCCGTCCCGATGCGCTTTTTCTCCTCCTCGGAAGCCTTGGGCGACAGCACCAGCGAAGCCAGCGAAGCGTCCGCCAGCGTAAGCTTCGCTTCGTACCGCGGCTGCTTTTCAAACCACATTTGGAACGTTCCGGATATCGCGCCGCCGGCCACCTTGCCGTCGATGTCGCTCAAATTGAAATTCTTCTGCGTCGAATTGCTCGTGACGTTGGCCGTAAACGTGTCGATGTTATGCCCCGAAACGCCCAGGTTGGAGGCGGTCAGACGGCCTTCAAAATCGAGCGCGCCCGCAGGATCCCATGTCCCCTGACCCGACAACGTGCATTGATCCGCAGCGATCGCCCACACCCCCTGCGTCGCGACCTTGTCGATCGCCACCGAACCCTTGAACTCCCACGGCTGATCGGCCCGAATGCGGCTCAGCGACGTAACTTCACACGAAAGATTCGCCTGCGCTTTCTGCGAGGTCAAAAAGCTGCCGATGCCCTCCGGCAGCACCACCAGCCACTTCACCGGCAATCCGTGCGAATCCACATGGCCGGTGATGGTGGTCTGGCCCGACTCGGTGGCGTAGGCGGCCTTCCAGTGCATCTCCAACGGACCGGACATCGCCGTCATATCCGTCATCTCAATGACCGTCGGGGCCAGCGTAACCCGCCCGCGAATGTTCGTGATCGCATCCGGCCACGCAGCATTGTGCAGACCGATGTCCTTGGCGTTGATGGCCGCGTGATAATCCTTGATGTCGACGGGCGCCGCCCCCGCCACAGGCCGGAAGTGCACGAGAAAATGCGCAGCCATTTCACCATCGAGAGAACCCGCCGGCTGGTACTGTTTCCAAATGGCCTGGAATTTCTCCGGGAAAAACACCGGAGCCGCCGCCGGAAGCGGAAGATCCGCGGCACTCGCATCGAGTTCCAGATCCGCCTGCTGGGCCGAAAAATCGATGCGGCCCTTGGAGTGCAGTTGCAGGTGCTCGCCACCCGAGGCCTTGATTTCGCTGATGTCGATCGCCAGATCCTTGATCGTCGCCGCCGCGGCCACGTGATCGAGAGTCACCTGCCCGTCGCCCGTATGAAATGATCCGTCGCGCAGCGCCAGCGTCCCGACGATGTCCGGCGTTCCGTCCGGATGCCGCGATCCCGTCCCGACAAACGACACTCGGCCCCCAACCGCCGCATGGTCGAGCCGCTCCTGAAAATCCGTCGGCATCAGGTGCAGCAGCGATGCATCGATCGGTATGTCCGCATCGAGACTGAGCGTCGGTTGAAGATCCGCAGATTGTCCGTCAGCCCCGGACAACTTGACCTGGCCGTTGATGGTCACTTTCCCGCTGTGATCGTCCCCAGTTTTCAGAACCAGGTTCTCAATCCGGGCCGAATCCCCCTCCAGAATCATGCGCCCCTGGCCATGCGTAAAACGATACGGCAGGCCACTGTAGTACCCCTGCCCGTCGGTAATGTGCAGGTCCACTGATACCACGGGATCCTGCTGATCCCTCGTGCGCACCACGCGGCAGACGAAATCCGAAGTGGCGCTGACCGCGAACGCATCCCAGATCCGCTTGTACCGTTCCGGCAAGCACGCCGCCATCCGTTCGTCCAGATGGGCCCCGACGGCGCTGACTGTGAAATCGACCGCTTGATTTTCCGCACTCACGCCCGCCGTGCCGCTGATGATCACATCATTCTCTTCCCCCTTGGCCGTCACACCGCGGAAATCGACCTGCTCGTGATCGAAGAAGATCGGCCCCTTGACGTGCATCAGCGGGTACGGGAAATGAACGAAACGCATCCGCGCATCTTTGCAAATTACTTCGCCATTCGCGTACACCTCTCCGCTGGGGCTGGGCCGGGCCAGCGTACAGTGCACCTCCATCTTCCCGGTCGGACGGATGCGCTGCAGCAGGTCCCGCGCCGCGGGAAAGGCATTGAACAGCGGCGGATAGTCGTCCGTGAGATTCACATCGGGAAAAACAAGGGATAAATCGAACGGCGATTCGCCGGAGAACCCGCGGAAAGACCCCTCGGCTTCAAATCCAAACCCCAGTGCCTCACCCCGCAAATTCGCGATGCGCACCACCGGATGCGTAATGCCGAACGTCAAAATGCCGTGTACGTTGCGAAACGCCACCGCGTAAGTCGCCCCGCCCGGGTTCGGCTGCAGCGACTGCACCATCGACACCTTTTCCATATCCGCCCCCAGCACCAGCCCCTCCTCGGGATCAAACGTCAGACGAAACTGCGTCAGCGTTCCCTCCAGCTGGTGCTCATCCCACCACTGGCGCACCTGCCGCGGCATCGAGCGGCGCAACCGGTCCGTCAGCGGAATACTGTTGGTAACCGCAGAAAATCGCGTGTTAGCCACATCCCAGATGCCCGTGACCACCGTCGGCCGCTGCACCGTCGGATCGTCGATCCGCTGGTTGATCTGAAAGTGATAGATCGAGGCCAGCACCGCATCCGGCGCCAGTTGGCCATCCACCACCGCATCGCCTTTCTTGATGAGCCGGCCGTTGTCCGCTTCGGACCATTCGACGCGTGCCTCGCGCAGAATCATCACCGGAAGCGTCATCGGCCGCGGGCCGGCGGCAGGCTGCGACGTGGCAGGCTTTTCCGCCGGTCGCAAACGCTCGTAATTCCACCGCTCGGTCGCACGATCCTCAATCAGCGAAAGCGTCGGCCGCACCGCCGTCAACTGCGTGGCACGAAGCTGCCCCCCCAGCAACGATAGCCAGTCGAACCGCGCTTCCAACTGATCGGCGGAAAATAGCGGCAGACTCTCCGCCCCCTCTCCCACCCGCAGTTCCACCCCCGACAACTGCAGCGTGCCGGATAACGACAGATGACCAGATTTCACCGTGACCGGCCCGCCAAACACATTCGAAAGCAACGCCGCCGACATCCGGCTGATACGCTTAGGATTGGTCACATACCATACACCCAGCAGAATCAGCACCAGCAACACCAGCGCACCGGCCGACGCCAGCCGACGCATCGGACTGATGAACATCGCGTGCGGCGAACGATGCACGCTGCCGACCGAGCGGCTTCGCCACCAATGCGCTGGATTGCCTCGGGCGTATTCGGCCATGGACACTCACAACTTCCTGCTTGCTAGACCGCCGCGGCAGCCGATCGTTGGGGCCGAAACCGCCTCAGGCACTCGATCGCACCTGCAGCCGCGAAGATGCAGACGATCGGCATCAGCGGCACACGATAGCGGACCGATCCCAAAAACAATGCATGCACCAGCGAAAAATAAACCACCGGCACCAGCAACAACACCTTCATTCTAAGCAACATCGATCGGCCACACACCCCGACTAGCGCCAAAAGAAACAGCGGCACATGCCAGACCACCATCACCGCCTGAATCCCCGGAGCCTGCATCTCCGCCGCATTGAACCACGGACTCCACGTGCGGCCGATTTTTACCGCCGCCAGCTTCGCGATCCGCACCGGATCAGCTCCCACATACCCCCACGCCCGGCGCGACCATTCCTGCGAACGCTCCATCTCGTTAAGCGGTCGCATCTCCCCCGGCGTCTGCAACAAATGCTGCCGCGGCCCGCCATCCGCATCCGGATACACCGCCTCGTACAGCGAAATCCCCTCCAGACTCGTCAACGAAAACGCCCCCGTATGAAACCGCTGAAAATTGCGCATCTGCCACGGCGCCAAAGCCAACACCACGATCACTAGAGGAAGAACAATTTGCCCAATAGGCCCCCCCCCACTTTTTCTATTTTCTATTTTCCATTTTCTATTCTCCCACCTCGCATACAGCCCCAGCGGAATGATGCACCACAACACCGACGCCCGCAAATAGACCGCAACCGCCCACAACACCCCCAGCAGCACCCACCACCCAAACCGTCCCCCTTCCATGATCCGCAGCCCACACCAGATCGCCGCCAGCAGCACCAATGTGAACGGCACTTCCGATAGCAGCGAGGCAGAAAATCCAATCGAAAGCGGATCGATCGCCGCCAGTGCCGCCGCCACTATCCCCACGACTGAACTCACCCGCCGCCCGATCACGTAAGCCAGCATCACCGTCAGCCCGCCCAGAAACCCCTGCACGATCAACGCCACATTCTGCGCCGGCCCCACCAACAGATAAATGCCGGCCAGCAGAATCGGATACCCCGGCATCCGCGCCGCATACAAACCGTCCACCTCGTACCCCCCGCCATGGCTCAGCGCCACCGCCAGCCGATGATAATCCACCGAATCCGGCTGCATGCCCGGATGAAAAATCGCCGCCGCAATCCGCACCCCCACCGCCAGCGCAACGATGATCGCCAACATCAGCCGCTCATTGGTGGCTCGCTCGGGGGTCATCGTCACGTCGCCCCTCCCTTGCGCACCAGCCGCATGATCACCACCGTCTGCCCCGACACCACCAGTTCCACGCCTCTCCCCAGTTCGACGCGTTTCCCCCCATCACCAAAAAGCGTGATGTGCGCCGCCTCCTGCAGCCGCTGATAATCCGCCGTCTCCGTCGAGCCGCCCACCAACTCAATCGCATACCGCAGCACCTGCGCCACCAGGATCGGCGACGCCCCGCGCAGCGGCTTGCGATGCACCGCCACTTTCCGCCCGTGAATGCGCACCACCGCCTGCAGCGCCAGTTCCTCCGCCTGCCGGGCGATCAACGCCTGCGCATCCCGCGCGATCGCCGCCAGCCGCACCAGCGAACCGGTCACCCCCGACATCCCGCCCGGCTGAAATTCCGCCAGCGTCGGCAGCAACTCCGCCCGCACCCGATTCCGCAAAAACCGCGGCGATATATTCGATGCATCCTCCCGCCACGACTGCCCGATCTCCTCCAGAAATCCCCGCAACTCCTCCCGCGTAAACTGTAGCAACGGCCGATACACCGTCAGCCCCCCCACCGTCGCCGTCGCCGCCATCCCCGAAAGCCCCTCCAGCCCGCACCCCCGCAAAATGCGCATCAGCACCGTCTCCGCCTGATCGTCCGCATGATGCGCCATCACCACCCCCGCACACTTCTGCCGGCGAACCATCGCGGTCAGCGCCTTGAACCGCTGCCGCCGCGCCAAATCCTCGTTCGCATCCGCCGGTAGCTCCAGCGTCGTCGTCGTGCAGACCAATCCCAGCGACGATGCAAGTTGATGCACAAACTGGGCATCCGCATCCGACGCCTTCCCGCGCAGGCCATGATTCACATGCCCCACCGCCAGCGCCCATCCCCAATGATCAGACTGGTTAATCGCATGCAGCAACCGCAGCAACGCCACGCTGTCCGCCCCTCCCGAACAGCCGATCAGCAACCGGCCGCCGCGCGGAAGCATTTCCGTACGGTGCAAAATTTGATCGAGCCGTTGAACCAAGCCGCGTGGCGGAGGCATAATGTCCTCATGCGAATTCCCCGCCATCGTACCTTCCGAAGTCTTTCCCGCCTATGTATTCCCGGCGCGATCTTCCTGACCCTCGGCATTTTCTCACCTGCCTTCCTCCGCGGCGAAGACGACATCCAGGACCTCAAGGAGAGCGCCACGACCGTCACCACCGCCCCCGCCGAAGTCACCGCCCCGCAAACCCAGCCCGGCCGCGGCGTCGCCGACGCCCTCGGCACCATGAAACCCAAGGCCCCCGCCGGCGCACGCATCGGCCTGGTCACCCTCAACAACGGCACCCGCTACGAAGGCCGCATTTGGACCACCCTCGAAACGCCCTTCCGCGTCTGGATCGAGGAACTCAAAACCTATCGCGATGTGGACTTCGCGCTGGTCAAAACCATCGACGTAAGAGTCGTCAGCCAATCGATGGAACCCGACTGGCGCTGGCTTAAGGAAGGCAGCGACGAAAAAGTCTACTCCGGCAAGAAATACCCCCTCGTCGAACTCAGCTACAAGTTCACCCTCCTCAACGACCAGATCATCGAAGGCCCCGTCGTCGCCCCCGTCTTCTGCTTCGACGGCAACAAGATCCACAATCTCGCCCTCTACAAAAAATACAAAGGCAAGCTCGACGAAACCCTCGCCGACGTCGCCTACATCCAAACCCTCACCCTCCGCGCCTCCGACGCCCTCACCACCGCCAACGCCAGGAAAACCACCAAGCTCCCCCTCCTCGATTAGCAACTCTCTATCCCCATTTGCACCCCACCCCAATAACGGACTAATATCTCCACGATCTTGGCTCTGTCTGAAAATCCGACGGCGCCGGGTTTTCAGTCAGAGCCTAATGGAGGCCTTTCGTATGCAGTCCACGTTCACCCTTCCCCAGTCCGAGATCCCCACCCACTGGTATAACATCCTC
>Ga0209083_1002517_pt1 | contig 17192 bp, 9 predicted proteins | sample AM7aDNAmetaG_FD_184132 | JGI IMG/M metagenome (GOLD analysis project Ga0209083, IMG submission 184132) | Freshwater microbial communities from Finland to study Microbial Dark Matter (Phase II) - AM7a DNA metaG (SPAdes) (version 3) | ecosystem: Environmental > Aquatic > Freshwater > Lake ...
GACCGCGGATTACACGGATACCCCATATCCGTGTAATCCGTGTAATCCGCGGTTAACATCGGTTGCAGATCTGCCGCGCTGCACTGCTATATCCCGCTTTGCTCGCAGGCGGCGAAGATTTAACGCCGAGACGCAGAGAGCCGCAGAGAGTTCTTCTTCTCTGCGTTTCTCCGCGTTCCTCTGCACTGCTATAGACTACATTGTTCGCAGCCCGGAAAGAAACTTTGCGCTTTCCTGCTCCTCCACTTCGGACTTCGGATTTCGGATTTCGGCCTTCTTTCGGCCTTCGACCTTCGACCTTCGGATTTCCGGCTCCGCCGGGCTGTGCCTCTGCGTTAAGCCCGATTTGGTCTTGGTTGCGGCTTGGCCGCGTCTGCGTCTTTGCGTTAAATGCCGTTCTTGGGCTGATTCAGCGATTGGTGGCGGCACCGGGCGGCAGCGAAGGACTCGCCTGGGCGAGCGCCACGATTAGGTTCTTGCGAGCGTCGGCGTAGCCCGGTTTGAGTCGCAGGGCCTCCTGGAACTCCCGAATCGCCTCGCCGGCACGGCCCTGCTGAAGTAAGGCGGCGCCCAGGTTGTTGTGGGCCTCGGCGCGATCCGGTTGCCGGCGCAGCGTTTCCTCGTAGTGGCGGATCGCCTCGTCCATTTGACCTCGCTGGGCGAGGGCGGCGCCGAGATTGAAGTGGATGTCGGGGTCATTCGGTTCCCGCCGGAGGGCCTCCTGGTATTGGATAATCGCCTCGTCGGTTCGGCCTTTCCTGGCGAGCGCCAGACCGAGGTTGTTGTGGAGGTTGGGGTCTCCCAGTGTCAGCCTCGGTTGTCGCCGGAGGGCTTCCTGGTATTCGCGGATCGCCTCGTCGGTTTGGCCTTTCTCCAGGAGGGTATTGCCAAGGTTATAGTGGGCCTCCGAGTAATCCGGTGACAGGCGAATGGTTTCCTGGAATTGGGTGATCGCCTCGTCGGTTTGGCCCTTATGGCTGAGGGCGATGCCCAGGAGGTTGCGAACAACGGAGTTATCCGGCTTCAGGCGCAGGGCGGTTTGGTATAGGCGGATCGCCTCGTCGCTTCGGCCTTTCCGGTCGAGGGCCGAGCCGAGAAGACTAAGCGGCCATTCATTGTCCCCCGAGACTGCCAGCGCATGCCGGAGCAGGGTTTCACTGTCCTTCCAATAACCAATCTGGTGCCGCGTCAACGCCAGGCAGAGGACCAACGCCAGGCCACCCGCCACCGACAACCCCAGCACCTGATACCGCCAGCGGCGAGTCAGTTCGCACGCGCCCCAGACGATGAGGATCAACACCCCAAGTGACGGAAGGTAGGTCCACCGATCCGCTCTCGCCAGCACCCAGGTTTGCACCACCTGGCTATTGGGAAACAGCACCCCGCAATACCACAACCACCCCACCAGCAAATAGGGATGCCGCCGCCACCCCATCACAAGCAGCACTGTAATACTCAACAGTACCCCCCCCGCCAAGACCACCCGCCCCAGCGGCCAATACCCGGGGTGCGGATAGAACATCACCAGATCCGCGGGCCAGAACAGCTTCCCCAGATACCAGCCATACGAAACCACCGCATTCCCGAGTCGCGCGCCGAGGGGGTTGACTCGACCCCACTCCAGATTATGTGAGAGCCGCTGTATCACCAGGTTAGGGGCGACAAACAGCGCCGCCAGGACAAAGAGCGGGATCTTCTCCCGCACTAGGCGCAGGATAGTTGCGGGTTGAGAGTAGATAGTTGATAGTTCAAAGCGGCGTAGCGGCCAGTAATCCAGCAGCAACATCACAAACATCCACGTCATTTGATTCGGCTTGCTCACGAGCCCACAGCCATAGAATCCTACCGAGAGGAGGTAGAACCGTGTTGTGTGATGCGTGTTGGGAGTCGCTGGATTCTGCATTCTGCATTCTGCATTCTGCATTCTCCCTTGCGCGTAGCGGACGTAAGCAATGAGCGAGAGGAAGCCGAAGAAGGCGCCCAGCAACTCCCGGCGTTCCGTCACCCAGACCACAGGTTCGACCCGCAGCGGGTGAACGGCGAACAACGCCGCCACCATCAGACTCCGCCAGGTTGCGCCAGTCATCTGTTGCAACCACGCGAAGACCAGTGCCGCGTTGACGGCGTGCAGCAGCACGTTGATCAAATGGTGCCCCCAGGGGTTCATGCCGAACACTTGAACGGCCGCCATGTGGGACCACGTGTGGATCGGAACCACTCCACCGTCCACGGGGTTGAACAACGGCCATTTTATGCTTTCCCAGGTCAGTCCCTTTAGGACGTGGGGGTTCCCGGTGAGGTCAATGTCATCAACAACGAGGAAGCCACAGCGCGTCGCCGGCCAGTACAAGGCCACCGTCACCAGCACCAGCACCGCGGCCAGCAGCCAGGGGATTCTGGTGAAGGCTGAAGGCTGAAGGCTGAAGGCTGAAGCTGGGCAGCTTGTCGTTCCTTGATGCTTCGGCCCTCGGACTTCGGACTTCGGATTTTTGCCTTCTGCCTTTTTCATTCTGCCTTCTACTTTCCGCCTTCTGCCTTCTGCTGCGCGGCGAGCGCAGCGTTCAGGTTCCTGCGGGCACCGGCATAGTCCGGCTTGAGTCGCAGGGCTTCCTGGAACTCGCGGATTGCCTCCCCGGTGCGGCCTTGCTGATGGAAGGCGGCCCCCAGGTTGTTGTGGGCCTCGGCGCGGTCCGGTTGCCGGCGCAAAGCTTCCTGGTAGTGGCGGATCGCCTCGTCCATTTGACCTCGCTGGGCCAGGGCGACGCCCAGGTTAAAGTGGATGTCGGGGTCATCCGGTTCCAGCCGGAGGGCTTCCTGGTATTGAGTAATCGCTTCGTCGGTTTGGCCTTTCCTGGCGAGCGCCAGGCCGAGGTTGTTGTGAAGGTTGGGGTCACCCAGTGTCAGCCACAGTTGTCGCCGGAGGGCTTCCCGGTATTCGCGGATCGCCTCGTCGGTTTGGCCTTTCTCCAGGAGGGCATTGCCAAGGTTGAAGTGGACCAGAGTGTAACCCGGTTCGATGCGAATGGCTTCCTGGAACTGGATGATGGCCTCGTCAATTTGGCCTTTCTGTCCGAGGGTGGTGCCAAGCTCGTTGTAGGCGGGGGCGAAATCCGGGTTCAGGCGAATGGCTGCCTGGTATTGGCGGATCGCCTCGTCAATTTGGCCTTTCTGTCGGAGGGCGGTGCCCAGAAAAGTGAGCGGGGCCTCACTGCTCCCCGCGGTCGCCATCGAATGCCGGAGCAGAGTTTCACTGTCCTTCCAATAACCAATCTGGCGCCGCGTCAACGCCATGCAGAGGACGATCGCCATTCCACCCGCCACGGACCACCCCAGCACCTGATACCGCCAGCGGCGAGTCAGTTCGCACGCGCCCCAGACGATGGCGATCAAAAACCCAAGCAACGGAAGGTAAGTCCACCGATCCGCCCTCGGCAGCATGGCGCTCTGGACCATCTGGCTATTGGGCACCAGCGTCCCGCAATACCACAACCACCCCACCAGCAAATAGGGCCGCCGCCGCCACCCCAACCCAGCCAGCACCGTAAGGCCCAGGATCAACCCACCGGCCAGCAACACCTTCCCCAGCGGCCAATACCCGGGGTGCGGATAGATCACCGCCAGATCCGCAGGCCAGAACAGCTTCCCCAGATACCAGCCATACGAATACACCGCGTTACCGAGGCGTGCGCCGAGGGGATGGTTTCCACCCCACGTGAAAGAGCGTGAGAGCTCGTGCCCCACCGCGTACGTGGCGCTTAGAAACGCCGACAAGACAAAGAACGGGATTTTCTCCACGAGCAGGGGCAGGAGAGTGGTGCGTAAACCGTGAAACGTGAAACGTGAAACGTGAAGCGTATTGCGCGGTGCGTGGTCCGTGTCGCTGGTTTCGGAATTCTGCCTTCTGCATTCTGCATTCTGCATTCGATCAAGCGGCCAGTAATCCAGCAGCAACAGCACGAAGGGCCACGTCACCAGCGTCGGCTTGCTCAGCAGCCCACAGGCATAGAAAACTACTGATAGAAGATAGAAGATAGAAGATGGGAGAGAGGAGACCGACCAAGGACCACGGACCACAGACCACCTGCCTCTGGCTTCCGACTTCGGATTTCGGATTTCGGGTTTCGGGTTTCCTTCGGGTTTCGGATTTCGGGTTTCGGATTTCCGCCTCCCCTGCACATAGCGGACATAAGCCATCAGCGTGAGCAGACCAAAGCAGGCGCACAGCACCTCCCGGCGTTCCGTCACCCAGGCCACGGGTTCGACCCGCAGTGGGTGAACGGCGAACAACGCCGCCACCAGCAGACTCCGCCACGTCGCGCCGGTCATCTGTCGCAGCCACGCAAAGACCAGCCCCGCGTTGAGGGCGTGTACCAGCACATTGCCTAAATGATGTCCCCAGGAATTCAAACCGCACACTTGACAGACCGCCATGTGGGTCAACATCGTCACGGGCGTATACGCGGGAGGGGCCCAAGGGTTGAAGAAAAACAGTTTTACACCCTCCCACGTCAGTCCTTTTTGGACGGGAACATTTGCGGTGACGTTGAACGCATCATCAATGACGATGAAGTCGCAGCGTGCCACCGGCCAGTACAGGGCCATCGTCACCAGCACCAGTAATACGGCCAGCAGCCACCAGGGGATTCTGGTGAAGGCTGAAGGATGAAGGATGAAGGATGAAGCTGGGCTGCTTGTCGCTCCTTGATGCTTCGGCCCTCGGACTTCGGACTTCGGACTTTTGCCTGCTGCCTTCTTCATTCTGCCTTCTTCATTCTGCCTTCTGCCTTCTGCTGCGCGGCGAGCGCGGCGTTCAGGTTCCGGCGGGCATCGCCATAGTCCGGCTGGAGTCGCAGAGCCTCCTGGAATTGGCGGATCGCCTCGTCCATTTGACCTCGCTGGGCAAGGGCGGCGCCCAGGTTGTAGTGGATGTCGGCGTCATCCGGTTTGAGGCGGGCGGCTTGCTGGAATTGGCGGATCGCCTCGTCCACTCGGCCTTTCTTGCGCAGCGCGAGACCAAGGTTGTTATAGGAGTCAACATACATCGGCAGCAGCAGAATGGATAGCTGGTAATGTTGGATCGCCTCGTCCACTTCGCCTTTCTGCAGCAGGGCATTGCCAAGGTTGTAGTGGGTCAGACCGTAATACGGGTTGAGGCGGAGGGATTCCCGGTATTCGCGGATGGCCTCGTCGAGTTGGCCTCTTCGGCTATAGACGGTGCCGAGGTTGACGTGCCCGGCGTAATTGTTCTTCGTGACTTCGAGCAGATGGCGGAAAAGGGTTTCGCTGTCTCTCCAATAACCAATCTGTTGCCGCGTCAGCGCGACGCACAGGACGATCGCCGCACCCCCCGCCACCGATAGGAGGATGAGCGTGGAGCGTGAAGCGTGAAGCGTGGAGCGTGCAAGCGCGTGCCCTACGCTCCCACGCTCCTCACGCTCCTCACGCTCCTGACGCTCCTCACGCCGCTCCTCCCGCTCCACGCCCCCTGCTGCCTTTCCCTGCATCAGTTCGTACACGCCCCAGACGGCGAGGATCATCACTCCAAGTGACGGCAGGTAGGTGTAGCGATCCGCCATCCCGTGGGTGCCGGTCTGGATCACCTGGATAACGGGCACCAGCACCCCGCAATACCACAACCACCCCACCAGCAAATAAGGATGCCGCCGCGGCCATGCACAAACCAGCGCCGAAAGGCCCAGGAACAACCCTCCCGCCAGCACCACCGGCCCCAGCGGGACATGCGCGGGGTTCGGATATGTCAGCGTCACCGCCGCCAGGATAGGGTGCGTATATAAGACCGCCAGGTCCACGGGCCAGAACAATTTCCCCAGATAGTGGCAATACGAAATCAGCGCGTTCCCGACCCGCGCGCCCGCGGGCAGGATTTCCATCGACACCAAGGCGCCGGTGCGCATCTGCACCACGAAGGTCACCACGCTCGACAAAGCCACGAGGACAAAGAACGGGATCTTTTCCACGAGCAGAGGAAAGAAGCTTTGCGATTGCCGGGAGTGAAACGTGAAACGTGAAACGTGAAACGTATTGCGTGGTGCGTGGTCCGTGTCGCTGGCTTCTGCATTCTGCATTCTGCATTCTTCATTCTGCATTCTCCTCAGCGGCCAGTAATCCAGCAGCAACATCACAAACGGCCACGTCAACAGCGTCGGCTTGCTCATCAGCCCGCAGGCGAAGAAGCCAAGCGATAGAAGATAGAAGGTGCGGGCGTGAAACGTGAAACGTGAAACGTGTTGCAGGTTGGGGGCCGCTGGATTCTGCATTCTGCATTCTGCATTCTGCATTCTCCGCTGCGCATAGCGGGCATAAGCCATAAGCGCGAGCAAGCCGAAGAACCCGCTGAGCAGACCCCGGCGTTCCGCCACCCAGGCCACCGATTCGACGCGCAACGGGTGTACGGCGAACAACGCCGCCACCAATAGACTCCGCCACGTCGCGCCGGTCATCTGTTGCAGCAACGCGAAGACCAGCCCCGCGTTGAGCCCGTGCAGCAGCACGCTGGTCAAATGATGCCCCCAGGGATTCAAACCGAACAGTTGGCAATCCAACATGTGGGACATCACCGTGAGGGGATGCCAAAGGCAGTTCACCGGGTTGAACCAGGCCAATTCCATGCCTTCCAAGGTCAATCCCTTTTGGACCTGAGGATTCTCGGTAACGAGGAGGTTGTCATCGTAGGCGATGAAGCCACCTCGCGTCGCCGGCCAGTACACGGCCAGCGTCACCAGCACCAGCAATACCGCCAACAGCCACCGGAAGATTTGCGATTTGCGATTTGCGATTTGCGATTGAGCGGCAAGGGTGGCGGCCTGCAGCGGGAGCGGCACTTCTGCCTTCTGCCCTCTGCCTTCTGCCTTCTGCCTTCGCTGGGTCGCTGGTTGGCGCATAGGACTCGCCAAAATGCTGCTCAACCACCGGAGGTCAACAGCTCTAGCGCAGCCTTTTTGTAGCTACAACGGCGGGCGTTAACAAGCTCAAATCAGGAGGGGCTCGGGGAGCGGACACCTCGGCGAGGCATCTCCCGGATCCTCTTTGATGATGCAGCACAAACGCTCAGCTTTTTCAAAGGCGATCCCCGTCCCTGCGGCCTTGATCACCTTCTCCGTCGCCTCGCACATCAGGCCGATAGGTTAGGATTGATCCGCTTCAGCTTTGCCTTCGTGCCCTTGGGAGCCTTGAACATAATTGTTTCCATCTCCAAAGCGTATTTCCAATCAGTCAAGCCTGCCAACCTCCTGTTTGGCCGCCGAAGAGCTCGACGGCTGTCAGATGGCCAGAATCAGTTGTTGACGAAGCAGCCTAATTACTTTTCCACAGCCTCGGCTCCCGACCTCCCAGCGTATTCCCGGCGGGTTTCCGTGATGAGTTTCTCCACCTGGAATTTCAAAGACTCCTCGCACGGAGGAATCCCCAAAAGTTGCCCATTGACACACTCCCGCCTGGCTGGCAGCCTGCAATCTGGATGAGCGCGGACGAGTGTTCTTTCTTGCCCACCTGCCCAGGATCAGAGGGCGGGTGCCACGAAACACGCAAACATCTATCAGCCGCTGGACGTCGCCGGCAAGATCCGCAACCCCGTTGATCATGTCTCTCGTCACTTCAAACTCCGGGCCGAGTCGGCCAAAATCCACACCTGCCTTGGGGCTTAGTTTAGCCATATGGTCAAAGCGAATCTGTTGAAGGAGCCCATGAACGTTGACGCTACCAGGCGGCTGATGTACTTGGGCACCTTTCTGACGGCGGCCTCCGTGTTGGAGCTCGAGGTGACATTGACACGCATCATGTCGATCATGTCGGTGCACCACTTCACTTACATGATCATCAGCATTGCCATTCTGGGGTTTGGTTGCGCCGGCTCCTACCTGGCCTTCAGAGGCACGCAGGCGCGGCACGGCTTCGGTGACCTGAGCGGATATGCTTTCGCCTACTCGGTTTCCATCGCCCTGTCGTTGATTCTGGTGACCAGACTGAGGTTCGACGCCCTGTTGATTACGAAAGACTTCAAGGAGCTTCTGAAGGTGCTGCTGGTCGAGTGCCTCCTCGCCGCACCCTTCTTCTTCGCCGGGCTCACGCTGTCAAACATCATCACACGGTTCCAGGGGGACATCCATCGCGTGTATTTTGCGGACATGGTTGGAGCCAGCGTCGGGTGCCTGGTGAGCGTGGTGGCCATCCAAACCATCGGGGCGACAAACGCGGTGTTTCTCGCCGCTGTGCTTGCAGGCACTGTGGGTCTGTTGTTTCAAGCCGCCGAGCATGGCTGGAGACAGCCAAAGGCCTGGGCACTCCTCGGTTTTTCGGTGCTCGTGTTGGTGGTGGGAGTCTGGAAGAACCCGTATCTGGTCCACGTGGCGCCGCCGAAACTGGCCTTAGAATACTATCGCAATGTCGCGGTTCCCGAGGACATAGAAGATTCGCACTGGCATGTGCTGGCCCGCATTGACGTCTTCAAGCCGATGACGAACCGGATTCCACCCTTCGGGGGCGAGGTTAGCTTGCGGCGTATCTGTGCGTGGGAGTCGCGATTAATCACGCAAGATGGGTTAGCCCCAACCTGGATGCTGCGCTCCGACGGGGATATCAAGAAGATGAAGTTCCTCGATGGGTTCTTACAAGGCGCGCCCTATGTCATAGAGAAGTCTCCGCGGGCCCTCGTCATCGGCGTGGGTGGCGGCATTGATGTCTTGATCGGACTCTACAACGGGGCGAAGCATGTCGTGGGCGTGGAGGTGAACTCGTACACGGTCCGGGCCATCAAGCAGAAGTGGGCGGACTTTACGGGCAATATCTTCAACCGCCCCGAGGTGGAAATCCTTGTCAACGAGGGCCGCCATTTTCTTTCGAGGGGCAAAGATAGCTTCGATGTCATCCAACTCAGCGGCGTTGATACCTGGGCGGCGGGGTTAACTGGGGCCTACGTAGCGACCGAAACCTATCTTTATACGGTTGAGGGAGTCATGGCTGGGATGGATCGCCTGACACCCGATGGGGTTCTCTCCTACTCGAGGCTCGTCTGGGATCCCCCGGGCGAGACCCTGCGGCTGACGGGCGTGATGGCCGAAGCGCTGCGGCGACGCGGCGTCGCCAGCCCGGCGTCCCATGTCGTGATCGTCAATGGATCGAGTTGGGCCGATACCCTGGTGAAGAATTCCCCGTTTACGCGGGAAGAGGTTGGCGCGCTTCGGACGTGGGCGAAGGAGAACGGGTTCGCCCTGCTCTTTGATCCCTTCGCCCGGAACGACCATCGTTACGAGCTGTTGCTTCGGGGCAGCCCGGAACTCGTCGAACGATTTTATCGGAAGAGCCCGTTCGATCTCTCGCCGCCGAGGGACGATCACCCGTTCTTTTTCCACTACGAGAAGTGGCGCAACTTCGTGAATGAGCTGAAGGAGCAACGGGTGGGGCCCGCTCCTTCGGCCATCCTCCCCATGGTCTGTGCGCTGGGTCTGACCATACTCCTGGCCGCTCTCGGCATCCTGGTTCCCATGTGCCGCCACCGACTGGTAGGCGTGCCCGGGGCCTGGAGTTCAATCGTGTGTTTTGGCAGCCTTGGCCTGGCGTTCATCTTCGTTGAGATCGCGCTCATCCAGAAGCTCATGGTCTTTCTGGGCGGGCCGATGTACTCGCTGGCGTTCACGCTGTCTGTCATCCTGTTCTTCTCCGGGCTCGGCAGCTACTTCGGCCGCAAGTGGAGTGCCCCCGAAGCGCTCACTACCCTGGCCCTATTGATCCCCGCACTCATCGTGGCGATGAACATCGCGCTATCGGCGGCGATTCCACACCTGCTCGGAATGGCCCTCCCCCTGCGGATTATAATCGGCATCCTGGTCATCTCCCCGGTGGCATTTCTGATTGGCATGCCGTTTCCGCTGGGACTGACCATCGTCGGGCGGTTGTCTCCCGGTTGGGTTCCGTGGGCGTGGGCGATAAACGCGTTCACGACAGTGCTGGGCACGATGCTAGCCGTGCTCCTCAGCATGCATTTTGGCTTCCAGAAAGTATTCTTGTCGGCCGCCTTCCTCTATCTCGCCGCACTCCTGGTGATGCGCCGGCTGGCACAGCGCGCTATGCAAGCGCAGGAACGAGAGCTTAAGGCGCGTCCCCCGCTTGCGTCACCGGCACCTTGATCACCCGGACCTGCGGATTGCTCGTTTTGACACGAAACTCGACTTGCCGGCCTGGAGGTACCACAAACCCCTGCGGGAACTCCAGTTGCACGATGAAGAACTTGCCCGGCTCTTGTTCCCTGATCTCAACCCTCACGCCCGGAACGTTGATCGTCGGTTCGGACAGCCTCAGCAGCTTTGTGGTAATGTTGTTCTGGATCGCGATGGATAGTGTCAGCCCTTTGGGCAGTGGTCCCAGAGGCAGGAGGATGTCGGCAGGTGTTGCAGTGACCGCAGACTGGACCTTGGCTGTCGGGGGCTCAGCGGGGTTCGGGGTGTCGGTCGCTGAGGTCTTCAGAATCTCCCTGCTCTGGTAGGAATCCTTGTTCACCCGGAAAATCCCGGCAAACACCATCAGCCATGCGACCAGTAGGACGTAAAAGGTGAACTTGCTTTTCATTTAGAGCACGGAAGCGGTATTCTATTGCTCGCCTCGTCATAGTCCATCGTTAGCCTGGACATTTCCCAGCGCCGCACAGCCGCAACCAAAGAGATAGAATCATGGCACGACAGAATCATTTAGGAAAAGGCAGCCTCATAACGGGCCCGCCCATGATTCTGCCCCCCCATGATTCTGTTGGCCTTCATAAGTCACTGCCAGTGGCTCGCTCACCAGCCCGTGGGCAAGGGAAACCAAAGAATATCGCCGGCTACATAACCCGAAGGCGTTAAGGAGCCTAGAACGCAGATCCCAAAGAGGAGCCAGCGTATGGTTGTCAGAGACTCCGTTCTGGACAAGAACGCGAGGGCCAGAATAACCGACGGGAACGCATAGGCTGCGCTGCGTGTTGTATCCCACACGAGTGTACAGGAACCAAGATAAGCTACAACGAAGAGAACCATAGTCGCTGCCAACCAGCGTTTGCGACTCAGGAACGCTGCCAGGGCCGCTGCCCCTATTATAAACCACAGCCACTTCAGCGAGAATGCCAAACCGACCAAAAAGATCGGCCACCGGACAGCCCACGTACCGGCTGGAAAGAGGTCCTTGTGCCATTGACGAACGTGCCATAGGTGGCCAAGAGCCAGGCGCCCTGCCACATAGCAAAGCACCCCCAGCCCCACTGCCCAGACCCGCGGATTTCGCCAGACCCGCGGCCCGGCCTGGTGCAACACCCACCACATTAGGAGCAAAGGCGAAACGACCATCGCCCGTTCATCGGTCCAGCAGGCAAAGCACATACCGAGGAAGATAACTCCCGGATTCCTGAAACACATGGCAACTGCTAAACCACACAAGGCCATCCCGTCGAAACATGCTATCAGGTCAACAAAACATGCCTGTCCAACGTAACTGAAGGCAAACGCAAAAGGCAGCAAGGCCGCGCAAACAGAATCGTCGGTGGCGCGCCAGCCGAGCTTCCAGACCAGGCCAAGAAAGAGCACACCGCACAATTGCTGCAATAGAATGAGCCCTCCCAACCGCAGGCCGAGAATATGCCCCAGGAACGGCATGCTAAGCCGGAAAGTCATTTTCTCCGCGTGAAGACCGACGTTGCTGTCAGCGAATGAGTGCCGCACAAATGGATTATCGATCTGTTCGGATAGACAATGTCTTACTAGTTCGAGATCTGGCCACTGAGGGTGAGGGCGGTGCGGTGCGAGACCGAACACATCCAACTGATGCCGGTAGTCAGGAGTGCAGAGTGAGACTCCCAACGCGGTGGCCAGCAGAGCGATGGTAGCCCATCCCCACTTGGGGCTTAAGGCTTCACAGCGAGCGAAAAGCGTTTCGCCCAGACGACGAACAAAGGCTAAAAGCATGGTCTTTCTAAACTCATTTCGCCTGGAACCCGGGTCACGGACGAGCCGCGTTGTCCGCGGGAGACGAAACCTTGCCCGGCGGCCGAGCAGGCATCGTGGCCGGCGCGGGCGGAACTGCTGAAGGTGCGCCACCCACTTGCTCCACCGGCACCTCGATCACCGGAACCTGCGGGTTGTTTGTTTTGACACGAAACTCGACTCGCCGGCGTGGAGGCACCACAAATCCCTGCGGGAACGCTAGTTCGGCGATGAAGAACTTGCCCGGCTCCCCGTCCCTGATCTTAACACCCACGCCCGGGACGTTGACCGTCGGTTCGGACAGCCTCAGGAGATTTGTGGTAATGTTGTTCTGGATCAGGATGGATATCGTCATGCTGTTCGGCAGCGGTCCCGGAGGCAGGAGGATGTCGGCAGGTGTTGCACTGACCGCCGGCTCCGAGATGAAGCTGGAAATCGCGCCGGTGGCCGTGGTATGCTCCATGCCTTCTTGAATATCACGTCTTGCCCCGCTAGGCGTGCTCGGGTTCAGCCAGTAATTCTTGGCAACTACGACCAGCGCCGCGGCCAGAAGGACGTAAATGGTGAACCGGCTTTTCATTTAGAGCACGGCCGAGGGCCACTCATGCGAAGGGAATGGAGTCATAGTCCATCCTTAGCGGCGTTCAGGATTCCAAGCATAGGTGCGCATCAATCACTGCCAGAAAGGAGTTCAATTTCGCTCTGGCGAATTCATTTCTATACCATTCGACCAGGATGGCAAGGGCTAATCCGGATAGTTCAAGCCACGTCTGCATTCGCTGGGTCGCTGATCGGCGCATAAAACTCGCCAACATCACGGCTTAACCACAGGAGGTCAACAACACTAGCATTGCCCTTTTCTAGCGGTAACGACGGGCGTTGCCAAGCTCAATCAAAGCGCCCGACGGCAAAAAAGCCCCATTCCCTTCGAAGCCCCTTCGAACTCCCTTCGGAACATGGGGCGGCCAACGCGCACCCTCCGCCCCCCGGGCGGCCAGGCGCGATCAACGAGCAACTGCCCCTTGGCTAATCAACCGACGATCAATTGCTCCCGCAATTCCGCTTGCAGGTATCCCCGAATCGGGTTCGATCTGGTGCGCTGCGATGCCTTGCTCGATGCCTACTGGCATGAGAACGCCGAGTGGGTAAAGGTCCGGCACTCGTACGTCATCGAATCACATTCCACGGGAAAAAACTGCCGATGGTAGCCAACTCTCGCGCCGCGCCCATCGCTCCTTCGGGATCAGAGTCACTCCTATGGATCTATTGTGACAGTCCAAAACCGGTGCCAACTGCTCAGCTCTACTACGTGCGGGTTCTGACCCCCGCCCGAGGGTGACGCGTTCGAGCCACCCGAGAGGTTAACGTTTCCGAAACACTGTCCATTATTGGTATCCAAGTTTGCTAATATGGCGTTTACAGCGTTGATCGGCAAGGAGTTGTAGGAGCAATCCAAAAGGGCCAAATTGGTATTACTCGAGACGTCCAGATTCGTCAGGCAGCATCCGGCGCAGTACAATCGGTGCAGCACAGGATTCTGCGACACATCTAGCGACGTCAAGCAATTGGTGGAGCAATCCAGGTATATCAAATTGGTACTACTCGAGATATCCAGACTCGTCAGGCCGCATCCGGTACACATCAATATCTCCAGCCAGGGATAGTTCGACACAACAAGCGATGGCAGCGAATTCCCGGAGCAATTCAGCCAGAACAGCAGGGGATTCTGCGAGATGTCCAGATTCGGCGCGCCTTGAGGCACCCCCAGACACATCAGGTTCGGCATATTTGTGAGGGTCGGTAATACTCCCGCCGGGCATGAGGATAAAGCGAGCACCACTAGCTCCGTGCTGGATATTCTGAGATCCGTCAAATTGGGGCAATTAAGTAACAGAAGCTGCAGTTTCGGATTGTTGGACAGGTCCAGACTTGTAATGAGCTCTGAGCCCGCATTGAGATCCAACAGCTCTGTGTTGTTCGTAACGTCCAGCGATACGAGCGGGTTATCGGCCACGGCCAGGAATGTCAAATTCGGGTTCTGCGAGGTGTCAAAGGTTGCCAGTTGATCCCCGCATATATCCACGACACTGAGCGAAGTGCATGTTGTTACATCTATGTTAGTGAGCGGATTGCCAGTGGCATTGAGGCGCTGCAGATTCATGTCGCCGGCCACATACAACTCCGTCAGGTTGTTATTAATGCAATCCACGGACAGCAGGTACGGATTGTTGGAGACGTTCAAACTCGTCAGGGGGCCAAAGATGCCTGATAGCACGCCCATGCAATATACGTTAGTCAGGAAATTGCCAGAGAGATCCACGCTCTGGAGCGCGGGGAAATTCGTACCAAAGGATATGCTCGTAATCCCCTGATCGGCCAGGGAAATGCGGGTCACAGTTGCCAGGTTTGCATTGTCAAGGAAGTCACCAAGAGACTCAGTCGCATTTGTTACAGGGCTGCCATCGTTGCCAAAACCGTCCCATGTGATGCTGACGTCGCCGAGGTCGCCTATTGCCGAGAAAGACATTGGGTCGGGGGCATTGCTATTGTAGGCCAGCGCGGAATTCGAAGTGGGCCCGTAGTGCCTCTTCGCGTCACACGCGCTCGTGCTGTATGCCCGAACTCTGAAGTAATAACCTGGGAACCCAGGACCTGCATCGAAATCGAAAAAGCTGGTCGCGTTACCGACATCGAAATTGAGGATTTCGGCGGTGAACGGGAAGGGCACCCATACCAACCCGGGATCGAAAACATCGACACAGTACCCGTCCGCGCCAGGCACTGCTTTCCAGCACAGGTAAAGGCCCATGCCTGTCATGTTGGTCGGATCCGAATTCCAGGCCACCGGCGCCTGCAGCACCGGCGGAATGGTCACAACCACCTGCGCCGTGCCCGGCGGGACACCCTCAGGCTGGTCGGTGGTGGTGAGTGTCAAGGTAACCGTGCCCGTCGAAGCATCGGCGGCCGACGGAGTATAAGTTGCGTTCAGCGTGGTATCGTCCGGCGCGAACGTCCCCGTGCCCGAAGACGTCCAGACGCCATTTGTGGCGCCGTTGCCCACGCTGCCACCCAACCCTGTGGTGCTTTGGCCCCCACAGATGGTCTGGTCGCCGCCCGTACTCGCTGAAGCCTGAGCTAAGGCCGACAGTGCAGTAGTGGAAATAAGTAGCAGTACGGAAAACAATATTTTCATAAGGAGATGTATATTTTGGTTGTTTGGGAAGGAAGGTGGTGGAAGGAATCACCGGCGAGCGCCAATGATGGGCGGGCGAGATGGGTATAGAACCTCCTCACTTGGCCGGGTGGCCAAACCATTCCCCGTTCAGTCGTAGCTCTTATCGGCATAAATTCATCCATCCACGCTCTTCATCAGGTGGGCTAAGAACCGCAAGTCCAAAAGTGAAGCCAGACTGCGAAGCTGATCTTCGCGCGGTGCCTTCTTACTTGCAACAAGAAGTTATTAGAAAGTTATTCACCGGGAGCATCTCATCTTCTGAGCGAATCCCAACTCGGCTCGACAACTCAAGGATCATGCAGGTGTCAGGACTGGCCCGAAATGAGGGCGTTCCCGCCATATCCGCACGGGGGCAGGTCCCATAAGCGCTAACTTAATGAAATCCGCTCCCAAGGATAGCGAGTCAGTTGAGATGTCCGAGCTCGGTGCCTTTCCTTCAGCCCCGCACGGATGTCCGGGCCGTGAGCTACCAACTGGCGTGGGCGCAACGGTCGGCTCACCACCGAGATCACCGCGTCGCGTGCTTCAATGAATTCGCGCCAATGACTCGGCGGCAGGCAATCGATATCCCCAGGGGAAAAAAAACTTGGCTTCGCGCATCAATCGTTCAATGAGCAGCCCACAAAGCAATTTGGCCTGGATCCATGCCCGACACGATTGCTCGTCATATTTGGGCAGGCAACCCAACTCCAGCAAACTCTTGAGGTGCTTGAACCGGAGTTCGATTTGCCAGCGAACCCGGTATAGCTCCAAAACTTCTTCGGTGCTCAGGACGTCTTGGCTCACCGTGGTAAATACCAAAACAAAAGCGGCCAGTTTGAGCGCCTCCTCGTCGACTCGTTTTTGCTTTTTCCGCGCTTTTGTTCGCAGCTTCTCCTGCGCACGCACGGTCGCCACCGCATTCTTGCGGATAGCACATAACCGGCCGGCATACCGCTGGCCTTTATATTCGAAGGATACCGCCCACTCACGCGCCCGGCGCTTAGGCAATTTGCTCAGCTCTTTGAGGGCCTCAAAGGCTTTCCCCTCCGCTGTTTCCAGAGGAAAACTGAAACTGTTCCACCGCACTAACACGTCGCCCTCAGCCTCCCTGACCGTGGCGACTCCAGGCGCGTTGCTATAACCGCGATCCCCCAACACCAAGTCCTTGCGCTGGACCGGGATTCGCCGATAGGTCTCTCCGCCGTGCTCATCAGTTAGTTCGAAGAAATCACAATTCAAGTCCGGCAAACACAGAGTGTAATGCACGCGCCAGTCGGTACCCGTAGCGCCCTGCTCCTCGATCGTCGTGGCATCTACCACGCGGACTCGTCGCTGCGAACACACTCGTCGCACGATCTCAGCCTCGCCCAGTTCGGTCATTTGAGAGGTGAGGTACCGCAACCAGGGCTCACTGGCTCGTAGCCGCTTGAGCAGAGCAACATCAGAAATGTCGGCGATGGACTGCTCCTTCGCGCGGACGACTGTTTGCCGCAAAGACAAACCTGTCGCTGTATGCATCAGAATCAATTTCAACAGGCAATCGGCATTGGCAACGTCGCGAGCACGGCGCAGCGCGCCCGTCTGGCGCGCCTGCTCGCGCCAATCCTTCGGAAGCAGTAAAGTGAGAAACTCCCATTCCTCTTCGAGCAAATCAACTGTCTGCATGCCCCAGTGTTACTGTGGCCGTGAAGGGTTGGCAATCCGTAAGTTAGCGCTTATGGTCATTGTCCCCCCCAGCTCCTGAATGCGGGCCGCCATGTTCGCCTGACCGCGACCGGGACCCGGCGCGGCGTCCATGCCCCGGCCATTGTCCCGCACCGTCAGGCGAAAAGCGGTCTTCGTAAACTCCATCAGCACCTCCACCCGGCGGGCGCCGGAGTGCTTTACGGCATTGGTGAGCGCCTCCTTGGCGATCCGGAACATGGCCAGCTCCTGATCCGCCGGCATCCGGGGGAAAGTTCTCTCCGCCGCCACGGTAACGTTCATGCCGGTGCGTCGTTTCATCTGGTCGG
>Ga0209083_1002522_pt1 | contig 17169 bp, 16 predicted proteins | sample AM7aDNAmetaG_FD_184132 | JGI IMG/M metagenome (GOLD analysis project Ga0209083, IMG submission 184132) | Freshwater microbial communities from Finland to study Microbial Dark Matter (Phase II) - AM7a DNA metaG (SPAdes) (version 3) | ecosystem: Environmental > Aquatic > Freshwater > Lake ...
GATGATATTCTTGAAGAACTTCGTGAAGAATATAATTATGTTCAAGAAATAAATTCTTCAGAAGTGGATGATTATATGATATAAATAAAAAAACGGAATGAATTAACATCATTCCGTTTTTCAAAAAAATTTAAATTTATATATTTTCATCTCTTACAACCCACAAATCACTTGCTAATTTAGGATTTGTAAAATAAGCATAAGGAATAGTAAAATATCCTTTTATTCCCCAAGTATCACCCCAAGAATTTCTAACTAAAAATCTTTGTGTAGCATCATCATAACCAGCAATTAAAACGGCATGACCGCCTAAAACTGATTCTGTTTTTGCTGGCATTGGAACAATACCCGTTTTTGCTACTGAATCTGATTCAAATGAATCATAAACGGTAAAACCAATAACAATAGGATCTCCATTTGCTAAACAAGTTTTCATACTGGTTAAATCTTGTTTAACTGTCATATAAACTTTTGTTGTGTATTTCAATCCATCGGTATAAGCCTTTGTTGGTGGTTTATTTTTGAATTTTGAAATAACATAAGCCCAATCAGAAGCTGGTGGAGCACCTTTTTTATTTACAACTTTCATTCCATCACTAATCATAGCACCACTATCTGAATTAACAGTACCCTCTAATACTCTTTCTTCATAATAAATAAATAATCTTGAAGCCATGAAATATTTTGTATCTCCTTTTTTTATTTGTAAATATTCTAAAGCACCGGCAATTGCATTTGCTGTACAAGAACCAAGATTACCTTGATCATATACCGGTGGCATGTGTGGTCTTAAATCTACACTTTTTGGCAAAACTATTTTTGGTAATGATACTAAGGATTCATATTCATAATTTCTATGGTCCGGTAAGCTAGGCACCCAACCATATCTTTTCTTTATTTTCATTTTTATGTAATTATTTTTTGTTTGAGTTTTTAACTCATAATTATATATTTTCATTCAAAATAGAAAAAAATCACATTTTGGACTTTATATATAGTCTTGAATTGTGTTCAATTTTTTAAAAAAGTAAAAGATTGTAAAAAATAACTAAAAATTATGAAAAATTTAAAAATGGAATTATTTAACTTCAAACAAAAGTTAAATTACGAACAAGCTGAAATTTCAATGATTGTAGAAAGTTTTATCTTAAATTATGATGAATTTTCAGAAAAAGAAATTCAAAAGGCTTTAACAGAAAGATTGCTTCCGTATACATATGATACTGATGTAAAGGCTTTATTAGAATCAGTGAATCAAGAAATAAAATCGTTTAATCTTATTTATGAATTAAAAGACCTTTATAAGAGATTAGAAAAAAATAACTTAGGTGAATTATATCGTCATCCATTGAGTGTTATTTTAGAAATTACCCAATTACCAGATGATCAATCAAGATTAGAGGCAATTTTAAATGAATTGAAAATATATGAATGGGTTCCTGAAATTAAGAAATTTATTTGGGGATTAACTAAAAATCCATTGGATAAACAAAATATGGTAAGCCCGGGTAAAGCTGATAAGATTTATACACTTGTTGAAAAATTAGAAAATGGTCATTTGGCTTATGTATCTGATAGATGGTTTTTAATTGATGACAAAGGAATTAAACAAGTTTTAATGGAAGATTATGTTAAAGAAGAAGAAAGAGTAAGAGAATTAAGAGTAATGGAACAAGCTTTAACTCTTGGTGAAGTAAATAAAGAAAAATTCACAATTAAAATTGATGAAAATATTACTTTAAGTCTTTCTACAAAAAATGATAAGAATTTATATATCAACGAAGAAAAATTAGATCCTGAAACAACACTTGAAAGTATTTTTGCTTCTCCGATTATTCCTTATTTAAAGAAAGATTATTTTATGATTACTAATACTGTTAAGGAAAACATAGATAAAATTCTTGAATTAGATATCGCTTTAAAAGTTCATAATATCTTACAACCAACTTTAGAATGTTATGTATTCAATTATCAAGATGGAATGTATTTGTATAGTAAAGATGCAAGAACAGGAAGTATTTTCTTACAATACGAATCAGTTACAGAGCTTATTAATGATATTCGTAAGGATTTAGATTTTGATGTGACTTATTTCTTTGAAAATAAATTATCAACCGAATTAAAGAAAATCAAAACATTAGAAGATAAAGAAAAAGTTGTTGAAAGTCAAATTAAAGATGCAACTCTTGCTATTGATGAATTAAAAAATGAAAAAGAATTATTGGAATCAAATAGTGAATTGAAAATGTTCTACAATAATTTATTAACTCATAGACAAAATTTATACGTTGAATTAAATACAACAAAAGATGAAAAAACACAATTTAAAAAATCTTTAGTTCGTTAAAAATAATAATTTGTTTTATGAAAAATTTGAAAAATTTTAATGTTTTTGTTAATGAAAATAATGATGATATAATGAATCAATATCAAAAAAGTTTAAAAAGAACAAAAGCAAAAAAAGAAAAAGCTAAATTAACAAATCTAACAGGCATTGAGTACTTACAATCGTTAAAAAATAAAAGAATTGATAGATTAGTAGATAGACTTTTTTCAAGTGACGATTTAGATAAAAGAATGGATATTATTGACGATATTTTAATGATTATACAATGGGAATATGAAAATGATTATGATAGAGTAGAAGATAGCATTAAAGATTTATCTTTGCATTAAAATTAATTGAAATTAAAAAAATCCACCAATATTATTCTTTTGGTGGATTTTTTTATTTCATAATTTTTTATTAACTTAATATATTTTTCTTTTTTGTAAACTTTTTTATTTTATTTATATATAACAAACATTCAAGTATTTAAGTATTTAACATTTTTTTAGGCTTTAATTGTAAAACACTTCCAAAATTATCTTAATTTACTAGGCTTTTATTTTTACCATCATTTAAAAAATAATGACAAAAATATGGCAAAATCTCCATTCTACCTAGACGATGATGAATTTTACTATGAAATAGTATTATCAAAAGGAAAAGGCTTTTTAACGAAAAAAGCTGAAGGTATGTTAATTAAAATAGCAAATAATTTTATTAAAAGAAAGTCTGATTCCTATAAAGGTGATGATAAAAATGATTGTGTTCAGACTGGATTATTGTTCATGTTCCAGAATTGGAATAATTTTAATGAGAAAAAATACAAAACAGCAATGCCCTACTTTTCTGAAATTTTTAAAAGAGGAATAGCACAAGGTTATAATGAATTAAGAAATAAAAAATCAAATCAAGATGCAATTACTATAATAAGTTTGGATTCTTGTAATGATGGGGATGGATTCTTTAATATATAAAAATAAAACTAGTATATATGGGAAATAGAATACCACCTAAACCAAACAACGGAAGATATAAACAAGGTCGTTATATCTGTCAAAATCCAGATAAATATTTAGGAAATTTAGATACTGTATATTATCGTTCTTCATGGGAACAAAAATTATATTATTATTTAGATACGAATAGGTATATATCCAGATGGAGTGCTGAAAGTATTGCAATTCCTTATGAAATAAATGAGAAAGGAATGTGGAGTTCACATCGTTATTATCCTGATGCTTTTTGTGAAATATTAAAACAAGATGGTAGTACTCAAAGGGTTGTTATTGAAATAAAACCTTGGAGTGAATTTAGTTCAGATAAAGACGAGATATTACAACCTCCGAAAGAACCAAAGAATAAAACAGCAAAATCTTTGAAAAATTATGAATATGCTTTAAGAACATTTCAAAAAAACATTATTAAATGGCAAGCAGCTAAACAATTTTGTGAAAGAAGAGGAATGGAATTTTTTATTATGACACCAAAGTTTTTTCAAGAATCAAATAAAATTAAGCTATTTTAATTATGACATTTAAAGATGAATGTATGGCTTTATTGGGAGAATATGGGAATAGTTGGAGAAATTGTGTATATGATTCAACAGAAATTATTTTCAATTTGAAAAATGATAATAATCACGAAGAATTAATTACAAAACCAATTAAGCTAATACCTCATAAATTTTATTTGATGGAATATATTTATATAAAAGATAAATATTTTACAGAAAAATATTCAGAAACTAAAGATGTTCCATATTTAAAAATATGGTGCCCTATTTATTTTTTGGGATTCAAATTATCAGATAAAATAATAGAAAGACAGAATACAAACAAAAAATTAATTATGTATGCTCTGAATTTAGATTATTTACCATATAAATATAGAATAACTTTATTTGATGAAATATTTAAAAGAAATAAAGAGTATATTGATAGGAATAAAAATTTTCATACTGAAAAAAATGGAAATGTTTTAAATGAATATCCATTAAAAAATGTATCTGCTTTAACAATATACAATATGTTGAAAACTAATGGTGGTTATGAATATTGTTTGACTGCATATGATCCAACTAAAATCGTAAAATTTAGTTTCGGACAACCAGAACTTTATTCTATATCTACAACAATTGCTCAAAGAATTATGTTTGTTGATTGTAAATTGAAAAATAAAAAAAATATTATAGAAACATTAAGAGAAAGAGAAATTGAATCTGAAAGAGAAAAAATAGAATTAATTTTAAAGTCATTAGATGATTTATTAACAGATATTGAAAGTGATGAAAAGGCATTATATAAAAAGTTGAGACTACTAGAAAATTATTTCGAAATTGTTTAAAACTTTTTGAATATTATAAAATAATATATAGGATCAATCAATTCGTTGATTATGAAAAAAATAAGTTAATATTGTGGCAAGTTATAAAAGTGATTATTCAGGTCAAGGAGCACCATCAAATCCAACTATTTTTAATAGAGTTTTAAGAAGTTTATCTAATGTATTTGGTGGATTAGATTATAATGACATGAAAATTAGAAACGCTTATGCTTTGGGTGTTCACGAAGAAACAAGTGATGTTGCTTTTCACCCTCAAAGTACAAATATGTACGATTTATTTACGAAAAAAACCATAGCAAGATTTTTAGATAAAAAATCAATTGCATATTTAGATAGAACCTATTTAGATAAACGTAAAATCTTAAGACAATACTCTATTAAAGATGAAATAAAAGATTTTATTATTCAAATATGTGACGAATGTATTATATATGATGAAAATAATAAATTCTGTTATGTAAAAGATTTACCAGAAACATTCGATCATACCGTTAGACAAAAATATCAAGAAAATTTCAATAGAATAATGAATGAATTCAATTTTATTGATGGTGTGGTCGCTTGGAATTATTTGAGAACTTTATTAATTGATGGTTATTTAGCTTTCGAAATTATATATGATGATAGACAAAAAGCCATTATAGATTTAGCACCTTTGGATCCTTTAACACTTATTGTCGCAACAGATCCAATGTCAAATACAATGGTTTGGATTCAGTTTCCAGATAATCCTCAACTTCGTAGGGTTTTACTTGATTCTCAGATAATTTATATTTCATATTCAAATAATAATGAATATGGTGATACTAGTTATATTGAGGGTTTAATAAGACCTTATAATCAATTAAAAATGTTGGAACAAGCAAAATTGCTTTACAATATTAATCAAGCTTCGTTATATAAAAAATTCATAATTCCTGTTGATGGTTTATCTCGTCAACAAGCCGAACAACAAATATATGAATTGATGAGTGATTATCACGAAGATGTTCAATGGGACGAACATTTGGGATTGGTTTCTATGAATGGAAGTACAAATATTCCACATAGTAAAGATTTCTGGTTTCCATCATCTGCTGGTCAAACACCAACTTTTGAAATAGTAAAACCAGAACAAAACAATTTAGCTGAAGATGTAACTCTTCATTGGTTTTATAAAAACTTTAAAAGAGCAAGTAAGATTCCATTCCAACGTCACGAAGAAGAAACTGGTGGAGGTACTTTATATGATAGTACAACACAAATAACAAGAGATGAAATAAAATTCAAAAATTATATCACTAGACTTCGTACAATATTCAAAGAAATTCTTACGAAACCTTTGAGAATTCAAATGGTTTTAGATTTTCCAGAATTAAAGAAAGATGTCGTTTTTGCAAATTCAATGAAATTACTATTTAATTCAGATGTATTATTCGAAGAATGGAAATATTTAGCTAATCTAGAAAAAAGGTCATCAATCGCAGCAACTTTAAGTTCCAATTTAAGGGATATGCAAGATCAACCATTTTTAAGTGTAGAATTTTTGGCTAGACGTATCATGAAATTTACTGATGCTGATATTGAAGAAAACGAAAAATATAAAATGATTGAAAGAAAGAAAGCTATGGAAAATGCTGGAATGCAACCACCAGAAGGAGGTCCCGGTGGTGGAGGTCCCCCGGGCGGCGGTGGAGGCGCACCGGCATTTGGTGGCGGAGGAGGCGGTCCAGAACCCGGTGGAGGTTCACCCCCACCAGAAGGTGGTGGAGCTCAAGGTGGAGCACCATCTCCGGGTCCACAAGGTGGACCGCAGGGCGGTGGAGGCCCACAAGCTGGTGGTCCGCCGCAAGGCGGTGGAGGTCCACAAGCTGGTGGAGGAACACCAACAATATAAAAGAAAAAGGGGAACTTAGGTTCCCTTTTTTAATGTATTACTTATTTTATCTTTTATTATTTGATTTTTAGATGGGTTATCAACACCCCAATTTTTCATACTTGTTTCTTTTCTTTTGGACTCAGAGCATTTTCTACACAAATATTTATCTCCATATCTTTTATATTCAAAAAATTTCATTTTTCTAGTATTTCCACATTTATCACATATAGTATCAATTACTACTTTACAATATGGTGGTAAATCATCAATTGATATATTTTGATAACTAAACATATCAATTTTATAACCTTTTTTTTTATAATAATTTATATTTCGTCTTGAAATATAAATTGAAACATATTTTGTTAATATCATATATTATATTTCATTTTTAAACTTCCGCTATCATAGATACGATATATTTTACGTTCCAACATTATTTCGTGTTCGCTTTTTAAAGGATCAAACCCTTCGCGAATTAATTTGTCTTTTCTAAAATTGAAACGATAATATTTTTTATTACCAATAATATAATAATAGTTAGGTGGTGTTTTTCTAACAAAATTAAATCCTAGTTTTTTATATAAATCTCCTTGACTCCACGAACGATCTGCATAACTAATTACTTCTTTCGGTTTGTAATTTTTAATAAAGTATTTAAAGAGTTTATCTGCCCCACCGATAACAGAAGTATTTAATTTATTACAAAAACGCAACAATTCATAAACATTATTTTTACTTTTCAATCCCATTGATTTTCTCTGTTCTCCAAAAGTCATTAAAGAAACTAATTCATCATTATAAAACAAACCCAATTTAATTTGTGATCCAACAAATCCTTGTAAATGATTAACTTCTAAAAAATCACGAATCAATTTATTATCTATAATTTTTTTTATAATACATTTACGAGCATAAAATTTATTCGGTGTTTGACCAAGTAAATTTAAAATACGTGATTTAACTATATTTGATTTATATAACCAATCATCTTCATAGATATGTATTAAATGTATTCCTTGTTCTTCACACAATTCAGTTTTTATAAGATGATAATTATTATTTTTACCCAATTCATTATGCCAAAACAATCCATTAAATTCAAATGCCAATTTTAAATCTGGCAAATAAATATCTATTTCATAAGGTTTAATTATATTTCTAGGATTTAAAATGGTGGTTTTAGTATAATTATTTTTTATGAAATTTTGTAATTGGATTTCGAAACCACTATTTGAATAAGAACCAATTGGATTACATAATGTACACAATATTGTTTTGTAAATTGAATATCTTTCATGTAAAATTAAAAATGGTATTTTATATTCTTTGTGACATTTCTCACATTTTATTTTATAGGATTTATCTATAAAATCAATATCTAATATATCTAAATCTTTATATAATTTTTTTAATTTTATTGTTTGTAGATATTTTGATTTGGATGGATTATCAACACCATATTTATTAAAAAAAATATTTTTAATAATTGATTTAAATTTATCAGAACCAAAAAAATATTGATTATCATATTTTATTAAATTGGTATTTTTTATTTTATCTAATATTTTTTTTGATTCTAAGGGACTATTTGTTTGATATTTATTTAAACATGTTAAAATTGTTTTTTTTCTGTTATTGTAATTTTCATCATTATATTTTTCTTTTTTTGTTTTTTGTATTTTTTTCTTTGTAGTATCAAGGTACATTTGATGTTCAACTCCACATTTGTTTAATAAAGTTTTTTTATTTTTTATACTACTGCATTTTGAACAAGTATAAATATTATATTTTTTAATATTCTTATTGTATAATTTATAAGATAATATTGATTCTTCATTATTAATATCACATTTGACAATTATCTTTTTATGACTATTTTTTTGTAGATCTTTAATTGGAATAATTATAATATCTTTTAATTTAATATCGTATCCTAAATTTTTATAATAATCAAAATTCTGTTTTGTTATTTTAATATCTATTTCTTTAGTTAAAATCATAATTTTTTATACCTATTTTTATTTATATATAAAATTAAATAGGTCAAAAGTTTCTTTTTCATAGAAAAATGTTGATTTTCAATACTAATATATAAAACAAAAAACATTGAAAATCCATCTATGAAAAACGTAATGATTATCGATAACACATTAGGTGGGTTAGAAAAAATCAATGAGGTTGTAAGTCGCAAAGGAAACACCCTATATATCATGAAGGGAATTTTTACCGAGTTTTTGAAAAAAAATCGTAACGATAGAATATATACCCCGGAGAAATTTTTACCCCATTTAAGTGAATTATTAGAGAGAAAAGAATTACTAAAAGTAGTCTATGGAGAATTTGATCATCCTGATGTTTTTGATACTAGTTTAAGCCGTATATCACACACCGTCCATAATGCATGGTACGTTAAAGAAGAAAATCGTGTAGATGGTGAGATTCGTTTAACTAGTACATTTTACGGAAAGGAAGCAAGATCTCTTGTAGATGATGATCTACCTATATTCGTTTCAAGTAGAGCAGCCGGTGTTACGGAATCAAATGGTGAAGTTACTGTAAAAAAATTATTCACATATGATGCTGTCGCAGATCCCGGTTTTTCGTCTGCTAGAATGGAATTAAAAAACATGAATGAATCGTTGGGATTCAATGAAAATGTAAACTTCAGGATATTTGATATGTCCGAGGAGTCAAAAATAAATGAATTATTCAATATGGATAAAAACGAAAACGCAACTCAATTTAAAATGGAAGAGTTCAAAACGTATTTAGACGGTGAGTTATCAAAAACACAAAAGTCCATCGAAGAAACACTTAAAAGTAAAAACTTCGATCCGGATAAACTTAATCGTCTCTATGAAGAATTCGAATCTTTGAATCATGGGCAGAAGAAGATCACCGAATATCTTGATCTAATGGCTGATACAGTCAACGTTTTAATTGAAGAAAACAAAAAATTAACGAAAAGAAACGAAAAACTTGAAGAAAAAGTAGAAAAGACCAAAGATAAAACTAAAGATCTTGTTAAACACAATGATTATTTAGCTGAAAGTCTTGAAAAAACAATGGCTTATTTGGGTTATGTAGTAGAATCAACCGATAAAGTTATTGATTATCAAAAATACATTGCTGAAAAATTAGATAATGGTATTTCCTTTATCGAATATGTTGCAGAAAATGTAGAACACACAATTAAATATAGTGAATATATCGCTGAAAATTACGATAAGATCGTTGATTATACTGAATATATCGCAGAAAATTTGGACAAGAATATCGCTTATACCGAATATGTAGCTGAAAATCTTGATAACGCAATTGATTATGCTGAATATATTGGTGAAAACGCTGAAAAAATCATTGATTACACACAATATATCGCTGAAAACGTAGATAACGCAATCAGATATACTGAATATGTTGGTGAAAACGCAGACAATTCAATTAAATATACTGAATATGTAGCAGAAAATGTAACCGATGTTATGGCTTATCAAAAATATCAAGCAGAAGTTCAAGATAGACATATCGATTTTACAAATAAACTAGTTGAAAAACTTAATGCTACTGGAACACTTGTTACAGAAGCTATGGAAGATTTAAAATCAGATAATCCTGAACAATATTATGAAGATCAACCAAAACCAGAAGGTGGTGAAGAAACACCAGCCCCTGAAGAAACTCCAGCTCAAACTGAAGAACCAACTAATGTTGAAGAACCAAAACCAGAAGAAGGACAACCAGAAGAAGGTCAAGCAGAAGAAGGAAAACCAGAAGACATCGAAGGTGTAAATGCCGAAGAAGTACAAGGTGAAGGTGGTGAAGAAGAATCAGAAATTGGTATCGTTCCGGGTATGGTTGTACAAATTGATGATGACAAAACAGGTGAAGTATTAGCAACTAATGATGAAACCGGTATTGTTGTTGTTAAAATGGGTGAAACCGGAGAAGCTCAAGAAATTGAAGAATCAAGAGTTAAATTTTTGAGCAACGGTAAATTATACGAAAATGAAAACAAATTACATACAGAAGCTAAGAATTTAATTTTAGAGTTTAAAAAACGTGAAGCATCTAAAGTGGAAGACCCTCACTTCTTATTATTCCTTACTGAAAAGCAGAAAGCCAGTTATTATGGTTTAACTCCTGAAGACAAGGAAAAAGTAAACTTTGCAATGAACGAAAACAAAGGAAATTACACAAATGCAAATGAGGTCTTATCAATAATTCAAAGAGCTATTGCAAAACAAACCAGACCACTTAATGAAATGTTGGTCGAAAATATTCCTAGTGATTTAAAACCACTTTGGGAAAAATTAAATCCAAAAGTACAAGAAGGTATCTTAAGCGGAGCACAATTTTATACAAACTTGACAGAGGATAAAATCGAGTCATTCTGGGTAACTAGAGACCTCGAAACATATGTTTCAAACTTAAATGCAGGAAAAAAGGTGTTGAACGAAAACATAAATACCTATGATAATGGAAAACTGTCAGATGAACAACTTGAATCTATGAAAAATATCATTCTTAACAGATATTAATCTGTTAACTATATGTTTAACTAATGAAAATGGAAAAAAGTGAGTATTTAGATTAAATATATACTAAAAAATAATAAAAAAATAAATTATGGCACACTTTATAGTAGATAAAGCAAAAGCTTTAAAAAAATGGGCTCCGATTCTTGAAGCATTAAAAGTAAAAGATGATGAAAAGAGAGAATGGATGGCCGAATACGCTGAAATGCACCAGCTTCATATTAATGAAAACGTAGCATACGCAACCCTTAACGGTAACGGTATGGGTAATATCTTAGCTCCACAAGTTGGAACTATTCCGGGTTCAGTTTGGCAAGCAGGTGCTGGCACAATTGGTAGTGGTGATGTAGCTCAAAATTTACTTCCAGTAAGTATGAAGATAGCTGCTCAAACTATTGGTTTAGACCTAGTAGCTGTAAAACCAACCGCTTCTCCAAGAATCGAATTGTTATTCGTAGATTTCAAATACGATAACGCTTTTGGTGATGGAATTCGTGAAGATCAAGAAGCTGAACAAAGACCTTTGGTTTTTAAATTAACAACAACTTCACAAGATGCAATTATTAAAGCTGATTTACAATTACAGTTATCAGTTTTAGGTATTAAAGAAAGAGTTGGTGGTTTAACCAGAAGAACTTGGGTTTATTTAGGTGTAGCTGGTAAAACAGCAGCTGAAATCGCAGCAGGTCCGGGAACTGGTTCAAAAACAAACTGGTTAGAATTCTTAGGATTCTCCAGAATTGATGGTTTACCAATTTTCCGTTGCTATCGTCAAGCAGGTTTCACAGTAGGTCCTTTAGTACCTCAAGATGGTTCATCAGCATGGGCATTATCAAAGAACACATTCGATCAAATAACTCCTATGACAACTACAATGGCAGCTGGTTTCTTGTACATTAACGCTGCTGTATTAAATAACGTTCCTACAACCGTATTACCTACAGGTTATTTATCAGGTGTTACTATTCAGTTAGTTTCATTATTGGAAGATCAATTACCGGGTTTCTCCTCAAATTTCAATGATATGGAAAGTCCTTGGAATAATGACGGAACCACAGGTGATGATAACTTCGGTGGAACTTCAAAGAAACACAGTGGTTATGGTCCAATGAACAGATATCAGGATGAAAAAACCTATCCGGGTGTAATCGGTCCTGACGTATTTACCAAAGTTGTTACTGTTGGTGATATCGAAATCAGTTCAACATTAAAGAGAACCCAAATTGAAGATATTAAAGCCGCAACAGGTATGGATATCGTTCAAAAATTGGAAGGAGTTCTTATCAATGAATTAACACAAGTTATTTCAAAGGAAATCGTAGCTAAAATCAGAAGTTTAGCTTTGAAAAACAGAGTTTCTTATACATGTCCTAAGAACGCTGACTTAACAAGTAAATTCGACTTCAACGTTGATACTTATTTGACAACAGCAGGTGTTCCGGGTGGTGAAACAACCCATTCAATCCAACGTAAGTTAGTTGCTAAGATCAACAACGCTTCTAACTTCATCGCAACCGATGGAAGAATAGGTCCGGCTCAATATTTAGTAACAAACGGTAACATCGCTTCCGTATTACAAGATATCGCTGGTTATACACTTAATCCAACTAACGTTGGTAAGTTAAACACCAATGGACAACTTTACCCAATGGGAAATATAGGAAATATTCAAATCTATGTTGACCCTTATATGAGATGGGATGACAATTTCATCTATGTAGGTAGAAAAAATACAGTAGATCAACCGGGTCTTGTATTCATTCCTTACTTAATGGCACAGTCAATTTCTCTAATTTCAGAAGCAACTTGGGCACCTAGAATGTTAATTCGTTCAAGATATGCAGTTAGTGATATCGGTTTCTTCCCAGAAAAACAATTTATGGGAATAGCTGTAACAGACACACACGGTTACTTAATCTAATTGATTTTAGAATATACAAAAAAGCCAGATTTATTCTGGCTTTTTTTTGCTTTAAACTTTCTATAATTATATGAATATAATAATTTGAGCCATTAAAATTAATATATAGGTATAAATAATTGTGCTATTGAAATGATAATTACAAAAGAAATAGAAATAAAAACCACAAATAAGAATATTGGATATTATAAGAATATTGGATTTGAAATAAAATCTGGTGATATAATAACAATAATTCCAGAACAATTACCACTTTCATCTAAAATAAAAATAAATGTAGAATGTGATAATTGTCATGACAAATATAAAATAATTTATTTTTCTTACTTAAGGAATATAAAAAATGGAGATTATTATTGTAAAAAATGTTCTCATATAAAGGGGGAGAAAACTAATATGTTAAAATATGGTGTCAAACATCCATTACAATCTAAAGATATACAAGAAAAATCTAAAAAAACAAATCTTCAAAAATATGGTTTTGAATATCCGGGACAAAATTCAGAAATAAAAGATAAAATAAAAGAAACTTGTTTATCTAAATATGGTGAAACTTCTTTTATGAAAACAAAATCATTTAAAGAATTATCAGAAGAAACATTAATTAGAAAATATGGTGTAAATCATCCGTTAAGAAGTGATGATATAAAAGAAAAAATAAAAGATACCTGCATTGAAAAATATGGTTGTGAATATCCTAGTCAAAATAATATTATAAAAGAAAAAATAAAAGTTACAAAAAAAGAAAAATATAATGATGAAAATTATAACAATAGAAAAAAATATAAAGAAACGTGTTTAGAAATATTTGGGTATGAAAATCCAATGTCAAATTTCGATGTTCAAGATAAATTAAAAAAATCACTGATGGATAAATATGGTGTAGAATATCCAGCACAATATGAAATTTTTTATGAAAAAATGTTGAAAAGTGGTTATAAAATAAAGAAATATAAAGATATATATTATCAAGGTGAATATGAGTATGATTTTTTGGAAAAATATTATGATTTAGGAATATCTAGAGGAAATTCTATAAAATATGAATATAACAATTCTATACATATATATTTTCCTGATTTTTATTATAAACCATTAAATTTAATTGTAGAAATAAAATCATCTAAGTGGTATGAAGAACATTTATCTAAAAATTTATCTAAGAGAAAAGCTTGCCAACAACAAGGATATAATTTTATTTTTATTATTGATAAAAAATATGAAATATTTGATAAATTAATAAGTAAGATAATTTATAATAAGGAACATTCTTGGCAATATGATATTAGATTAAATGATGTTGTAGAACAAAACAATTTTTTAAAAATTTCAGATTTCTCTTTTAATTATGTACCAGATTCTAATAAAGATGAATGTAATAAAATAAAAAAATTTATAGAAAAATACGAATGGTTAGGAAAAATGCCAAATAGACCAACACATAGATTTATTGCGAAATATAATAATGAAATTGCTGGTGTGGTTGTTTTTGCAACACCGAATTCATTTTCTAAATTATTGGGGGATAATACAGATAAATTAGAAAAATTAATAAGCAGAGGAGCTTGTGCATCTTGGACTCCAAAAAATTTAGCATCATCTTTAATTATGTGGTCTATTAAATGGATGATTCAAAATACACAATTTAGACTATTTACAGCTTATTCTGATCCAGAAGCCAAAGAATTAGGAACTATTTATCAAGCCTGTAATTTTATTTATTTGGGTCAAAAATATGGTAGTGAAACTGTATATTTTGATATAAATAAATCACATTTAGGTTGGTTTTCCAATAGAAATTTTCATAGAAGGAGTATGTATAAAAAAACAGCTAAAAAATTAAATATTGAAATAACTTGGAATAAAGTAAGTGAAATACCAATAAATATAAAAAATATTTTGAATTCAAAAATAGATGAATATCAACAGACTTGTATCAAAAGATATTCGAAACCAAAACACAAATATGCTTATATTTTAGGTAAAGATAACAAAGAAACAAAATATCTTAAAAAATTATTTGAGGAAAAAAATCCAAAGTTGATTGGGTTGAAATATCCTAAAAATAGATAATTATTTTTCATCATTGATCATATCATCAATGATTGTTTTTTTATTTTTTATTTCTATTTCTAGTTTGTATATTCTTTTATTTAGTTCTGTCATATCATCATTTAAGGATGAAATAAGACCACTACAAATATCAATTATTTTTATTTCTTCTTTGGTTAATTCATCTTCATTCAGAAGAAGTTCCTGACAAATCAATTCGGTTAATTTTTCTTTAATCAATGTTTGTGAGTTTCTGGTTCAATATGGATGTTTATTTTTGAAGTTGGGTGTATTTTCTTTATTTCTTTTTCCATTTCATCTGATATTTCATGTGCTTCACATATAGGTAAATGATTTTGAACATGAATACAAAACTCAACGAAATACACTTCACCAGATTGTCTTACTTTAAAATCGTGATAATGTTTTATTCGTTTAAATATTTCAAAAGTTTTTACAATAATTTCTATTTCATCCGTTACACCATCAGGAGCTTTATCGAGTAAAGCATCAATAGATTTTTTACCCATTCTATAAGATACAAAAATGATAATCATAGATACAATCATAGCGGCAACGGCATCTGCATAGTTTAGGAATTTGAATCCGGTATATTTACCTATGGTAACACATATTAAACCGAATAAAACTACTGCAGAACTCCAAATATCTGTAGAAAAATGTAGAGCATCCGCTTCTAATGCTTGACTATTGAATTTTTTAGCGGCTTTCATTAATTTTCTGGATCTCCAAAAATCAATAGAAATTGATGTTAAAACAACAAGATAACTGAATACGGTAACTTCGATTTCAACTTTTCCTGTTATAAATCTTTGAATTGATTCATAAAAAATATAAATACAGGTTCCAAATAATAATAAAGTTTCAAATAAAGCTGAAAAATTTTCAACTTTACCATGTCCGTAATGGTGATCCTTATCAGCATCTCTACAAGATAATTTGACAGCATATAATGTTACAACGGTGGCTATCAAATCAAAGAAAGAGTGAAAAGCTTCAGATAGAATACCTAAACTATTAGTAGAATATCCTATAAAAAATTTGAATCCAGTAAGGAAAATAGCTGCGCCTACGGACATTAAGGCTACATACCTTTTTTCTTTCACTCTTTTATTCTTTTAATATATTTATCGCAATACAATTCGTTTTCGAATTTATTTTTTTGATATAATGCCCAACGATATCAACGGCTCTTACAACAGTTGTGAATTCTCTGGTTGAACCGGTGCAATAAGAAGCCCATTCTTCTACACCAAGTTCATTGAGTAATTCAACAAGGGCTGTTGAATACAATTCAACTTCTGACCAATTTTTCAAATCAGCAATATCAGATCTTGAATATCCACTATAAACTTTCATCCTAAGATAGTCATGATGATAAGTGTAAGGAACTCTTGATTCTGAATGTGGAAGAAGAGTAAACAGATATTTGATATCTTCTACCAGTTGTTCTTCATAAGTCTTTTTCATAATTATTTTTTGTTTATGATATCAATCATTTTTTCCATATTATCTTCCCAATCACATTTTTCTTTGACGAATTGAAAAGGAACAGAACCTTGATGACCCAATCGTTCATCAACCCAAGCATCACAATAATTAACCCAATCTAAAATAACCGATTTAGCATTAACTTTGGTTATAATGTAAAGAGCATAAGAGTCAGCCATTGGAAATTTAATAGTGCGACCAAGAAGTGTTTTATTAGATCTGGCAATTGATTTTAACTCCTCAATCATATTATCTTGTTTTTCCATTTTTTCGATAATATCGAAGTTATCATCAGATTCGTTGGAGAACTTAAGAAATTCCTGTAATTTTTCCTGTAATTTTTCCATTGTGTTTGTTTTGTAATACAAAATTACGGATATTCTTGTAAATAAAAAAATTATGATTTATAAAGTCCCGTCAAAGAAAACAACTACATCTTTAGTGTAGTTTGATGAATTTGACAAAAACCCATTATTTTTAATCAATATATATATTTAACTAGAAATAGTTTTAAATTTTAATCGTTCTTTGATGTATTGATATATGGTTCTAAATCAAAAACTTGGTTTAGGTAAAATCATAAAAAGTAGTCAGCGAAAACCAAGCATTAATG
>Ga0209083_1002526_pt1 | contig 17161 bp, 16 predicted proteins | sample AM7aDNAmetaG_FD_184132 | JGI IMG/M metagenome (GOLD analysis project Ga0209083, IMG submission 184132) | Freshwater microbial communities from Finland to study Microbial Dark Matter (Phase II) - AM7a DNA metaG (SPAdes) (version 3) | ecosystem: Environmental > Aquatic > Freshwater > Lake ...
CTGACGCATGCATGCAATGCGGGGTGCAGTTTTTGCTATAGGAGAGGTTTGTTTCAACGTAATAAGCGCGAGGTGTTGGGCCCGGCGTTTATGACTGATGAGATGGCATTTCGTGTCCTTGATTTTGTATTTTCACAGCTTGAACTGGATGCAAAATTCTCGATCTTCTTTTGGGGTGGTGAACCGCTCTTAAATATGAAGGTTATTCGGGCAGTTGTTGAACGATATCCCCAGTTTTTATTTCACACGAACACCAGCGGGAAGCCAATGAAGCAGGAGATGTATGAATGGTTTATGGCACACAGGAACATGGGGATCACATGGTCACTGGGAAACGCTTATGAGAAATTCGGCGGGTTGCGTCAAAAGGTTGAGGCAGAGCCGTGGGCGTTCCGGTTGGTTCGGGATAACCCAGCCAATACCGTGAATTTCATGGTTACGCAATATGACCGCTTCATTGAGGACTTTGATTATCTGGTTGAGAACGTGACGCGCAATATCACGATTGATCTGGCCACTCGGGTTGAGCATAAGGAGGAGGATTTGGAACGGTTCGCTGATGAGTATTTTCGGCTCCTTGAGAAATATCGGCACGATGAGGTCTTATATCGGTCAATGAACCCTGCCTTGCACAGCAATCTGTATTTCAAGGAATTTGGGCTTAAGTTACAGGTGCGTCCATTTCATTATTGCCGATCAGGGTTGGAGCGGCTGTTTATTGATACGGCTGGTGGCATCTGGCAGTGCGACAACATGTACATTTGCCAGCATAACAAGCTGGGCGATATCGAAACCGGCATTGATTATTCAAGACTGGAATTGGCGTGGAAGATTGATGTCCAGAGGGAAAAATATTTAGGTCAACATTGCGAGGGGTGTGAGCTTTACGGCCAGTGCCCGCGCAACAAGTGCCTTGGATTGAATTTGGAGTGGATGGGCGACATGTTTAAACCTGAGCCATCATTTTGCAAGATGTGCCGGGTGCTTTTCAAAATAACCAAGCGGTACATCGAGATCGAGAAAGGAAGATTATGCAAAGTGTAGTCGGCGGGAAGAATAAAAATGAAATCAGGAGCATTGATTTGTTCATTACTGAGCGGTGCAACATGGATTGCGAATATTGTTTTCATCCTAAAAGCAACGGCGTTTTGTCGATTGAAGATGGAAGGAAGATTTTGGATCGCATGAAGGAGATCAGCCCAGATGGACTGCAGATTACATTCTTTGGCGGTGAGCCGCTGTTATTTCCCCAGACGGTCTTGGATCTGGCGCGGTATGCCCGGGAAATTTGGCCGGATGTGGAAGGTAGGCACATGGCGGTCTTTAGCGTGTCCACCAACGGCACCTTCTTTGATGAGGAGGTGTTTCGGCAGTTCAAGGAGCTTCAGTTTTCTGTGCAGGTCAGCTGTGACGGGGATGAGATCACAACCATGGAGCATCGGAAAGGTAACTGGGCGAAGGTTATTGAGAATATGAAGAAGATGCTGGTCGTGTTCTCAGACTTGGGGGTCAGGATGACCTACACGCCGAAAACGGTCGGCAGGCTGGCGATCAACGTTCAGTTCCTGCATCAGGAAGTCGGGGTGCAGAAGATTATGCACCATGCGGTCATGGAGGCGGATTGGACGGACGAAGCTGTTGAGAAATACTCATACCAGCTTAATCAACTGTATCACTATCGCCGGTACTGCATTCGGCAGGGCATTCCTTTGCAGATCGCATTCATTGATAAACCACTCAAGGTAGTCAATGACGAGATGCCGCCAGAGATGAACTATTGCGAGGCCGGGAAGTCATATCTGGCGGTCATGCCGGATGGCGATGTTTATCCCTGTCACCGCGCGGCCAGTGCCCGGGTGTTCAAACTGGGTAATATTTTTGAGGAGAGACCTTTCATCCGTGGGGTGTTCTTGAGTATCAACAAGGAATACACCGGTTGTTGGAAGAACTGCCCGGCGGCCGCAAGTTGCCATAGTTGCGTGATCACGCATCACAAGGTCAACGGCGATTTGAGCCAGCCGATCGGCAAATACTGCAAGCTGTGCAGGCTTGAGCATGACGAGGCTATGCGGTTTCTGCCGGTGGAGTTAAGCGATCGGCGGGAACGGATGCTTTACAAAATCGGTCAGGTCTTGGTGGACGTGGCTAAACAAAACGAAGAACTTTTAACAACACTAAAAAAGGAGCAGTGAGTATGGAAGGCGACATCATGGCATTTGAAGAAATTGAGATTAATGGCAATATTGCGGGGTTAAACCCGGATGTATACGCGCCAGCAGATGGTGCGCAGGGTGCAAAAGCGGTAGTTACGGTTGAAGGCGGTGATATGCGGTATCGGCTTGACGGGCAGGATCCAACGGTCGATTCCGGGCATTTATTGCGGGATGGCGCGATTCTGGAGCTTAAAAGCATCTATTCCATTCGCAAATTCAGGGTGATCAATACGACCGAGACCGTTGGCAAATTATCGGTCAGTTACGAAAGCTGAGGCGCTATGAACCCGATTATCATTATTGCTGAATTGGTGCTGGCTGTTGCTTCGGCCATCCTGTATCGAATGGGCGGTGCCGCTGGGTATAACACCAAGTGGCGGGATCTGGGGTGTTCGTTGGTGGCCGTGGCGTCTGCCTTGGTTGTTGGGCTATGGCATTGGTCGCTGGTGGTCACGTTTGTACTGTTATTTGGCGCCATGACCACCTATTGGAAACGCAAGGGGCAGGATGCCTGGTGGTTTCACTGGTGGACAACGGGATTGATTTACGCGGTTGCATTCTTGCCGGTGGCGTATTTCTTGGATCGTGTGGAGGCGTTTGTGTTTTTTACGCTCTTTGTTTCAACGGCGACAGCTATTTGGTCAGCATTGATCAGCAGTGTCGTTTGGGAAGAGTGCGGACGCGGGGCGATTTTGATCATCGGGCAGGCGGCTTTTTTGATCTTCAAATAGACAACAATGCCTTGCCAACTATTGAACCGTATGGCCTTATACGACCATCGGACGTTCAAACAAATTAAAACAAGGAGGGCATTGTGGCTAAGAAAGAAAAGAAAGTTGTTAAACCCCCGGTTGCTTTACCCGAAACTCGGCAGGCTCTTATGCTGTTGGCCAAGGAGAGGGGCATCAAGAATTTTCGCGTTCTTAACAAGGCGGAGCTGGGGCAGGTGCTGGCTGATGGTGTTACGCCAGAGCAAATCGATCAGGTTGTCACTGGTGCTGTTACAAGATGGAAGGCTGGCTGGGGATCAGAAAAGGTGCAGGCATGAAAGTCAGGGCGACTTTAGACCTCAATGTTTCAATGGGTGACGTGTCGCATGATGGCACAGGCTGTCAGGGGTATTTACCCGAAGGAACCCGATACGAGGATGTCGTGCGGGCCTTCGGGCGACCCCAGCTGGGCAGATCTCTTGATGGGAAAATCAATGCGGAGTGGGTTGGCAAGATCAACGGCCTTGTGTTTACGATATATGATTACAAGTCCAAGCTGGAGCCGGAGCGGAACACGATTTGGCATATTGGGGGCAAGATAGCCTTTGTGGCTCAGCTGGTGAACTTGTGTTTGAGAGGGTGAAGTGTTTGCCCATTGTTGAATTCACAAAAACTGGCAGAGCAGTAATTAATATTCTATACTTATAATGGATCTGGGGAAGATTTCCAAAACATTAAAGGTATACGAATGCATAAATTATCGAACAGTCAATCGATAGGACGCAAAATTATTTTGTTCTTTGTGCTTGTAGCATTTTTAGTAACCGGATCAGGTGTCCCTATCCGGCAGGCCAACGCACAAGAACTTTTCCAATTACCGCAACCGGGCACCCGCATCAGCTTAAGTCCAACCTTCGCACCACCTCTTCTTAAAGGCGTTAAAGTTTACCCGGATAATCCGTTCAGAATGGATTTCATTCTTGATAAAGGCAATTCGATATCGTCGACTGATGAGTTAAAAATAGAGTCAACTCGCCTCATTAAATATTTTCTTGCCGCTATTACAGTTCCAGAAAAAGACCTGTGGGTAAACCTTTCGCCATATGAAAAGGATCGCATCATTCCAAACGCTTTTGGCGTGACAGAAATGGGACGTGATCTTCTGGCGCAGGATTATATGCTCAAGCAGATTACGGCATCTGTTATTTATCCCGAGGAGAGAATCGGTAAGGAGTTTTGGGCTAAGGTGTACGCAGAAGCTCGCAAGCGGTACAGCTCTGCGGATGTTCCGATTGATACGTTCAATAAGGTTTGGATCGTTCCGGAGAAGGCAGTTGTTTATGAGAGCAAAGATTCGGCATATGTTGTTGAAAGTCGTTTAAAGGTTCTTCTTGAAGAGGATTATCTTGCTCTTGAAAAGGGTACTGAGAGTCAATCTGGTGGTGAGAAAGCAAAAGAAACGAACAAGCTTGGGTCAGAGATTGTCCGCGAGATCGTAATCCCAATCCTTGAGAAAGAAGTGAACGGGGGAAAGAATTTCGCACAATTAAGGCAGGTCTATGAGTCGCTAATTCTGGCGATTTGGTTTAAGGATAAAATTAAAGAAAGTCTTTTTGGCAAGGCATATGTAGATCAGGAGAAGACCGGAGGAGTTGATATCGCGGATAAGGCGGCCAAGGATAAAATTTGGGCGCAATATGTCGAAGCGTTTAAGAAAGGCGCGTATAACTACATCAAAGAAGATTACGATCCGGCAACGCAAGAAATTGTAGCGCGGAAGTATTTCTCTGGTGGGGCGGGATTATATTTGACAAGAAATGTTATGACAAAGACTAACGATAGAGCTCAGTTGTCGACAGAGATACCGGTTAATTTCGTTATAATTGATGCAGCTATGAAATCGGTGGATGCTTCAATGGTGGATGGATCAGATCCTCAGGTTTTTGAAGGACAAGAACGTCTACAGAAGTTGGCACAGACGCATCCTGAGGACAAGCCGTATCTATTAAAGCTTGCAGGGATGATGGAGGATATTCATCCGCGTAAAAGAAGGCATGTTGTTAATGTAGTCAATAATATGTACCGCTTCATTAGTGGTAGAGATGAAGATATAAAATATCTGTATGACATGATTAAAGGGGATAAAAGAAATAGACAGAGTTTGGACGAATACCGTCAGGTTTTGGGTGGTGTTCACGCCTTGTATGAGCGATTATCAGACTATGAAAAGCGCATGTTAGTATTGATGGCAATTTTTCATGACATAGGTTCTCGTGAAAAATTAGAAACAGGTGAGCAGGCAAGGGACTGGACGCATCATGTGATTGGTTCGGATTTAATAGCACAGGTTTTAAGTGATGACCTTTCCTTATCTAAAGATGACAAGGATTTATTGCGGAAGTTGGTCTACCTGCATGGTTCAATTGCTAATGTCGGAATCGATTTCTTCCCTGAGGAAATATTATCTCTTCCCAAATCGATTCAAGACTTGCTTTTTATCTTTTCGATTATTGATATGAGTGGTCGGCAGGATGGATCTAATGATGCGGATGCAGTATTGATACAATCTTTTCGTGAAAAACATGAAGACATCAATCCCAAATTAATTGAGCAGAAGTTGTTTGTAGATTTTCGTATTGGCAAAGCTTTTGTGCCACGCCCTATGGCCGATGCGGAGCGGCTTGCAAGAGTTGATGCGGTGAAAAGTTATTTTCGGCGTGTTGGAATAGCTTGGGATGAGAATTTTATTAGGAATTGGTCGCGGGTAAGGGTTAATGTTTTCGATCTTTTTGCACGGTTATCACATTTATCAAATGATGCATACTCTTCATTATTAGCACAGATATCCATTGAAGTCAGTGATTCGGAAAAGGATCGACCTATTAAAGAGGCTGTGTTTGATACTGATATTGATTTCATGGGGCTACCTTTTGTCGGAGAAGCACCTTTGGAAAGGGACATACTTACAGAAGCATTATTACGGAGGATTGCGGCAAAAAGTCCTATCCTTTTTAAAAAGGAACTTAAGGGGGATGTTCTTTATCTGACATTACAGTTAGATGAAATGAGAACGAAAGAACTGTCGAGTAGTCCGATAGACAGGCAACTCGATAGGAACGTAGAGCTTAATTTAGGTTTAACCGTAAATGGGTTGGTCTTCACAGATAGGGAAGAAATAGTGAATGCCTTTAAGCGTATTGGGTTCGATGATGGCAGTGCAGATAGGATCATCAATTATGTGAGTCAATTTGTGGAACAGCATAAGCACGCTGTGAAAACAGATTTGAAAGCGTTGTTGCTTGCGATGGCAGATCCGTTGCAACTAGTTCTTCCTTTTCAAGCTAATATGATTGATCGAACAGATCGGAAGACACAAGACCCAATACAATCTTTCATGGAAATTCAGCGAAATTTGATTAATGGATTGCCAGCAGAAGATCGAGTTAAAATGTTTCGTCCAAAAATTTTAGCCAATGGAGTTGAAGAAGATTTTCGAGACTTTTTAGCTGTAAGATTGTCGCAAAAGCAAGAAGGCCTAGAAATTAATTCTAAAAAGGGATTAGCTGAACAAGGTTTTGACTTGTTCGATATTCAAGATTTTAGCTCTGGTCGTGCGTTAAATCCTGGTCAGTCTGTTTATCGTATTGTTTTAAGACGGCATAATCCTAGTGTAAGCGTTACGTTATTTATTAAAACCTTTGCTCCTCGAAATCATACAATGAAATCGGCTCAGTTTAATGAGCAATTTTTTTATGCTGTGGCCAAAGAGCTGGGGCTTCCTTCAATTGAGGCAAGATTATATTTAGTTCAACAAAAGGTTATTTCTGGCTTCATTATCATGGAGGAGATTCAAGGTAAAAACACCCAAGAGATTTTTGAGCTTAATGGACAAAGATTTCGTTTAAAAGAAAGATTTTCTCGATTCAGTGATTTACTCATTAAATCTCTTGCTCGTTGGCAGGCTCTGAATGATTTTTTGGGACGAGCTGATAGGTGTGTGGTTCAGAATATTCGGCAAGCATTTCCAGCCAACTATATGCTTCTTGCTAATTCAGGGACAGTTATTGCTATTGATAATGAAATGCTTTTTCAAAACGAACCATATACCCTTTTAGATTTCTCTAAGGGCAGTGCGGAGCTTGATTTTTTGACAGCATTACCGGACTTTGTCTCGATTGAAGGACGACAAAATATTTTTGATCAGTACAAAGAAGCTTATTGGGAGCAGGTATCGTTAATTTATCAGAAAGTTGGTAAGATCGAAGAAATGATTATCGAGGTTTATGGCCAAGACAGCATTCAAATGCAGGTTTGGAGATCTCGTAAGCAAATAATGATGAGGCCGGATGTTTTATTGGATAGACAAATGGAGATGGTTATGGAGTTTTATCAGAGGGCATCTTTGATGTTGGATACCCACCGGTATTTATATTATAGAGACATGTTTAAACCGGGTTGGACGTTTTCCTATGACCAAAAATCTCTTGCTTCGCAAATGTTGAAACCTGTTGTGGGAGAGTCCGGTCAGCCTATGCAGTCACTTGTGGCAGTGCCATCTGAGAAAGATTCTGAAGTGATAGCGAAATTGCGGAGCTTCTCGGATCATTTACGTAAAACACAGGCGTTTAAGAATGGGAAAGTTTTATTAAATATTGATCAGGGGCCTTTTGGTCTCCATATGACAGCATTGAATTCAAGGATGGTTAGAGAGCTTGGATCTAATGCGGTTTCATCAATAACGGAGGGGGCGTCGCGTACGGTTTTGTCTACTGTCTTATATGGCGCGTATATTAATCCTTTCAATGGGAGGGTGAGTGTAGCTGTCTATGACAAGGGGAATGCGATGATCGATTTTAGAACGCGTGTGACGGGTAAGCCTCAGGACATGCCAATTGTACACTTTGCCATTGCGAATGTTACGGCTCCGTTGACACATGAAGAGAGAGATGAGTGGGTAAATGTTGTGAGTCGGTTCCAGGAATTTTATTTTGGCGACATAGAGGTAAAGCGTCTGTATTTATTACGGCATACAAACGATGTGATGAGGAATGTTCAAATAATTCATACATTTGATTTTAGTCAGGCAGTAGCTATCGTCAATAAAGGGGGCATAGATTTGACTCATGATAATATAAAGCTTCAGGTGCAGGATTCGGATGGAGTTCAATTCAGATTTGATCCGGCTATGATTCAGCAGTTGCATAACGCTTCCGGCCTTACGCCGGTTATTATTGGCATTCATCCGATGACGACATCGGTGCCGATGTTTTTGGGTGTTAACGATGAGCATCAGTTGATTAAGAATTAAGTATGCGATAGCAAAAGCTTGAGACTTCAAAAAAATTCTTGATTATTGTATCTCGCGGGAGTATAAGAGGTTAGAGAATTTGGATCGCAGTCTCGCGTTGAAGGGGGAAGCCCGGACTTTAAAAAAGTAAAACCTTCGTTTGGCCGAATTCTATGCGCGGTCGAACGAAGGATTTTTTATTTATTATTGAACTCTGTTGACGACATGGGCTGTTTTTAGCCATTCACAAAAAGTAATTTTTGTGTAAAATATTATTTTTCAAACACTTCTAAGAATGGATGGGGTGATGCCAAGACACAGATCGTTCAAGCTGGATAAGTTTATCAGGGTTACGGATGGCGCGCTTTTGAATCAGTATTTCGTGAAGAATGAAATACCCGTGCCTGAAGGAACGGATCTTGGCAACAAAGATCATTTTGACAAATTCTGGAATGGTCTGACGGAAGAGGATCAGGCGTATTTTGAAAGTGATCTGCAACGCATTAACGACATCGCGGACAAGACGCGCGATTTTCTGCAGGTAGCGGTCAAGCAATTCAACATCGCGATCAATAACGACGCGAAAAATCCAGATTCCCCCGAAACAATAGCGATGCGTGTTTTTCTTCATAGCGAGGAGGCGTTTGATCTGGCCCATGATCGGTATTTGTGTGTCATCTATGCCGAGAAACTGAGTCATCATAAGTTCAAGACTGGAAGCGCGGATTTCGCGGAGGCCAAGTTTGATGCGTTTGAGAAAGAGATCGTGGATTTTCTTAAGGATAACAGCAAGGGCGAGCATTACGATGTTCGTCGGTATGAGTCGGATGGCAAATATTATGTTCTGATCGCCCGTGGCGATTTCGTGAAGACTCATTTTGTTTTCAAGAACGGGAAGATTGACATTGATTGCTATCGTCCGGCTAAGGAAGATGTTCTGGTGTTTGACCGGAAAAATTCTGTGCTCAGCATCAAGCTGGGTACCCGCGATGCTGACGAGGAGAAGAAATATCTCGAGGTGTTTGGCAAGCAGTTTATGGGAGTGGATGTTTCTGATATCAATGCAGTGATCAGCGGGTTGGTTGATCTTGACCCGATCAAGAACGGCACATTTAAATATGACGGTAACGAACATATCGAGGCTGTCAGACTTACGGAGGTTAAGGTCAGGCAAGGCGGCAAGCGTGGCGGAACTTGGGTCAGTATCGGAAGCGGTGATGTGCGAGATGTCTTTTCGCGTTATAAGTTGCAGGCTGATTTCACCAATTTCATCGCCGTGAAACTGAAATTTTATGTGAAACGCAAGGACAAGAAATCAAAGCCTATTCAGATTGAGATACGGCCTCCTCTGAAGACCGGCATCCCGGAAAAAGAAGGCAAGGCCGTGATCGAGGAATATTTGCATGAAAATGGAGTTTTGTTGCTCAAATAATCTGGTCGCACATATTTTGAACAGGATTGCGTGTGATCCCGAGTGCGTGTTCTCAGAGTCGGAGTTGAGCAGGATCTGCCCGAAGACTTTTCGGTTTCTTAAAGACCAGCGGTTTATTGTTTGGCGACAGTTTGATTTCAAGGATCCGTTCTTCTCATCCATTCCCGGCGATCAGGATAATCCGCGATATTTGAAAGACAAGGGGAACGGTAAGTATGACGCCTTTGCTGGGGATGATGCGGCTTTACCTTGCGTTGAGGTCACGGACAAGGATGTTCCGCATTGGGAATTTGATGTGGCCAAGTTGGTGGATGCGATCCGGGCCAAGAATGATCTTGATGAACCGGCGGATGTGATCAGTAGCCGGTTGCGATTTGTGGGAAGCAAAGATGGCGCTGGTGGTCGTGTGGGGGTTTTCTTGGCGCTCCACGACACAGCGGATGATCTTGCGCGGGAGTTGACGGGTCTTCCTCATAATACGGGCAAGTGTGCGCGGTATCTTGTTATTAGCCCATGCTTGAGGATCAGTTCGCAGAAGACCATCAACACTTTGGAGCGGATCAATGTGGATCATCAGGTTGTGGGAGAGGCTTTCACCGGTGATCTTACTTTGAAGTCGGGTGCTTTGGTAGGTGAGGTTAAGGCTGGCCAGCCGGATAGTTTGTATTTAACGGGCAAGATCGAGGATGGCCGTCATGTTGTTAGAATCGGGAACAGGGACGGCGGATTAACCGAGGCAAATTTCAAACTTTTGATCCGGCTGGTAGTTGGGCTGAAAGACAGCAAGGATGGATTTGTTGGGATTGGCACCATGGCCGATGATGGGGTTATCCCGGACAGCGATCAAGCGTGGCAGGCGGTCAAACGGCTTAAAGATGACTTAAAGCAATCTTTTGCCGGTTTGGAGTTTGACGATTTTATTGCGAATGGCCGCAAGAAATACCGTTTGGTCATCGCGCCGGATGCGGTCGGGTATGATAAAAAGATGCTTCGGAAAATAAAAAACACAACGATCAATGACTTTGTGGCAAAATTGCCGTGAGTCTAATGCGGTCTGGAAGGATGTGGTTGTGAAGAATAAGAATATTTCTGTGGTTCCTGTAAAGACAGCGGTACTGGCCGATATCCGTGGTTTGATCGAATCATCCCGTGGTAAGGCCGCGGCATTCGTTAATGCTGAATTGACAATGCTGTTTTGGCGTGTAGGCGAGCGTATCCGCCGGGAGATTCTCAAAGAGAAGCGCGCTGAATACGGCCAGCAGATTGTCGCGTCACTGTCACGACAATTGGTGGCTGATTATGGCGTAAGTTTTACTGAAAAGAACCTGCATCGCATGGTGCAGTTCGCTGAAATCTTTCCCGACGAGAACATTGTCGTGACACTGTCACGACAATTGAGCTGGAGCCATTTTGTGGAGATTATTCCTGTTAAAGATCCTTTGGCACGCGACTTTTATGCGGAAATGTGCCGTATGGAGCGTTGGAGTGTGCGCACATTGCGCAAGAAGATCGATAGCATGATGTTTGAGCGCACGGCCATTGCCCGCAAGCCGGAGGTTGTCATCAAGAAAGAGTTGAGCGTATTGCGTTCAGAAGATCAACTTACGCCTGATTTGGTTTTCCGTGATCCATATTTCTTGGATTTTTTGGGGCTTCAGGGGGCGTTTCTGGAGAAAGACCTTGAGGCGGCCATTTTGAAAGATCTTGAATCTTTCATCATGGAGCTTGGCGCGGGGTTCACGTTTGTGGAGCGCCAGAAGCGGATCGTGGTTGATGGGGAGGATTTTTATCTCGATCTTTTGTTTTATCATCGCGGTTTGCGTCGGCTTATTGCCATCGAGTTGAAGCTCGGAAAATTCAAGCCGGATCATAAAGGTCAAATGGAATTATATCTGCGCTGGCTGGATAAGTATGAACGTAAGTCAGGGGAGGATCATCCAATTGGGCTTATTTTATGTGCCGGGAAATCTGATGAAAGGGTAGAGCTTCTGGAGCTTGGTAAAAGCGGGATCCGGGTTGCGGAATATATTACCGAGCTACTGCCTAAAGGCGTGCTGGAAAAGAAACTTCATGAGTCGATACGTTTGGCGCGGATGCGGATTGAAAATAAAGCGGAAGGCGATAAATCGTAGGCAGTGGTATCAAGTCAGTATTTTTACCATTTGTTCTTTGTCTAAAGAAGCGATCCGATACAATCGGCACAGTTTGAATTTCTTGAGGATTTTAGGATCAGTGCAGGTGGTCATGCGCTCGATAAAATCGGCTGGCAGGTTGTTCGCAATGGTCAGCAGTTTTGGGATGCGCCTGCGGAATATCTTGAGTTCTTTGGCGGCTTTGCTACAATTCTTTTTCGTTGCCATGTAGTCCTTGATGCGCAGGGCTTCCTGAACAATATTTGTCGGTGTGCGCGGGATCCGGCGCTTCTTTTCGGGCAACGGATGGTCAAGTGAGTACATAACGGCCTTGCCGCGCCGGGAGTGAAATTTTACAAGCAGTTGAACCGTTTGAGTTTGCGCGACTCTTATGGTGTCAGCTTTGGGCAGCCATCCTTGACGGTTGGACAAACAATCGCCGTCAGCGGATAAGGCTCCGTTGGTCAGTCCTGATGTTCCCGTGTTAGCGGGGGCGTCATGCGACGGATCAACGGGGCCTTTCGTGTTTTTAGGTGCCGTGGGGGCGTTCTGGAGGATGGGCAGGTCGATCTTGTCGATGGGGTCGATATACATCCGCAGTTCGACTTTGTCCTCCATAAAAGTGATAGTTTTGATCAGGAGCTGTAGGAGTTGTTTCTGGGCCGCAGGCGGGGCCTTGTGGAGGTGTTTCATGGCGAGGCAGATGTTGCTTTGCAGGAACTCGGCAGAGGATGCGGTCATCTGGGCCACCCGGCGCTGGGCCTCGAGTTTGGTCAGATCGTCCTGTTTAGAGGCAATGAGAGCGTCCAGTTCGGCCATTTTTGTCTTGTAGGTCGCGCCCTTGGCCAGCGCGCCGTCCATGAGGAGCGCCAATACCTTGCTGGCTTCGTTCTTTGCGTCCTGCAGGTTTCTTTCCACCATCAAGATATTCGTGTCCAGCTGGGTGAGCTTTGCCTTGGAGTCATTGATGGCCTGCGCGATCGCGCTGGCGATGATGTTCTGATCCTGAGATGCGGTTCTTAGAAAATCAATGACCGTCTGGTCGAATTTCTTGGCAGAGATCCTGTCCGCGTTACACCCCAATCCCTGTTTTGTCCTACTGCAATAGTAATAAAAGAATTTGTCACCTGAATGCCCACAAGCGTGGGTGGTCACAAAATAACTGCCACATTTTCCGCAACGCAATAGTCCCTGTAACAAATAAAGGTATTCTTTTGGTTTGGCGATGAATTTGTGGCCGGGAATTTTGCCTGATATGACCCGGTTGGCCTTTTCCCATGTATGTTCATCAATGATCGTTTCGTGCGCGCCACGATGAGTTTCTTTGGCGTAACGGAAGAATCCCTTGTAGAAAGGGTTTTTGATCATGTGCGCGATCGATTGTTTGCGCCAGTCGTTGCAATTACCTTTTAATGGTTTTACACCGTGCCTGATAAGTTCTCTAGCGATTTCAGTGAGGGATCGATTTGCGGCCGCCATTTTCCAGATGATCGGCAGGTATGGCGCGACTTTTTCATCAAGTGAGATTTTGTGCGGCTGGTGTCCGTTTTCAAGGCGCGGGCCAGCATCCACCAGTTTGTATCCGTAAGGAATTGCCCCGCCAACCCAGTGGCCTTCCCGCGCCCGGGCAATGCCAGAAGCTTTTACGCGCTCACCGGTCAATTCGCGTTCAAAGGCTGACAGCAGACCAAGGATCCCGATCACAACCCGGCCGATGGCCGTGGCACTATCCAGATTTTCCCGCACAGACACAAAATCCACATTCTTGCTTCGGAACAGATCAATGAGCGCATAAAGGTCGCGTGGGTTACGTGTTAGCCTGTCCAAGCGGAAGAAAATAATCCCGTCAAATGATCGCTTGGAATTGATGTCTTCCAGAATTGATTTGATTCCGGGCCGGTTGAGGTCTTTGGCCGAGTACCCGTCATCCCGCACAATTCCCTTATTATCCTTCCCAAATTCTGCCAGTTCATATCCGAACGCATCCAGCATGTTTTTGCAATGGTGGGCCTGTGAGTCCAGCGTTGTGAAGTCGCCAACAGCCTGTTCATCAGTGGAACATCGGGTGTAAATTACAAATTTTTTATTTTTCATGACGGGCCTTTCCGTGTTGGTTGTTTGTTGGCCTTTAGGGCGCCACAACCCTATTCCAACAAGCGTACAAGTCAAGTATTATCAACAGTTTGCGTCTTATTTAGGCGCTGACAGCGATACGTTTCAGTCCTCTTTCTATATACGGATTCATTCCTGAAATTGGCGTCTATTTTTTATTTTTTGAAAAAATAACCGCCAATTTTCCCATCTCATCCGTATGTGATAGGTGAAAGGGGATTTTATGGGGAGAAAAGGAGGCAAGAATATCGAGCGGGCTTTGCAGAACGGTTTTGTTGTCATCTATCCGGAAAAACAACTGGAAGGCATTGAGCGCAAGATTCGCAATGAGCAAATTGTTGAAGCCTTCCGGGCTGTTCTTGCAGGCATTTTGAATAGGGAACCGACACCAGACGAGCTTTACGGATTGGAGGATATATCCCAAAACGTAAAGAGCTAGGCGACAACTTTCCAAAGGTTCTTCAGCTGTTGAGACCATTATTTTCCGGTGATGTGCCGTGCGGCATCGGCGCCGGTATGCCGCTTGGCGAGGAAGAGCTATACAGCATCTGGTTTTTGGTCAAAAAGTTTCATTCTTCTTCCGGGGTTTTTAAGCATGAGCCTGTGGAGGATCTGTTGCAGGAATGTTTGCATCATTGGCTCATGACCAAGGGCCAGTTCTGCGAGGGAAAGGGCGCCCAGCTCAAGACGTATCTGGATCGGGTCATCCAGCGCAAGCTCATTGACATGCTTCGTGAGAAGAGGGTCGAACAGAAAGTCGAAGGTGTATCGCTGGAGGGTATTCAGGACGGGCTAAGCGAGTTTGTTTTTGAGGGCCTTCTTAAAGACGAGGATAAGAAATTCGAGGAGATCGGGGCTTCTGACCTTTCGGAGAGATTACACAAGGCCAGTGAGGATCTCTCTCGTCGGCAAAAGAGGCTGTGTCGTTTGTTGGGAGAAGACAAGTTAAGCGTTTTGGAAGCAAGTCGGCAGATGGGTCTGCCGCGCAGAACAGTGCGCGACGAGATGGAGCGCATCAAGGAAGTATTTCGTAAAGAAGGGCTGGATAATTTTTTAAGGCAGAGCTGAAAGGAGATCAATGAAAGAGTCATATTTATTTCAGTTTAACGAGGGAGTATCCGAGGACTGGATTCTCTCCAACATAGCCAAGGCTTTTCGGACTGCCGAGTATCTTTTTGGGAATCCGTTGGTGCGTCTGCATGCCGGTTACGGCGTTCACGGACAACGGGCCATGATTGAAGTCAGCGGGCCCATCGGGATTGTGGTGGCGGTCATTTTTCTTGGTCTTGTGTCGGATGAAATTGGTCAAGTGAAGATAAAAGTGTGCCGAGTTGATCCGTCGGAGACGACGGTCAAATGAAAGAGGTCTTTATGGCGAAGCATCAAAAGTCCAGAAAACGTGTTGAGGGGACATGGGGGCGGTGTCGGGAGTGCGAGCATCAGGCGCGGTTTTATTTGGTGGCTCGATGCAAGCAGTGCGGCAGTTGGAAAGTAGAACTGGAGAGGGGCAAGAAGCCATGACCACATATACCGAAGAGGCCTTAAATCTGGCCGAGTTGGTCATTAAAAAGCAGATGGCTTACGGCGATTCGTTTGGCCGGGCGCATGAGATTATTCGCGTGCTTTATCCGGATGGCATCCGGCCAGACCAGTATCTGGACGCATTGGCGGTTGTCCGGGTGATTGACAAGTTGTTTCGGATCGCCAATCAGAAGACCGCGTTTGGGGAGGATCCATGGCGGGACATAGCGGGGTATGGATTGTTGAGTGTCGTTAATACAAAAAACGCCATCTAATGGCGAGGTAATGATGGCAGAAGCAAAAATTGATATCCGGGATCTCCGGGATGGAAAATTCCTGTGGATAGATAAAGCCGCATTAAAACTGGTCAGCGAGAAGGCCGGGATTCGCGGAGTGTCTGTCTATTCATGGCTATGCTTTTACGCAAATGCCCGCGGCCAGGACTGCTACCCCTCTTTAAAGACTTTGTCATCGCATTGTCATGTAAGCGTTCGCACGGTCAGGCGCACGATCAAGCGGCTGGAATCTGTCCGGGCGATTGCGATCTTCCGCGAGAAAGGCAAGGGCAATGTTTACCGGTTGCTTGATGTTTCTGACAGCGAACAGACTATGGACATGGGTGTCACTGGGGTCACCCATGTCCGCAGACCGGGGACACCCGTGTCCTCACTACCGGGGTCACCGGTGTCCCCCAAACAAGAATTAATTGAACAAGATTTAATTAACAAGAAAACAGCCGTTTCTTTTTCAAGCCTGTGGATAAGTTCGGCTTTGCCTTACCCGAAGCCGTCAGAAGAACAGATCCGGCATTTGGAGAATTTTGCGTTGTCCGTGAAAGATGAAATCAATCTTTACTGGCTGGTGTCTGACTATGCGCGTGATCGCGGTTATCCTCCCCAACCTGACGTTGTCATAAATCTGGCGTATCAATTCAGGAAAGACAAGGCAAAGATCAAGAACGTTTATGGCTGGTTCAAAAAGACCGTTGATGTGCAGATGAGGCTGTTGGTTTCGGATATTCAGATTAAAGAGCATGAAAAGTTAAAAAGAGAGCCGTCAAAGCTGGGAGACATTTTGGCTGGCATTGCAAATTATAAAAATCAATCTTGATGGAGGAGGAAACATGTGGCTTGCCAATTCGATTAAATTTCAAGGGATGAACGGTCTGTTGCAGGAGCAGTTAAATGACAGTGTAAAAAAAGCACGGATTATTTACTTTGAAGACATTGTCGATGAGGTCATGGACTTGAAAGCGGATCAATGGTGTGCCCGGGTGCCGTTTCCGGAAACTCTTATTAGTCTCGGGAATCGAATATGTTTGCTTGTACAAGAACGTTTTAACGAGAAATTCCCAGGATTGGATGAAGACGATGGACTTCTGTGTTGTTGGGCTTTTGTGGGACGCAATAATCAATTCAGGCTGGTGCCTTTGGAGATGTCAATCGCGGTAGCCAAAGATGGGACGGTAAGAGGGTCATGGGGAGACATAAAAGCCAATTTACGTCTTCGCAGGTTTGACGGTTTGCCATCTGGGGAGGCTGATAAAAAATCAGCTTACGCATTTTTGTCAGCATGCCTTGGACATTTGACGTTCTTGAATTGCAGGAATGTTTCTTTGAAGAAGATTGAGCAGGCTAGTGTAGTGTCCCTAACACTTCTTTACTTTTGATATTTTTTCTAATATACGCTCAACCGGGGCACTCCAAATGAACACTTTTGGATTTTGGTTATGATTATCAATAAATTTATAGATT
>Ga0209083_1002527_pt1 | contig 17157 bp, 21 predicted proteins | sample AM7aDNAmetaG_FD_184132 | JGI IMG/M metagenome (GOLD analysis project Ga0209083, IMG submission 184132) | Freshwater microbial communities from Finland to study Microbial Dark Matter (Phase II) - AM7a DNA metaG (SPAdes) (version 3) | ecosystem: Environmental > Aquatic > Freshwater > Lake ...
GAAGTGAGTATAGGGAAGCCAAACTTGTATGTCAATGAAATATTGCCACAAAATATGGCGTGAATTATGTTTATTACGGATTGAAGTCCTGCATTTTTATCGAGGTTGTCGTTTTACTGACTACAGGCAGCTATCATTTACAATCTATTTTTAAATTTTGTCTCCTCTGATGCTTCATACCCGTGATTTAACCCCACAAGTAAGGCAAAGCAGATGATTCCTTCCAGCCGAACTTACCGTAATAAACTAGATCTTTGCGCAGCAAATTGGAACGATGAGCCGCATGAAAGCAATTCCTACCAAACCACTCTGGATAGGCAATTTTACCTCGAATGGGCATTTCCAGCATGTTGTTTCTATAACCGCGTCCTATCCATTCATCAAGAGAAAGATTGTAATAAAGTTTTAAGGCGTTGATGTGTCCGCGCCACATTTTCACTGCCGGGTGATTCCGGTAGCCGCCACCATATTTTATGGCACGGATAATTTGATAAGCTTCCACTCTCTGTTTGCCGAGCCTGCGGTAATCAAGGGTTTGTAATGATTTTTTGAAATCAGGGTAGGGGAGAAATGTTTGCATAATTATCAGCTATACTAATTTTTTGCGGCAATAGCTTCAATTTCAATTGGCACGCCTTTGGGTAAAGAGCTTACTTCAATGGTGGAACGCGCTGGTGGTTCCTCGGGGAAAAAACCGGCGTAAACTTTGTTCACGGCTGCAAAGTCGGTAATGTTTTTTAAAAAGATAGTTGTCTTGACAATGTTAGTCAATTTTAAACCGGCTGCTTCCAAAATGATTTGTATGTTAGTAAGAACCTGACGGGTTGCTGCTTGAATATCGGTGATAACCTCACCTGTTTTTGGATCAAGTGGTAATTGACCGGAGATAAAAATAAAACCACCTGCTTCCACAGCCGCAGAGTATGGCCCGAAAACCGGCAGTTTATCCGAAGCGATAATTGTTTTTTTCATATAGTCTCCTTAAAAAAATCACTGCTTGCGCGTGATGACGAAAAGGGCATTTTGGGCAAATAAATTGGGCATAAAATGAACCGACCTTGATTTCCCCAAATAATATTGCTGCTCTATTTTAATTTTCTTTTTGCTACAGTAATCAATGAAATCACTGATTGTCAAAAAGCGAATGTTCGGCGTCTCAAACCAGTAGTAGGGCAGAGCTTCATTTATCGGCGTCTTCCCGCGAAATACAAGAATGAGACGCGCCTTGATATGGGCAAAATTAGGGAAGCCGACGATTACTTGCTTTCCAACTCTTAGCGATTCCTGAATGACAAAATCAGCCTTTTTTATTTGCTGCATGATCTGGTTGAGAATAACAAAGTCAAAAGATTTATCCGGATAATCAACCAGGCCGCTTTCAATATCTCCCTGGAGAACTGTCAGCCCGCGTTCAACACATTCGTGCATTTGATTCTCGTCGAGTTCTATGCCCTGCACGAGAGCCTTTTTCCCTTTCATCAGAAAGGCAAGCAACTCTCCATTGCCGCAGCCTAAATCCAGAACATGCGCTCCTTTGTTGATAATGCTGGCGATAATTTGATGATCGGATTTCATATTTATAACTATTCCTTCAATCAGGACTGACATTGGCCAGGAAATTTTTTATTAAGCGAGTTTCATCTTCAATTTCAATTAAAAAAGCATCATGCCCGTAAGTTGAGATTAAATCAAAATAAGTCGTGTAGGCATGCTTTCTTTTTAAGAGGCGAACAATTTCCTGCGACTGATGCGTTGGATAAAGCCAATCCGATTTAAATGAAATTACCAGAAACCGGACGGCTGTTTTTTTGACTGAGGGCATGAAATTGTCACCGGAGAGATCAAAGTAGTCCATGGCTTTGGTAATGTAGAGATAAGAATTGGCATCAAAGCGTTTGACAAAATTATAGCCGCGATAACGCAAATATCCTTCCACTTCAAAGTCGTCAATGAATTGAAAACTTAAATTATCATTTTTAAGTTTTCGCGAAAATTTTTCTTCCATGGATTGATCACTCATAAAAGTAATATGTCCGATCATCCGTGCCACGGCCAGCCCCTTTTCCGGTTGACCATTTTCATAATAGTAACCGCCTCGCCAGGCGGGATCGGCCATAATTGATTGCCGAATTACTTCATCAAAGGCAATTTGTTGCGGCGAATGTTTGAGTGCCGTGGCAATGGGTATCGCGGCAATGATCCGTTCAGGATAGGCTGATGCCCATTGCAGTGCCTGCATTCCGCCCATGGAACCGCCGATAACACAAAGGAGTTTTTCTATACCAAAAAAGTCAATTAAGTGCCGCTCGGCCTCCACCATATCCGCAATTGTAATCATAGGAAAATCCAATGCGTAAGGTTTTCCCGTTTCGGGATTAATCGAGGAAGGCCCTGTGCTTCCTTTGCACCCGCCGATTACATTGGAACAAATTACATAATAAAGATTTGTATCCAGAGCTTTTCCCGGGCCGATCATGTCATTCCACCAGCCGGCGGCAGGGTCTCCCCCATGGAAGCCCGCCGCATGGGAGTCTCCTGAAAGGGCATGGCAAACCAGTATCGCATTTGATTTCTTCGCGTTTAATTTACCATAGGCCTCATAAGCCAAAGTTATCGGGCCAACGCTGCGGCCTGATTTGAGTTCTAAGGTATTAGGTGGTTCAGCAAAGGTAAAGTATTGCGGCGTTACAACGCCGACAGAATCTTTTTTCATAATGTAAATTTCATCCGATCAAATTATATTACTTGCATCATTCTATCAATAGATAATCTTGCCTTGTCCATGATATCCTGCGGAACTGTTATTTCGTATGTTAAATCCTCCAGCGACCAGAGAACCTTCTCCAAAGTAATGCGTTTCATGTTCGGGCAAGTAGCCTTGTCTGATGCCGGGTAAAAACTTTTTTCCGGATTTTCTTTCTTCATTCTGTGGATGATACCGATTTCTGTACCGATAATGAATTCCGTATCCGCGGATTTCTTTACATAGGTAAGCATTTTCTCCGTGGAAGCTACAACATCAGCAAGTTCAGTGGTCTGCGGTTTACATTCAGGATGAGCCAGAATCTTGGCTTGCGGGTGCAGCTTTTTAGCTTGGTTAATATTCTCCGGTAAGATCTTGGCATGCGTCGGGCAATAACCTTCCCAGGTAATAAAATTGAGCCCAACCTGACCTGAGACGTACTGCGCCAGATATTTATCGGGAATAAAAATAATTTCCTCATTAGTCTTTAAAATGTTTTGCACCATTTTCAGCGCGTTGGCAGAAGTACAACAATAATCGCACTGAGCCTTTACCGCTGCTGATGTATTTACATAGCAAAGGGTCATGGCTTTGGGATGCGCGCCCTGAAGAGATTTTAAGTCATCGGCACTAATCATATCGGCCATAGGGCAGCCGGCATTTTTATCAGGAAGTAAGACCGTTTTTTTAGGGGACAATATCTTTGCTGTTTCCGCCATGAAATGGACGCCGCAGAAAACAATAATCTCCGCGTCAGTCTTGGCCGCGGACATGCTAAGTCCCAGAGAGTCGCCGACAAAATCGGCTATATCATGAATTTCCGGAAGCTGGTAATTGTGGGCAAGAATTACAGCGTTTTTTTCTTTCTTTAATTTTTTTATTTTATCAGCAAGTTCCATGCAACTCTTTCCAATTCTTAGTACGTATTACGTCAGCCGCAGACTAAACTTAATTACTATTCATTTAATAGTAATTAAAACAGAAAAAATTATTTGTCAAGAATTATGGCATTTAATAAGAATAAAAAAATTGTCACGCGGCTCTAATTATCGTCAAGAGCCGCGGCAACGAATTGGGCGATAATTTTACCAAGGTCGTAAGGTAACATTTGATCAGAACGGCAACTTTAGGGAGAAATTTGCGTTGGATTTTGCGTAGCACCAACATCATCAGTGTTTACCTGCTGGAATTTAATGGAGAAGATAAACAGCTTATTTCCCGGTGCAATTTTTTTGCCATTGGTTATCCCGTTCCAAATCATTATTGCTTTTACCGGAACATTGAAACGAGCGGCAACAGTAGATAAATTATCACCTTGTTTAACTATGTAAATACGTTCTTTTTTCTCGGCCAGCCATTGTGACTTAATATTCTCGAAACGTTCTGAAAAACCAGTGGCCGAACCTTTGGGAAGCACCAGTTTATATTTGCCCTCCGGTAAATAATAGCTCTTAAAATGAGGATTGAGATCTTTGATTACCTTAAAGTATGTTTTTGCCGCTTGAGCAATGATATAAAGGGGTATTGCTTCTTTTAGAGTTATTTCCACGCTATCAATTTGTACCGCATGATAAAGATCTTCCCTGTCGAGATAATACCCATATCTTTCCGGATTGGACATGATTATCTTTGCCGCTAAGATCCGAAAAACATACCGAGAAGTTTCCTGGTTTAAATAAAGTTGATAGTAGTTATTTACTTTTTGCATTAACAGTTCAGTTTGCAGGCCTTCTTCTCCCATGTTGTAGGCAGCCGCTGCCAGTGTCCATGATCCGAAAAGAGAATAAAGATCTTTAAGATAATTTGCAGCTGCCTCTGTAGAATAAATAAGATTGCGGCGCTCGTCAATATCGTCACTTATCTTCATGCCGTATTTTGTGCCTGTGCTTTCGATAAATTGCCAATAACCAACCGCACCTTTATTTGAAGCCGCATGAGGTTTCAGCCCGCTTTCGGCAATAGCGACGTATTTTAAATCATCGGGCAGAGACTTTTCTTTAAGAATTTTCTCAATGTGAGGAAAATATCGGTTGGCGCGTTTTAGCCACAAAATTACGTCATCGCTGTTATCCAGAGATAAAAGCATTTCACGTTCCAGCCGCTCCTTTACATCCGCATCATTCAGAGGGACGGGTTCATTGCAAAAGGTCAATAGCCCGTAAATTTTGATTGATTCAATCAGAGATTGCCCAACTGATTTGTGCGAAAATAATTGCGCGTTTCCGTTACCAGCGCCGGTAATCATTATGGCTACAAACAAAATTAATTTTAATGGCAGATATTCATATTTCAATGAGGTTACTCCTTGATTATTTTATAAATTTCTTACTTTTTTTAAAAATCATTATGGACTTTTTCTATAATGGTCACGATAAAAGTTATTATTCATCACTAGGCAGATTCAACGCGGTTTCGTCCACCATTTTTGGCCCGGTAAAGGGCTTCGTCTGCCCGGGCAATAATTTTATCAACGTCTTCCCGTATTTGATACTCCGAAAGGCCGATGGAAACGGTAACCTTAAAATCGGAGCCAATCTCTGGAAACAGGATATTCTCGATGTTGTTACGCACACGTTCTGCGCCGATAAGCGCCCCTTTGATATCCGTTTGCGTCAGTACGATCAGGAATTCCTCGCCGCCATAGCGTCCGCAAAATTCAGCGTTGCGTAGGGTTTTATCGATCATGGTGGCGACTGCCCGCAATACTGCATCACCTGTCAGATGCCCATGGGTGTCGTTTACATTCTTGAAGTGGTCAATATCCAGCATGCCAAGACAGAAGAGGCCGCCGCCGCGGGATGAACGTTTTTTTTCGTATTCAAGGAGTTCTAATAGATGCCTGCGATTGAACAGGCCGGTCAGTTCATCCCGGGTGGCCATTTCCCTGATGATCTTAATGGATTTCGCCTGCTCAGATTTACTGATGCTCAGATTCTGGCGCAGAGAGCTGATATATCCGCCGATGATGGAAAAAGCTACCAGGACAAGGGCCAGGACGCCCCATTGAAGATATTCCATATGAAAATTGACGCCCTTAGGACGGAAGAGATGGAGCATAGCGATATCGATAATGTAGGTAACCAGGGTGAAAATACTGATATACAAAAAACCACGGGTATCGAGACGGAAGATGCCGAAAAGAAAAACGAGAATATAGCTCAGCAGCAATACGCCGCGGGCCTCATTGGAGAAATACATGGCATACATCATCGCAAGGATGGAGAAAGACATCTGGATGACCGTCAGGCTGGGATCAGCCATTTTCAGATTCAGGCCCGTGCGAAAGACTATATAAAAAGTAATGATGCCGACGGGAATGATGATCAGTAATCCGGCAACGGCTGCCCACTCCGTTAAGCCCGCCAGATAGGAGAGATATATAAGAAAAGAGAAAAGGACGGCGGCGACAGATGCCATGAAAAAACGGCGGATGCGCATCGCTTGTTTCGGATCATCCTTGGGCAAGATGGAAAAGTGGCTTAGATTGATAAGAAATTCATTTTTCACAATTGGAGTATATGAAGAATTATTTTGTGAGTCAAGAGGATTCAGGCCACAAGAGAACATGACGAGTTCATGGCATAAGTGGTTTATTGAAGCTTGTGTCTATGGAGCCGTTCTTTTCCATTTGGGCATCCCATAGTCCCTGATTAATAAAAGGGATAACCTGGGCCATATTATCGGCGCTCAGGTGTTCCGGCCGGGCTAGTTTTTCAAGGAGGATCCCGTCGAGTTTACCTGTTTTACCGAATTCCACGCCGAGCAGGTAAAAATTTGAATAGTACTTATCAGTCAGGAAGCTAGGCTGAATATCAAGTCCCTCGCAACCACCTTTCACAATGGAGCCCAGATAGCGGCAGCCCAATCTGCGGGAAAATTTCTCGCAGTACTTTTCAACATATCGATTGTGCGAAGTCTCTGGAAAGCCGCACTGTATCACAAATCCAAGGGCAGGATTGTTGGCTTTGCCCATGTAGGGTTCAAGGATTTCAAAGAATTCTTTTACACTCCCAGGCATGGCGTCAACATATAGCGGAAAGCCTATTATAACGTTCTGTGCGGCGGCGAATTTCTCCGCGAGAGCCGGAAGGCTGCGCCTGTTCTTGGTCAGGTATTCAATTTCACAAGTGTTCCCTTCGGTCTCCAGGAATCCCTTGATGAAATGATCCAGAAGTATTTTGGTGTTGCTTTTATTCCCCCGGGGGGAACCGTTAATGAATGTTAATCGCATTAAGTACCTCCTGCACCGGTGTCGAAATGAAATGGACGAAACCCAGTGATGATCTGACATTGATGGCTTGTCTCTGGAAAATACCGGTTGCGATAGCAATGTCTTCAGCATCGGTGAAGGATTCCTTCTTCAGCAGGAATGAAATGACCGGATACTTGTCGTATCGCTTCTTATGATGAACCTCTCCGTCCACATCCTCAAGATGCGGGTGAACAAGGGGGATGTTCCTGTCCATCGTGTTTTTCAGAAGGGAGCTTAAAAAACCCATGATCAGAGGTGATGCCAGGATCACGTGGTCTGATGCTATGTATTGCCTAGCCACTTCATTTGCATCATCCTGGATTACGCAGTTGCCGGGATTCTTGACCCAGCAGTTGAAGCAACCCGTGCATGGCTGAATTTTCATATCCCTGAGAACAAGCGCTTGGACCTCTTGTCCGGCTGACTTTATCCCGGCGAAAAGCCTGTCTATATATTGGTCCATTTCGTTTTTGTCGCGGTATGGATTTCCGTTGAGTATCAGATACTTCAAGGATATCTCCTTCCTTTATTTGCTTTGATAATATCATAATGATTAAGGAAAAAACATCAATAAATATGATTTGAAATCAAGCATCTTCATCGAAATTGGCAAGTTGCTGACTAGAAAAAATATATGTTAAAAAAAGCAAAAAAATTATTTTTCAAGATCACCTCACCACTGGACTCGCTGTTTCCACCTATGAGTCAACATATTTTGAGGTCGGGCAGAAAAAGAGAAAGCGGCCAAATGGCCGCCTTCTGCATCTCAGGTTGTTATACTAGAAACATCACACCGCAGATTCTCCATTGCCAGTCAACGCAGTGATTAATTGTTGTCGCAAGTAAAGTTGGCTTCAATACGGCGATTTTTCTGTTTACCATCAGCTGTTTCGTTGCCGGCGATCGGCTTGGTGGGGCCGAAACCTTTGGCGCTGAGACGCTCCGGAGCTATTCCGAAATTATTGATGATATAGTTGCGGACACTATCAGCACGATTCTGGGATAGCTTCATGTTGCTCGCCTTGTCGCCAACGCTGTCGGTGTGCCCTTCAATGATAACCGTGGCATTGGGAAACTTTTTGAGGAAATGAGCCAGTTTTTTCAGCTCAGCATGGTACAAAGGTTTGATGTCGGCCTTGTTGGTATCAAATTTAATGTTGATGACCGTCGGGGCGCAAGCCTGCGGAGAAGGTACGGCTATGGGGGCCGGTGATGCGCTTCGAAGAGAAGTTCGTTTCATCTGGCAGAGTGAATTGGCTTTTGCCGTTGCCTTCTTTGCCAGGGCGGCACCCTCTTCGGTTCGGCATGACCTGAAGACATCATAGGCATTGTCCCTAGCGTCTTCGGCAGCTTTGAATTCAGCTGGGCAAATCCTGTTTTTTCCTGCCTTACGCGCTGCGTCTATGGCGCGGTCTGCTTCCTGCATTTCTGTGCGGATATATTGCCCGGGAATATTACCACGTTTTGTATTCAACTCGTAGTTTGCGCATCCGGATAATGTTAACATGGCCAATACTGTCAGAAAAACTGAACATTTCAATACATTGCTCATTTTTTATCTCCTTTATCAGTTAATGGTTAATGTCAAATATTATTTTTGATAAGAACTCTTTTCTGCGTTGAAAGTATAGGAAAAATAATTTTTTATGTCAAGGCAATCGTGGCCATAAAAAGTTAGGTGTGGTGTCGATGTTTATCGTATCTGCAAGACTTTAATCACGCTTATTACAGATTGAAGTCCTGTGTTTTCGTCGAGTTTGACGATTTGTGGATAACAAGAAGAAGTGAATACTGCATTTGGCACGGGTTATTAGGTATTCTATTCCTGCTGCCGGTTGATACAGATTACAGATGTTAAATGAAGATTATGGTTTGCTTTCGGCGTGAGCGAGATTTTCAAAGCTTGTAAATTTTTCCAGGAAAGCAAGTCTGACTGTATCGGTGGGGCCGTTTCTCTGTTTGGCGATAATAATTTCGGCTACGCCTTTTTCCTGATTATCATCTGATTTATTATAAACTTCATCTCGGTAGATAAAAGCGATTACATCAGCATCCTGTTCGATCGCCCCTGATTCGCGTAAATCCGCCATTTGCGGTCGGCGATTTGTGCGAGTTTCCACTTGCCGATTGAGCTGGGAAAGAGCAATAACCGGAACTTTCAATTCCTTTGCCAGAGCCTTTAATGAGCGACTGATTGCCGATATTTCCTGTTCACGATTGTCGCGATAGCCGTCAGCCCGCATTAATTGTATATAGTCCACTATAATCAAACCCAGCCTTGAATCAGCTGACAGCCGGCGTGACTTGGCTTTCATTTCCAGAACGGTGATGGCGGGCGTGTCATCAATATAGAGAGGTGCCTCAGAGAGGCGTCCGGCAGCAGTAGTCAATTTCGGCCAGTCAGTTTCTCCTAAAAACCCCTTCCGCAGTCGCTGCGAATCGACTTTTGCTTCAGAGGCAAGCAAACGGAAAGCAAGTTGTTCCTTGGACATTTCAAGTGAAAAAATGGCTACAGGGATCTTATGTTCCATAGCGGCAAATTGAGCGATGTTGAGTGCTAAAGAAGTTTTCCCCATGCTCGGACGGCCGGCAATGATGATAAGATCTGATTTCTGCAGACCGGAGGTCAAATCGTCAATTTTATCAAAACCGGTGGGTACACCGGTAAGCTGTCCCTTGCTGGCATAAATGGCTTCAATTGACTTAAAACTATCTTTGACAATTTCCTTGATCGGATAAAAGGAAATACGCACCTTATTTTCCGAGATTTCAAAAATTCTGTGTTCGGCTTTATCCAAAACCTCATCAACGTCAGAGCCTGTCTCATAACAGCTGCTGATAATTTCCGTTGCCGAGCCGATCAGTCCCCGAAGAATGGCTTTTTCTTTCACAATTTTAGCGTAATTGACAACATTTGCCGCTGAAGGAACATTATCCACCAAAGAAGCCAGATAAGAAGTACCACCAACTGAATCAAGCATGCTTTTATCTTTTAAAGCATTGCTTAAAGTTATCAGATCAACCGGCTCATTTTTTTCGGAAAGCTCTATAATGATACCGAATATCTTTCGGTGAGCCTCACTATAAAAATCACCTTTAGATAGAATTTCCACAGCGCTATTTATCGAGCTGTTTTCCAGCAGAATACCCCCAAGGATAGACTGTTCAGCCTCCAGATTTTGCGGTGGAACTTTGTATGAAGATGGATCAATATCTCGCATTTTTATTCGCCAACAACGATTAATTTAAGTTCAGTGTCCACGCCGGAAAGTAACTTGATCTTGATTTTAAATTCTCCCAGCGATTTAATCTGCTCATCATGGATAATCATTTTTCGGTCAATGTCATAACCCTTTTCTTTAAGCGCGAATTCGATATCTTTGGTCGTGACCGAACCAAAAATCTTATCCTGATCACCAACTTTGCGGGACATGGTTAGCGTGACATTGGCAAGGGTTGAAGCCAAATCCTGAGCAGTTTTATGCTCTTTTTGTGTTTTTTGTAAAACATTATTTTTTTCGTGTTTCAGGGTTTTTATATTTTTTTCATTAGCTTCAATGGCCAGGCCTTTCGGAATTAACAAATTGCGGGCATAGCCGTCATTGACTTTAATTAAATCTCCGGCCTTTCCCAGAGAAGGTACGTCTTGCTTTAAAATTACCTTCATTAAAATCCTCCTTTTATTATATATTTAAGAAACAATATCAGTTTTCTGATCTTTGCGGACAAATTTTCTGAAATCAACCCAGATATCAAATAATCCGGCAGTTACTATTGGTATCATAAGAAATTGCTGAACCGCAATAAGAAAATAAAAAATAAAACGGAAAAAAATAGGGACATTTTTACTTTGGAAGATGAAACTGATAATGGCGAAGCCTTGCAGCAGATAAATAAAACAAATTACCAAGAATAAATTTAACGCTAAAAAATTGATATTCTCATTTGGAATAAAATTAAGTCCACCGGAGATAATAAAAATCCAAATAAAAAAATCCGGAGTCTTCCAACTGGCAAGCATAGCGAGATTGGTTCGAGAGATTCCTGTTTTGCTCAAAATATTTTTTCCGATCAGGACATTTATCCAAACAATAAATACGGAGATAATGACGATCAGAGAAGGGAATATCCGGGTGAAAGCAATTGTTATATTTTTCTGATTATCTTTAATGAAATCAATATCTTCTTTTGCTAATGGCAATTGGCCATATAATTTTATGTTGGCGTCAATTATTGCAGCAACATATTTCTGGATAAGCTGCCAGGGATGTACCGATTGTTCGAAACTGCTATAGATAAAATAGAAGCAAATTGACGCAATGATAAGCAGTGCAGGGTAAGCGATTACCTTTTCGGCGGATTTGTTACGGGTGGCGATACGCGCAATGAACAGGCCGGAAAGTCCCAGAGTAACGATAGGAAGAAGGGGGTTTCCCTGATGTAATAACAAAGACAAGGTTAAAAGCAGCAGGCAAGAAATAAAAAAAGCCGTTGCGGTTTTAATTTCGCCGTTAATTGAGCCCAGCACAAAAATAATCATCGGAAACAGGATTAGACAAAAAGACCCCAAAAAAGGAATGAAAGCTGCTGAAAATACAAAAAAAGTAAGAATTAATAGTTGTTGAATAAACGTGCTTTTGAGAATTAACAAATCTAATTTTTTCAACGCTGATAACCCGGCAAATGTTAAATTGTCTTAACGTAATGATGTAACTGGAAATGAATCGCCGGTCTTTTTCTATGAGAAAAAAGACCGGCTGATCAGTTTAAAGATTGCCTTTATCTTCCTTCAGCGGTGACAAAAGGCATAATTGCGATCGTACGGGCGCGCTTGATTGCTACAGTCATCTCCCTTTGATGGCTGGCGCAATTACCAGTGATTCTACGTGGCATAATCTTGCCTCTCTCGGTCACATAACTGCCAAGAATGGCAGGGATTTTGTAATCAATTTTGATATTAGAATCAGTGCAAAAGCGGCAAAACTTTTTTCTATGGAAAAACTTTTTCTGGGGCTGTCGAGTTGGTCTATCTCCGCTAGGTATTGCCATTGCTTATTCCCCTTTCGCCGGGATTTCTTCTTTAGTATCAGGTTTTTTGAATAAAATTCTTTGTGGCTTTGTGTCTGAGGAAGGTTTTTCCTCCCTGTTTGCGCCTGAGGTGTCGCTTTCAATGCGAATTTGTGTGCGTTTTACTTCAGCGGCAACAAATTCGGCATCGATGGTTTCGCGTGTAGTGGCGCCATCTTTTTTGACCGTCATGAACTTCAGAATGCGGTCGTCGATTTTAAAATTTCTTTCAAGTTCTGCGACAATGGGCCCATCACCGGCAAAATCGATAAGAAAATAAAAACCATCTTTTTGTTTGTTGATTTCATAGGCAAGACGTCTTTTGCCCCATTTATCGACTTTTGCAATAACACCTTTACGGTCGGTGATAATTGCCTGGCAGCGATCCAGCAGGGCAATAATGTCTTCTTCAGTCAGATCAGATTTGACTATTACTACAACTTCGTATCTTTTCAAAATTTCCTCCTTTCGGCTCTAAAGCCTATGGTCAAGGCCACAGGCAAGGGGAGTCCTAAAATTTATGATGTTGGCTTTTATACTGAACTTCCATAGAAATCAAGGATTATATTAGGTCCGTCGCTAACTATTTTATTTCCTTGTTATTTCCACTGATTTTTTAACTATCGCCATTCCCGCGCACCTGTTTTTGCTTGTCAAGGGTTAGTTAATCAAATATGATCAAAATGAAAGTGAGAAATAATTAATGTTGAAACGAATAGCCTCTCAACTTATCGGATGTATTGTTTTACTTATTCTTGTGTTGAATATTTTTTTCTGCGCCGCACAACTCTTCCCTCTTGCGCTGATTAAATTTATAATACCGATCCCCTGGTGGCGTTCAATTACCGGCAAAGTTTTAATAAGAGTGGCCAACAACTGGGTATCTCTTAATTCCTATCTTATACATCTTTTCTATCCTATTGAATGGAAAATTACCGGTGTTGAAAAATTAAAGAAAGACGACTGGTATCTTGTAATATCAAATCACCAGTCATGGGTTGATATAATAATACTCCAAAAAGTTTTATATGGTAAAATTCCATTTATTAAATTCTTTTTAAAGAAAGAACTTATCTGGGTCCCGATTATGGGGCTTGCCTGGTGGGCTCTGGATTTCCCGTTTATGAAGCGCTTCACAAAAGAGGAAATCAAGAAAAATCCTAAACTGAAAGGGAAGGATATAGAGATTACCCGCAAGGCATGTGAAAAATTTAAAACTGATTATATCGCGGTCATGACATTTCCGGAGGGAACAAGAATGACAAAGGAAAAACATGATCGACAGAATTCTCCGTATAAGCATCTCTTAAAACCGAAAGCAGGCGGCCTGTCTTTTACCATTTCAGCAATGGGAGATAAATTTCACAGGCTGCTGAATGTAACCATCGTATATCCTGACGGTGTCAGAACTATGTGGGATTTTCTCTGCGGTAAAGTAAGAAAAGTTGATGTTTTTATTGAAACACTGCCGATTCCTGAAAAATTTGCCAATGCAGATCTTGATGATAAAAAATTTCAGAACGAGTTTAACGATTGGCTTAACGCCATGTGGTTGAAAAAAGATAAACTGATAGATTTCAATCTGAGTAAATATTTTATTTAAGAACATAAAGTATTTTTTAATAACCACAATTCAAACCCGACAACAGATATCGACAATACATCACATATTTTGCAGTTAATATTTCCTTGACATACAAAACGGAAAGTTCTTATACTCCCCTCCGAAATATGTGATCAACAAAATACTAAGATAATTTAAAAGAATGGAGGCATAAAAATGGCAGAAGAAAAAGGATTGAATAAACCGGTAAAATTGAAAGCCGACTTGGCGGCATTTTTAGGTGCTAGCTCACTTCCTCGTACTGAGATAACCAAAAAGTTGTGGGATTACATCAAAGCAAACAAACTACAAACCAAAACAGTCAATGGTAAACCGGAAAATGCGGGCAAGAATATTGTGGCAGATGCTAAATTAATCAAATTATTTAACAACACAAAAACTACCAGTAAGACCGGAAAATTAACTGACTTAACAAAGTTAAGAGAAGGTCAGACTATTGACATGATGCAAATGGCATCTGTTGTTAGTGCCAATATCGAATAGACTAAACAGATATGATTAGTTTTTCAAAATAGGCGGGTGTAAAAACCCGCCTATTTGTTTGCCCTTTCAGGTGAACATTTCTCGCAGCAGTACTGGTTCTGGAAAACCAATCTTCAGCGGGTGTGAAAGCATCCGCTTTTTTTGCCTGATGGGTGGGAAGTTATTCATACACAGTATGTCTGGCAAAGATTAGGAATAATATTTTATGAGCAAGCAAACCATTGCCCTGTACCCAAAAGAAATAATCAAAGAACCAAATGACCAAATAAACTATTTGCCAGAACGTACCGGAAGTGCGCGGAAGTTGTAGCTGACATCCGACTGAGAATTCCAGCTCCGTTTAGCATTGTAAAAAAGGAAGTAGGCGGCTTGGTCCCCGCGTGTTTCTGAAGCCCAAACCCATCCACACCTAACGCGAATCAATTCTGTTTTTAAATGAACATCCTTTCCATCTCCACAGTCAGACTTATAAGCTTTAGTCTCATCATACAACCCCGCCAGCTCATCCTGCGTCGGCATCCGCCAGTCCGTATAATCGCCACCGCGATAGTTTTCACAATAATACTTGGCCTCCGCCCAATTTATAATCTTCCCATTGTCCCTCACTGCCCACATCAGGTTCGTTTTTGTGTCCAAAACCGTCCCGTTGTCATAGGCGGTGAAACGGCTGTCCCTAGCGGTTGTGGCACGCTCTGTTGTATAGGGCTTAGTGGCGCAACTAGTTAAAATTACGACCGAGAGAACTACCACAATTGCCGCTGCCATCGTTCCTATTGTCTTTTTCATGATCTGTTACCTCCTCCTTTTTTGATTTATTTTCTGTTTGATTTGCCTGATTTTCCTACGATCAATTCTATTTTTTGGCTAGTTATCTTGCCCAAAGTGTCAGCCAGATAATGACAAATAACATTATGCCTACACAGAGCTTATATGCCACCATCCCGCCACTGCCGCAGTCCGCATTTTTTTGATAAATATTTCATCCATACTTATTTCTTTCTTGGTTTTTTAATTTCATTAATATTGTTTATAAAAGTCCCCGTAAATCCCTATAACCGCAGCAATCATCGTATTCTTTAAAAATCCGACTTTATACGCCACTCAATTAACGGAAGGATTCATTAATGCTTAGGATGATTATTGCTCACTTGATCTTCTTTGATTTCTGAACTTAACCATGTTTGTCGTACCAATAAGTTGGTAAGCTGGTTAAACTTAAGTTTTTTTTGAATATTTCCCAATATCAAATATGATATTGTTTCCTTTTCACTTTGAATCTCTAGTCTAGTCATTTTTTACGTCCTCATTTTATTGTCTAAAAAATACCTTTTTGACAGATGAACACGCCAAAAGGCAACCCATTAATCAAAAATACGGCTGACGCGAAACATTACTCACACAATGATCGTTAACGCGCAGTCTTCATCTTATTGGAACCGGAAAGTGAAGCAATCCTCTGTGACAACTCTATCAGCTTCTCAGAAAAAACCTTCATTTGTGTGATTACGAGGTTATACAATAGCAAATAGGATGCCAATAGCTGAAAGGATATTAGAAGTTTGATTTAGCTATATAACAACATGTATTTAGATCGATAGAAACAAATGGTGGAGAAGTATGAAATTATTAATTTGGCCTCAATATGCTGAGGTTCCACCAGATATTGAGGCCAAACGAATATTTTCATGCTTTCCTAATGTTCTCTCCTATTAATCTAATCGTTTATTATTACAGGATGAATCCAACATTATGATATCATATCAGCTATTGGCAGACTATTTGCTATACCATTTATATGATCCTTTTGATCATACGAATGAATGTTCTTATGGATAAGAAAGATGTTTAATTTTAGTTACGGTTGGATTCTTAGAAATTTGAAATTTTCAAAAATATTCATGCTACTGTTTTTGATGATGACAACCTTATCCATGATAGCTGGGAATGTTTGGGGAGATGAAATATACGTATACAGAGATAAAGATGATACAATAGTTTTAACAAACATATATCCTCAAGAAGATACTAACTTTAATACTTGGAATAGTAATTTATATCAAGATTCAACCCTCACAGATAAAGATGGCAATATGGTTATACCAAACAAACCACCACAAGCAAAGATTAGCCCAACTACAAGGAGCAGTAATTCGTATCAAGATTCAACCTCTAAAGAGCGCTTACACTGGGGAAGGGACAGCGCGTTGATTGATGTACAGAAACGTAGATATGGACAAAGTAAAGCAGTTAAGGATGGCAGTGGTGTGGATGCAGGCAGGTATGATGTAAACCTTAAGAAAATCGCCAGTAATTTATATCAGGATATTTCTACACGCATTATTATCAAAACTAATTCTTGCGTCGAATTGGCTGGCAGGAATGGATCTTCATTGCATTGGTCCGGTATTTCCGGTGAACTTTTTTTCATAAATACAAATAAGACATGTATAGTTAAAAAAGTTTATAAATGAATAAGAATGACTTATTAAAGTTAATGTTACTTATTTTCTTTGTCCAATTTAGCCGCAGCTTCCGTCGTAGAAACTGTTTTGCTCATAAAAAACATTTTAACAATGCCCCAGGCAAGCAAGCAGTAGACAAACATGGCCAATAAGGTGGTCCATTCAAAAACACCGTCTTCGACCTTTGAAGCGCTAAAGACATTGAGAAAGGGCGCGGCAAAAGGATAAGTAATAGCGTAAATAAAGCGGCTGAAACCTGCAGAAGGGTTGGCGGCAAGTAGCTTTAAAGCAAAACGAAACGCCAATAGCACTTCGAGGAGACCTGCAATATACCAGACAACCTGGGTGCCGCGGTATAAAGGCTTAGTGGTGGGTGAGTTGTACGAGTCCATTTTTTTACACCTCTTAATTCTCTGTTAAATGTTTTAAGAACTTAAACCTTGGCCACGACAACCACCGCATATTGATTAAATGTAATTGAACCTAAACATATTAATCACTAATTTGAAAGCAATATTTTCCGCTT
>Ga0209083_1002531_pt1 | contig 17134 bp, 13 predicted proteins | sample AM7aDNAmetaG_FD_184132 | JGI IMG/M metagenome (GOLD analysis project Ga0209083, IMG submission 184132) | Freshwater microbial communities from Finland to study Microbial Dark Matter (Phase II) - AM7a DNA metaG (SPAdes) (version 3) | ecosystem: Environmental > Aquatic > Freshwater > Lake ...
GGTCTGGGTCCACGACCGGGGCAAGGTGACCGAGTGGACGGCGGACGGCTTGCCGAAGCGCATGACGGGGACGCACGTCGACATCACGGCGCGGCGGGCTGCGGAGGACGCTCTGCGTGCCCGCAGCGACGAGCTCGACGCCCTGCTCGCCGTCAGCCGCGCAATCGTCTCGAGCCTCGACTACGAGCGTGTGCTCCTCGAAGTGGCGCGCAGCGCCGGGGAGGCGCTCGGCAGCCCCGAGTGCGTCGTCTGGGAGTACGCCCCGCACGGCGACCTGGCGCTGTTCCGCTGTCTCTGGGAGCGCGAGCCGGTGGCGGGCCTGGCGCAGAGCCTGACGGGAACCTCCTTCGACGTCGCGACGCACACCGGCGGGCTCGAGGGCCTGCGCTCGGGCAATGTCATGCAGCAATCTCGCTCCGACCCCTGGCTCTCCCCCGAGGACTGCCAGGGGATGGACAAGTGGGACGAGAAGACCTGGCTCACCGTGCCCCTCGTGTCGGAGCGCGGGCTCCTGGGCGTCATGACCCTCGTCGAAACGGAGCGGGAGCGCACCTTCACCACGGACGAGGTGCGCCTCGCCGCGGCCATCGGCGAGCAGGCGGCGGTGGCCCTCGACAACGCCCTCCTGCACCGCGAGCAGGAGGAGCGCAACCGCTGGCTCGACGCTCTGGTGGAGGCCGGCCGCCAGGTGGCCTCCAAGCTCGCCATGGACGAGCTCCTCGAGAACGTGGCCCGGCTCGCGGCGGAGTCGGTACGTGCGCCGGTCGCGTATCTCTACGAGTACGCAGCGGAGCGCGACATGCTTATCGCGCGTTCGAGGTACGGCCCTGAGGGCGTGGCGCGCTCGGAACCGATCGGCACCGCCCTCTCAGTCGATGAGACCCCCGAGGACCGGCGGGCACTTATCGACGGCGAGGTTTTCGTGGAGACGCTCTCCGACCCCGGCTTGGCCGACTACGCGCGTCGAGTCATGGAGGTCTCCGGCGAGAAGACGCTCGTCAATGTGCCCTTCCGTTTCGCGGGGGAGCCACTGGGGATGCTGGTGCTGATCGAGACTGAGGCGGAACGGGTGTTCACGCCCGACGAGCTCGCGTACCTGCGCGCTTTCGGTGAGCAGACCGCCGTGGCTCTCAACAATGCGCGGCTCTACGCGAAGATCGAGGCCCAGGCGGCGAGCGACGGCCTCACAGGGCTCGCCAACCACCGCACGTTCCACGAGCGCCTCGAGCAGGAGCTCGCGCGCGCGCAGCGCTACGGAACGCCGCTCTCGCTGCTGCTGCTCGACGTCGACGACTTCAAGGCCGTCAACGACGTCCACGGGCATCAGGCCGGCGACGAGGTGCTGCGCCTCCTCGCGGGGATCATCGCCGGCGAGGTGCGCTGCGACATCGATGTGCCGGCGCGCTACGGCGGTGAGGAGTTCGCCGTCATCCTGCCCAGCACGGACATCGCCGAGTGCGTCTCGTCGGAGCAGGTCGTCGCGATCGGGCAGCGGCTTTGCGACGAGGACGAGACGCCTGCGCATGAGGCCGGCGCGGAGGTCGTCGCCGAGCGCATCCGCGCCCATATCGCGGCCACGTCCTTCCCCTGCGGCGAAGCGCAGGCGTCCCGGGTGACCGTGAGCATCGGCGTCGCCAGCTACCCACGGATGGCCGCCGATGCCCGGGCCCTTCTCGCCTGCGCCGACGCCGCTCTCTACGCGGCCAAGCGCGCCGGCAAGAACGTCGTCTCCCTCGGCGAGGGCAGCGGCTGAAGCGACGCGCGGTCGGGCGCGCTCGCCGCGGTGTCGGGCTTCAGAGCCTCAGCTGTCCACGTTGCGTCGCCTGCGCCCGCCGCCGCCAGGCGAGCATCACGAAGCCTGCGGCGAGCACTCCCATGCCGCCAACGTAGACCCACTGAAACGGACGCCCGAGGCCGGCGAAGGGCGAGTGGTCGGGGCCCAGCGGCACGTCGGCGACGAGGAGGCGCCAGGTAGGCTGCTGTTCAGGGAGGGTGAGGGCGACCACCGTGCCGTCCGGCCTCACGATCGCCGACGACCAGCCCAACTCGGCCTTGGCGTAGGCCACGCGGTTCTCCACGGCGCGGAACACCATGATCGCCAACTGGTTGCGCGCCTCGCCCGGCCAGATCAGGGAGGGCATCGCGATGAGGCGCGCCCCGTTGCCCACGATCTCGGGCACTACATCGAGGTAGTGGTTGTCGAAACAGATCGCCACCCCGAAGGTCCCGAAGTCCGTCGGGAAGGCAAGGGGCAGGAACGGCTGGTGGAAACCCTCGCCCTCCGCCACGACCGCGTGTACTTTGTTGTAGACGCCCAGCGTCTGCCCGTCGGGGCCCAGCACCAGCGCCTTGTTCGGGGACTCGGGCTCGTGGCCCACGGTGAAGGGCGCCACCAGGTACACGCCGTTATCGCGGGCGATGCCGGCGATCTCGGCGGCATGCTCCTGGCGCGGATCGAAGGGCAACACGTCCTCCGGCCAGATCACGAGCTGCGCGCCCTGCGCGGCCGCATCGCGCGTGGCCGCGGTGAGCGGCTCGACGATCTCGCTCTCCACCGCGTCCGGCGGAGTCGCGAACAGCGTGATGCCGGCCTGCACGACGGCGACGCGCACGGCCGGCCCCATGTTCTGGCGCACGTCGCGGACGATGAGGAGGCTGGCCCCGCACCAGACAACGGCCGCGGCGAGCGCGACCCCGAGGGCGACGAGAGCCGGCCGCAGCGGCGCGCGGGCGCCGCCGTCTGCTGCGGCGGCCGGGCCGGCGTCGTCGGCGATCCGGCCGCTCTCCGCCCGGCGGTCCAGCAGCGCGATCACCAGCAGCGCGATGCCGTAGTCCAGCACCAGCAGCAGGAAGCCCAGCGATGGCGTGCCCAGCACCGAGATGGGCTGGATGAGGTCGGGCGCGGGCTGCATGCGGTACGCCAGCCACGTATTGGTGGCGAACACGGGATTGAGGCCGAACAGCACCTCGAGGCCGACCCACACGAACGGCATCTGTACGAGGAAGAACCGCCAGCGCGTCCACGCTGTGAAGCGCAGATCGGCCCAGGCAATGCCGTACACAACGGCCACGGCCACTACCAAGAGCAGCGCTGCCATCCACAGCGGCGCCATCGATCCTCGCGAGAGCATGGCCAGCGTCAGCCAGTACGCAGCCCCGACAACAGCGACGCCGGCCGGCGCCCAGCGGCGCGGCAGCAGCCGGTACTGGGCGACGATCATGGGAACGAGCGCCACCGGCAGCAGCCACCACAGGCCGCCGAAGTCCGGCGCGGTGAGCACGAGCGCCGCGGCGCTGGTGGCCACGCAGGCCGCGCCCAGCCATGGGCGCATCATCGTTCGTCCCTCCATGAGGTCCTCTCCGCACTCCTCGTCGTCAAAACCAGGGTCGCTTGCTCCGTCATGGGGTCGTTCTCCCGCCTCGGCAAGAGCTCCGACGCCTTTGAAGTATCGGCCGCGGAGCGTCGGTTCTTGACCACGGCCGTGACCGGCCGTGACGGTGCGCCCTCCAACGATGTGTGGCAAGTGACGCGTGCCGAGACGGCGCAGGCTCGCCTGGCGCGAGTGCAATGGCAGGTCGTCGTGCGGGTGTGCGGTGATGCGCATGCCCGGAGGACGCCGGCGAGCAGCGTGCGGAAGAGGATGGTGAAGACCGCGGCGATGCCCGCCGGATCCTCGAGGCAATCTACAGCGGCACCGTGCGCATGGTCATGGCCATGCGCACCGGCATCGCGCCGAGTCACATGCACCCCTGGGCCTGCGCTCCGGGCTGCGCGCAGCGACGCCTGCGAGCACGCCGTGCATGAGTCTGCCGAAGGTGAGCTTGGTGAAGCCGGCGGCCGAGATCAGCTCCGCCAGGGCCGCGGGCGCTTGCCGACCACATAAGCTACGGTTTCATGAGCTATCTCGTCCTGCCGTCGGCGTCCTCCGCCGGGTCGTGTACGACGGTGAACATGAGCACGCGGTGACAGTGGGGACAGGTGCCGCTCTGACCCGGCAGGACGGCCTGTGCCGACCTCCTGCTGGGCCACAGGTGAGCCGTGGGCGTCCACAGGATCTCTGCCCCGCAGACAGGGCAGTACCCCGGGCTGTCATGCGCGACGCGTTCCGGGGGCTTCTGTGCATCAGGAGTCATCGCTCCCCCTTGTGGTCGGGCGGTTCGTTTCAACGATACACTCGGGCTCGGGGTTCGGCAGGGGGCGTGCGCAGCACGTGCCCCGTGCGTGTCCAAGGTGATGCCCGAGGGGGCGTGACCGCGGCGCACGGCGCTCCGCCGGCCCGCGGTCCCTACTGCGAGGCCTTGCCCCTGTTTTCCGCGACCCTGAGCTCGACGATCCGCCGGATCAGGTCCGTGGGCAGCGGCCGGCCAAGGGGAAACTGCACCGAGCCCTTCCCGCTCTTGTAGGGCTTGAGCTCTTCTTTGAACGCCGCGACCCCGCGCGCCGTGGGATAGAAGCCGATGTGCTTCTCGTAGCCTGCGAAGTGCACCAGATGCCCGTTCAGGTCGAACGTGGGGATCGCGTAACTGATCGTCTCAGTCGCGTCGGGCGCCGCCGCCTTGATGAGGGCTCGCAGTTCCTGCAGCACCCTCTGGGTCTCTGGGGGGAGCGCCGCGATGTACTCGTCGATGGATCCGGCAGTCGACCGCTTCGCCATCGTTTGCACCTGCCTGTCGGTTGCGTGCCGGCATTCGCACCGCGCCGCTCGCCGGCACTCTCGTGCCATTGCTTTCCCCGACAGTCAGTTCCCAAAGCCGGCCTGACGCGACCGGCGCCTCCGCTCGAGCTCCTCGCAGGAGGGTCACACTCGCCATCCCAGCCGCGCCCGAACCGACGCGGGCAGCCCGCGGTCTCGCGTCGATCGGGCGTCGCAGGCGGAGTCGTGGCCTTTGCTGCTATTCTGTTCGAGATCGTGAACTTCGTCGCAGGGCATTGCCGCTTGTCCGGCGTGCCGCCTGCCGAAAGCGACCCCATGACTGCCACAGACGCAACCCGCCCTTGGTGGGACAGGCTCACGCCCCGTGCCGGCGTTCGCGTGCAGATGTTCTCGGCGGCGGTGCTCTGGCTCGTGGCCGTGAGCTTTCTGCTCGTGCGCGGCGTCCTGTTTATCGAGGTGTCGGGCCCACGACACCACTTCAGCTACTGGATCGTGCCCATCGCGCTCGTGGCGATCGTGATCGGCATCATCAAGGCGCGCTACATCCTGATCAGGTACGCCACCAAGGCAGTCGCCCGGATCCAGAGGCGCGGGCACGCCTGCTACTTCGGCTTCTTCGCGCCGATGTCCTGGCTGTTCGTGCTCGTGATGATGGGCGGCGGGATGCTGCTGCGCCATTCGGCGCTCGTGAACTACGCGTGGGGCCGCGCCTCCCTCTCCACGCTCTACATCGCTGTGGGCACCGCCCTGGCCATCGCCGACCGCATCTTCTGGATCGCGGCGCTACGCCTTCAGCCGACGCCGGGGGAGACGTCCGGCGTCGAGTAGGTCGGCGCGCCGAGGCGTTTGCCGACGGCACGATGCTCGCCGTCCGCGCGCGCACGATCCCGCTACGCGACGGCGCCGCGCGCAGCTTCTTGCGGGGCCCGCTTCCAGCAGTAATGGCACTCGCAGTCGGCGTTGTGCCGCCAGCCGAGCTCGATGCCGACGCCACTCTCGAGGATTTGGCGGGGAAGTGGCCGCGGGTGCGAACCTGCCTGCCAGGCGGCGTCCCCGTCCCTCAGGTCGTAGAGCTCGCCGTCAATGTACAGTAGGTGCTCGCCGTGGTCGAAGAAGAAGGCCGGCAGGCCGCTGGCGCGGACCTCTTTGAGTGAGAGCAGCGCACGCGAACGCGCGGCCCGCTGCCCGTCCTCGCCCCAGTGCCGCCGGGCCTCTCGCAAACCTTTCGTAGTCACCTGCGTCCCTCTTCCCCGTGCGTTGATGGGTCTTCCATACCTATGATTCGCACTTTGCGGGCGAGCCAGCATCGGACATTCGTCTAGGGAGCCCCGGAACGAGCCCCCTGCTGTCCTTGGTTCGGCACGGAAAGGACGTTTCCGGCCGGACGTTCTTCTCGTTGCCCTGCCGGAGGATCAGACTCTCCAGTCTCGGGATGGCTCGCCGCCGACGTCGCGCCACCATCGGCGGCGGCGACCCGAGGAGCGGGTCGCTCGCCACCCTGAGGGAGGCGCCGGGTCGCGTCGGCAGCGATGAGCCCGGCGTCGGCGCCATAGACCACATCAGAGCAGCCTCGCCGCCCGCATCTGTACGGCCGCGATGCGCGGGGTTGCGATACTGAAACCTCGGTGCAACCGCCGCGTAGCCATCGGCGTCGATATGGGTGTCACACTTGAACGAGTTGCGTCGGTGCGGCACGATCTTGACCCCCGACGCTCGGCGCTCGTTCCACGAGACGGAGGGAGTCATCATGTCCAGGCGAAGCAGCAGAGTGCTCATCTTCCTGTCCGCCGTGCTCGGGCTCATGGGCGCCTGCGCCATCCCGGCCTCGGCATCGCCGACGCCGCCGGTCCCCGGCCAGACGCTGCAGCAGGCGATCTCCGACCAGGCGCAGGGCACCACCATCGGCTTCAGCGGCGTCGCTATGCTCACCGGCAATCTCGAGGCCCAGTCCTTCTTCCCGCCCGGCAAGGTCGCAGACTACTGGGGCTTTCAGTACCTGCGCGACAACGACCCCTCCAACATGGGCCACAACACGAGCTTCCTCACGCGCGTCGCCTGCAACGTGCTGTTCACCCTGGACAGCGGCCAGGTCGGCAAGCTCAAAGCGCTGGCCACGAGCCAGGTAGGCCAGATCAACGAGTATGGATACACGCGCTATCCCCTCATGAAAGCCTTTCGGCGGCTCGTCGACGGCGACCTGCCCGCCGGGGCGGCGGGCCTCGACCCGGTCGCCGTGAAGGCCGCCTCCAAGGATCTCTACGTGCTCGACGGCCAGATCAGCTACGACCGGGCAGTCGCGTACGCGAACATCTTCCGCTCGCTCTCGGCCACTCAGAAGGCCTACCTCGACGCCATGGTCGGCAAGGGCTGGAGCGCCTGGCCCGACAAGACGATGGCCGACGTGCGCGAGAAGACCGCCGGCCTCTCGCACGACGAGTCCGTGGCCGTGATGACCTACGCCGGCGACATGTACAGCTGGTACGCCGGCAGCCTGGACGCCGACGTCTACTTCTGCCCCGAGCGCCACGGCACCTACTACGGCGGCTTCTACATCAAGGACGCGCCGGCCATCGGCCACGAGGGCTACTCGATCAACGAGCAGCTCACGGCCACCGCCGGCGCCTGCCTCGCCGACAGCGGCAAGGGCTACGTGACGGCTGATCAGGCGGCGCTCATCTCCGGCCTCGTCGACGCGCAGCGGAGCAACCTCTACGCCGGCGCCGACAACATCGTGAAAGCGCGTACCGATATCTCCACCGCCCTCAGGAGCCTGATCTCCTCCAGCGCTCCCACGGCCGCCTTGCTCGCCCAGGTCAAGGCGACGGTGCTCGCCCGCTCGGGCGCCTACGGCGAGCTCGACGGCGAGAACAACTACCTCTACGCCACCGCTTTCGCCAAGCTCGACAGCTCGCTCAGCGTCGCCCAGAAAACCAAGCTCATGGACCTCAGGAAGTCGATCATGAGCGGCACCTACGCCGACGGCACGCCCTTTGACTTCACCGTCTGCACCACGCCCTTCCTCTTCAGCGCCGCGATCAGCGACCCGGCCGTGCTCGCTCCCTACACGGCCAACACGGACTACCTGTTCGGCGCGGGCACCCCGGCGGCGAGCCCTGTGGCCGCCTTCAGCTACCTCCCGGCGGCGCCGCTCGCCGGCCTGGCCGTGCAGTTCACCGACGCCTCCACGGGCAGCCCCACCACCTGGTCATGGGCCTTTGGCGACGGCGGCACGAGCACGGCGCGGAGTCCGTCGCACATCTACAGGACCCCGGGCACCTACACGGTCTCGCTGACCGTCAGCGGGGCCGCAGGGTCGGACGCGGCGACGAGCAAGGTCACCGTCGCGCCCGCCTGCACCATCACCGCGGTGACACTGACCCAGTCTCCGTTCGGCCTGAGGATCAGGGGCACCGGATTCCGCTCCGCATGCAAGGTGCTGATCAACGGGCGCGCCGCGCCGACGACGCTCCGCGCCAGCTCCACCACGCTGTTCGCGCGGGGCGCGGGGCTGGCGGCGCGGCTGCCCAAGGGGGTCGCCGTGCAGATCGTGGTGCGCTACCCGAACGGCGGCAGATCCGCGCCCTTCTCGTACACGAGGTGACCGACGGGTGGTGCGCATGAGTAGCCGATCGTACGCGTCTCGGCCACGACTGCAGATGTGGCTGCACGCGCGGCCCGGGTTTGGGTCTCGGCCCGGACCCGGGCCGCGGCAGCGCTGACCTGCCCGCCCGCCGTTCTCACCGTCAGCGTGTCCGCCGCTGCCCGCGCCGCTGGTTGTGAAATCGCAATACGGACGTAACCCGTGATTGACTCCCGGCGCCGATACTCATCGTGCACCCGGTCCGCACCTCTCGAGCGGACCGTTCCACGAAAGGTGACCGTCTTGATCAGGGCGATGGATCGGCTCCTCCGGGCGGGTCGCCGGAGGCGGTCTTTCGGACCGGCCGCCGGCGTCCTTGCCGCGCTGCCGGTAGTGATGCTCGTGGCCTCCGGCGCCGACTCGGCCGCCGCCCGCCCCTACCCCGTCGTCGACACCGGCGACGGTACGGTCGGCGACCACGTCACCGGCTCCATCATGTCTCCCGTGAGGCCACGGAGTCAGTGAGGTGCAGGCTGCCATGCCCGCCGAGATGCAGGTTCTTGTCGTCGAAGACGATCCCGCCGTTGCCCGCAGCCTGATTCAAGGGCTCGAGCGCGAGGGCTATCCGGTTTGCTGGGAGGACACCGCCGAGGGCGCCGCGCGCCGCGCGCGCGAGGACAACCCTCGCGTCGTGCTGCTCGATGTGCGCTTGCCGGACGGCTCGGGCTTCGATGTGTGTCGCAGGATTCGCGCCCTCGGGTTGCGCATGCCGGTGATCATCCTCACGGTCCAGGACGCCGAGGTCGACATGGTCGTGGGCCTGGAGGTCGGCGCCGACGACTACCTGACCAAGCCCTACCACCTTCGCGAGCTGATCGCGCGCGTGCAGGCCCAGATGAGGAGGGCGTACGGGCCACTGGCGTCGCTCGGAGCCGACGTGCTCTACGTGGCCGATCTGGTGATCGACCGGAGCCGCGGCACCGTGACGCGCGGCAGCCGAAAGCTCGTCCTGACGCCCACGGAGCTCCGCCTGCTGGTGCACTTCGCTCAGCATCCCCGGCAGGTCTTCAGCCGGGCGCAGCTGCTCGACGCGCTGTGGGACTACGGGTCCGACCTCGCCGAGGAGAACACGGTGAACGTCCACGTGAGGCGGCTGCGAGAGAAGATCGAGGCCGACCCCGCATCTCCGAAGCTCATCGTGACCGCGCGTGGCCTGGGCTACAGGCTGAGCGTCTGACGTGCGGTCGTAGAGCCGGATGAGTTGGGTGGCCAGACCGAGATCGCTCAGAGGCCGCCTCACACTGGGGTACGCGGGCATCGCACTGCTCACGGCGCTTCTCCTCGGGGCGATCCTCGCCGTGGCCCTGCCGCGGTTCTTCGCCGAGCTCGAACAGGGGTACCTGGGCAACGCGAGCGCCGACGCCGTGCGCCGACTCGGCGAGACGGGAGGCGCCGGCGCGAGCGGCGCCCAGGCGCTGGATCAGCAGGTCAAGCTCATCGCTGAGGCCGATCACGTGCGCGTCCGGATCATGGATCCCTCCGGCCGCATGCTCGCCGACTCCGGTCTGCCGACGGAGACGGAGACGGTCTCTCACGAGGTGCGCGCGGAGCCCATCACGGATCGCGACGGCCGTGTGGTCGGGCGGATCGAGGTGTCCGGCGGACCCAAGGTGGGCGTCGGCCTGACGTCGAGCATCGCCTGGGCTTGGGCCGTCGCCGGCGCGATCGCCGTGGCCGTCTCGGCAGCGCTGGGGTTCGTCCTCGCCGGCCGGGTGAGCGAGCCGCTTACACAGCTCACCCGTGTCAGCGGCGAGATGGCCCGGGGCCGTCTGTCGGTCCGCGCGGATCCACAGGGCGTCGTGGAAATCCGCACGCTGGCGGCCGCCTTCAACGAGATGGCCGCCGGCATCGAGGACACCTTCAAGTCCTTGAGGCGGTTCGTCGACGACGCGGCGCACGAGATCGGCACGCCGCTGACGGCGCTGCAGGCCGACCTGGAGCTTGCGCGTGAGTCGCCCACCGACGCGTCTGTGCCCGTTCTCCTCGACCAGTCGCTCGGCCACGCCGAGCGTATCGGCGTGCTCACGAGGAACCTGCTGACGCTCTCGCGTCTCGAGTCGCTCGGCGCCGTCGCCGAGCCGCAGAGTGTGGAGCTGACGGCGCTCGTGAGCACCGCTCTCGACGGCGTGGCCTCGCGTGCCGAGCAGGCGGACATCGAGCTGGCGTTCGACGATCGTGGAGGCGGCCTGGTCGTGGCCGGTGACCCGGCGGCTCTCGACCGGGCGCTGGCCAACTTGCTGGACAACGCTCTCAAGTTCACGCCCGCCGGCGGGAAAGTCACGGTCTCGCTGGCGCGCAACGACGCGCTCGTCGTGCTGCGCGTGTGCGACACCGGTCGCGGCATCGCTCCCGCCGACATCCCGCATGTGTTCGAACGCTTCCGGCGCGCGCGGGACACCGCCGCCATACCCGGTAGTGGTCTCGGCCTGGCGATCGTGAAGGCCATCGTCGATGCCCACCGCGGCCGCGTCCGCCTGTGGAGCGATGCCCACGGGACGACCGTGGAGATGCGGCTCCCGATCGCCCGCCTGGGTTTCGGGACTGCAATCCCGTTGTGATTCCGTCTGAAGGAGCGCCGCCGAACATCGTGGTGTGAGCCCGAGAGACGGGTCCAGCGAAAATCAAGGAGATGAGCTGCGATGAGGCATAGAAGCAGGAGGCTGACGGTGACGGTGCTCGCCGGTGTCGGCTTGGCGGCGGCGGCCGTCCTGGGTGGTCTCGGACTTCGGGCTCTGCTCGTTCCCCACGTCCGCGTCGACACAGCGATGGCCGCGGCGGTCGAACAGGGCAAGGCGGCGCCCGGGTACACGATCGAACAGGCGATCTCAGACCGCGCCCAGCAGACCACGATCGCCTTCGACGCCCTGGGGTTTCTCACCGGGTCGCTCGGTACAGACTCGTTCTTCCCCCCCGGCAAGGTCGCGGACTTCTGGGGCTTCCAGTACCTGCGCGACAACGATCCCAGCGAGATGGGCCACAACACGGACTTTCTCACCAAGGCTTCGTTGAACATGTATGGCGTGCTCTCGACCGCTCAGCGCCAGACGCTGACCGAGCTCGCCAAGGGCCAGGTGGCATCCATCAACGAGTACGGCTACAAGCGTTTCGTGCTGACGGCCGCGTTCAGACGGCTGCTCAAGGGTGACCTGCCCGCCGGCACGACGGCGCTGGACCAGGCTGCCGTCAAGGCGTACTCAGCCGCGCTCTACCAGCTCGACGGCGAGATCAGCTACGAGCGCGCCGAAGTCATGGGCAGCGTGCTCAGCTCGCTTTCCGACGAGCAGCGCGCAAGCCTCGACGACATGGTCGGCAAGGGCATGCTCGAGTGGCCCGACGCGACCGAACCCGAGGACATGCGCAGCCTGAGCCGCGACGAGAAGGTCGCCGTCATGACGTACTCCGGCGACATGTTCAGCTGGTACGCGGGGTCGGTCGCGGCCGATGTGTACTTCTGCCCTGAGCGCCACGGCACGTACTTCGGCTCCTTCTACCTCAAGGACGGTCCGGCCGTGGGGAATTCCGGTTACAACATAGCGACGACGGTGACGGGCGACATGGGCGAGCGCTTCATCGCGGCCCTCGATGCACAGCAGGCCGCGCTTGTGAACGGTCTTGTCGAGGCGCAGCGAGAGGACCTGTTGGGGATCGTCGACGTGAGGCGCAGCGTGGCCGAGAAGCTGCGCGGGTTCATGGCCGGCGATCAGGTCGACGAGGCCGCCGTCATGAGCCTCATGGAGCACTACGGCGAGCTCGATGGGGACATCGTCTACCGCTACGCGACGGCATTCAGCGCCGTCGGCAAGACGCTCACGGCCAGCCAGACGACGCAGCTGATGGCGTTGCGCAAGGAGATGCTGGGCGACCTCTCGCCGGACGGGGCGTTCCTGTACTCGCAGGCGATACCGATGCCGGCGACCCCGGACACGGACTTTCTGTTCGCGAAGGGGAAGACGACGGCGCAGACCACGACGATCAGTCCCTCGTCCGCCCTGCGCGGCGCCACAGTCACCATCGGCGGCACGCGCTTTGGCGCGAAGCGCAGCACGGGCACAGTGAGGTTCGGCGCCACGAAGTGCACCCGCTATCTCTCGTGGAGCGCCATGCGCATCAGGTGCAAGGTCCCCGCCGCGGCGGCCTTCGGCGCCCTCACGGTCACCGTCAGGTCGGCCAAGGGCACCAGCGCCTCAACGAGCTTCACGGTGGCGGAGCCGGAACCGACGCCGACGCCCCGTGACGGAGCCGTTCACGCTTACGAGCAGCGCCTTCACGGACGGCGGCACGCTGCCCGTCGTCTACACCGGCGACGGGGCCGGCCTCAGTCCGCCCCTCGCGTGGACGGGCGTACCGGAGGGTACCGTCGGGTTTGCGGTCATGATGACCACACTGGCGCTGGACGGCCTGAAGTGGAACTGGGTCCTCTACGACATTCCGGCCGGCGTGACGGCGCTGGCGGAGAGCACCGCGGGTGTCGGCACCGTCGGCCTGAGCAGCGACGGTCCCGAGCTGCGGTACTACCCACCCATGTCAAAAGGCCACGGGCCCAAGACCTACACGTTTACGGTCTACGCGCTCTCGGGGGCTCCGACGTTCAGTGTGCCGGCCGCTCGGGTCAGCGGGGCGGCTCTTACCAGCGCCATCAGCGAGCTGACTCTCGAAAGCAGCCGGCTGAGCGTGACCTACACCCGCCGAGAAGTCCGCTGACCGGCAGCATCCGCCGGCCCGCGCCATGCCGGCCGGCGGATGCTGCGCACGTCCTGACGGCGACGGTCCCGTACGTCGGCATCGCGGCAAGTCCCGAGGCCGGCGCGGCCTGCTCGCGCGGCCCGCGCCTCAAGCCGGCCGCCTACTTGACGGTGAGCGACTTGCTGCCGACCAGCACCTGGTCGTGCCCGGCCTGGTCGGTGGCGTAGACGTACCAGAGGTAGCTGCCTTTGGCCAGGGTGCAGGTCCACTTCTCGGTCAGCCACGAGCCGCAGTCGACGAGACCGAGGCTGATGGTGCTCTTGGTAGTCGTCCCCTTCTTAATCTGGATCGACGCGGTCGCCGTCGCGCTGACGTCCTCGGACACGCCGTACGTGAAGGTCACCGCCTTGCCCTTGGCGACCTTGAGGTTGGCCGACGCATAGGTCATCGGGCCCAGGTCCATCAGCCGGAACGTCTGGATGCGGTCCGCATCGCGGTCACCGACGAAGAGGTAGCCAGTCGCCGGATCGACGGCAACGCCAAGGACGTAGGTGAACTGCCCGTCGCCTGTACCGGGGCTGCCCCACTTGGCGAGCAACTCACCGCTCGGGCTGAGCTTGACGACCTGGCCGAGCCCGTTGTCACCTGTGTACACGTTGCCTGCGCTGTCGAGGGCGATCGAGGCCGGGCCGCTGAGATCGCCCGCGCTCCACGTCGCCGAAAGGCCGTACGCGGTACCGGCCGAGTTGCTTGGCGAGAACCGAAAGATCTGGCCGCCGATATCGTCGGCCACGTAGACCTTGCCGGCCGCGTCGACCGCGACGGCCGCCGGCTTGGAGACAGCGGCGTCCTTGATCTGGCAGACGAAGGCGCCGGTGGGGTCGTACTTGAGGACGCGATCGTTGTTGCCGTCGGCCACATAGACGTTGCCGTGGTTGTCGACTCCGGCTCCCTGCGGCAGAGCGAATATGTCCGATGGCGGGTTGGGGCCGAGCGACATGCCCTGATAGGCGCCATTGAGGCCGAACCAGGCGAGGCCAGTGTTGTAGTCAGTGATCCACACGCGGTCGGTGCTGACCGCGACGCCTTCTGGCTGATCGAGCCCGAGGTCGTTTGGCCCGTGGCCCCAGAAGGGCCCCGAAGAGACGCCGATCGTGCTTACCCATGTGCCGCTGGTGGTGAGCTCCTGAATGCGCAAGTTGTGCGTGTCGGCGACGTAGAGGTGGCCGTTAGGCCCGAACGTGATCTGGCTGAGGAAGTCGAACTGCCCGGCACTGGGGCCCTGGCTGCCGAACTGGCTGACGTACTGGTACGTCTGCAGGTATTGTGGAAGCGCGGCCGCGGCGGCCGGCTGCGCGCAGAAGGCGCCGGCCGCCGCCACGAGCGCGACGAGGACCAGGGCGATGAGCGGCTTCCGAACGGTGGTGTGCGCGAACTTGCCGGCGCGTGGCGGATGCTGGTGCATGGATTCCCCCTGGGCTCAGCGATGGCTGACTCGACAAGCCTAGCAGCAGGACCGTGGCGTGACGATGCCCCACCGTTGCGCAGACATCACCACGAGCGGGCTCTCGAAGACGTTCCCCGGCGAGATCTTCGGCCTGCTCGGGCCGAACGGCGCCGGCCGCCGCGATGCTAATGTACGGAGTCGCATGGAACAGATGAACCACATCCTGGTGATCGAGGACGACGCGGCGGTCGCGCACAGCCTCATGGAGGGCATCGGCCGCGAGGGCTACGACGTCCACTGGGAGGCCACCGGCGCGGGCGGAGTGGCCTACGCGCGCGACCGCGGGCCGCACCTCGTCATCCTCGACGTGCGCCTGCCCGACGGCTCGGGTTTCGACTTCTGCAAGCAGATGCGAAGCCTGGGCCTGCGCCAGCCCATCCTCATGCTGACGGTGCAGGCGGATGAGCTGGACAAGGTGCTCGGCCTGGAGGCGGGCGCCGACGACTACCTCACCAAGCCCTATCGACTGCGGGAGCTCATCGCCCGCATCCGCTCACTCATGCGGCGGGCCTACGGTGAGCTCTCCTCGGCGCAATCGGACATCCTGTACGTGGCCGACCTGGTCATCGACCGCACCCGGGGCTCCGTCAGCCGCGGTCGGCTGCATCTCAACCTGACACCGATCGAGTTCCGCCTGCTGGTGTTCCTCGCCCAGCACCCGGGGCAGGTGTTCAGTCGGGGGCAACTCATTGAGCACGTGTGGGGCTTCGGCGCCGACATGTACGACGAGAAGTCGGTCAACGTCTACATCCGCCGCTTGCGGGAGAAGATCGAGCGCCGGCCGAGCGACCCGCACATCGTGCTGACCGTGACCGGCCTCGGCTACCGGCTGGCGACGTCTTGAGCGGTCAGGCCGGACGGCGTCCGCGGTCGCTCCGCGTGCGCCTGTCGTTCACGTATGCGGGCATCGCCCTGCTCACGGCGCTCGTGCTCGGCGGCATCCTCATCCTTATGCTGGAGGCGCACTTCTCGGGCGCCGACGCGGACCGCCTCCGGGGGGTCGCGACCAGTGCGGCACGGGACGTCCACGCCGCTTCGGGGCTTCCGCTCGAGCAGGTGCTGCGCCTCACCGCCTACGGCTCGAACACACGCGTGCAGGCGTATGACTCCGCTCATCGGCTGATCGCCGACTCGGGATCGCCTGAGCGGATCGCCGGGTCGTCGCTGGCGACGCCGGCGGCTGCCGGGCAAGGTACGGCTGCGGGCTCGGCGGCGTCGACGGGGCCGGGTGCCGCCGCTGCGCCGAGGGGCGACGAGGTGCGATCCGATGCGGTCTACGAGCGGCCGGCGCTTCCGGGAAGTCCGGATGGCGTGGCGTTCGTGCGCGTGTCGGAAGGGCCGGCGTCCGGCGGCGGCATCATGAGCAGCGTGATCGTCGCCTGGGCCGTGGCGGCCGCGGCGGCCATCGCCGCCGCCGCCTTGACCGGGTACTGGGTCAGCTCCCGCATCGCCCGTCCGCTGGTGAAGCTCGCCGAGGCCAGCGACCGCATGGCCGCCGGCGACCTCGGCGCGCGCGCCGAGCTTGCCGGCGGCGCCGAGATCGGGCGCCTCGCCGGCTCTTTCAACCAGATGGCCGCCCGCGTCCAGGCGACCATCACGTCGCTGCAGCGCTTCGTCAGCGACGCGGCCCATCAGCTCGGGACGCCGCTGACGGCTCTGCGCACGGATCTGGAGATGCTGCAGGACACCGCTCGCGCCGCTGAGGACCGGCGTCTTCTGGATCGGGCGCTCACCCAGGAGCAGCGGCTCGAGGACCTCGGGAGCGGGCTCCTGCAACTCTCCCGCCTCGAGGCGCCGGACGCGCGACGCCCTGCCGAGGCGCTCGACCTCGCCCAGCTCCTTCGGGAGGCGGCCGACACGTTCGCCTCGCGCGCCGAGCAGGCCGGCCTGGAGCTTGAGCTTGAGCTCCCGGAGGGCGAGCTGCTCGCCCTCGCGGATCCGGAACGGCTCAGGGTGGCAGTCGAGAACCCGTTGGACAACGCGGTGAAGTACACGCCGGCCGGCGGGACGGTGCAGATCGGCGCGCGATCCGAGGGCGGCCGGGCGCTCATCTGGGTACAGGACGACGGGCCCGGGATCCCGCTCGCCGACAGAGACCGCGTCTTCGCGCGGTTCTACCGGACGCCCGCCTCGGCCGACACTCCGGGCAGCGGGCTCGGCCTGGCGATCGCGCGCGCCGCCGCGGAGTCATGCGGCGGTAGCGCGCACCTGGCGCGGACGGACGCCGGGACGAAGATCGAGGTGCGCGTGCCCTTGGCCGCCGCCGCGTCGCCGCCGACCGGCCCCGTCGGACGGCGCTGACGCGGCGTCACGCGCCGCCGGCTACGCAGTCGCCGCCGCCGCGCTTGGCCGCGTAGAGCGCTTCGTCGGCGCGCCGCAGGAGGTCATCCGGGGGCTCGTCGGGGGTCCACTGCGCGACTCCCGCGCTGACCGTGACGTCACGCTGCGCAAGCGCCGCGCAGGCGCGCACCGCCACGACCACCCGCTCGGCCAGCCCGCACGCCCCGCCGAGCTCCATGCCCGGCAGCAGCACGCTGAACTCGTCGCCGCCGAGCCGGCCCGGCAGATCCTCGGCGCGGCACAGGTCGATGAGCAGCGCGGCGAAGCTCGTGAGCACCTCGTCGCCGGCCCTGTGACCGGCGCTGTCGT
>Ga0209083_1002534_pt1 | contig 17125 bp, 18 predicted proteins | sample AM7aDNAmetaG_FD_184132 | JGI IMG/M metagenome (GOLD analysis project Ga0209083, IMG submission 184132) | Freshwater microbial communities from Finland to study Microbial Dark Matter (Phase II) - AM7a DNA metaG (SPAdes) (version 3) | ecosystem: Environmental > Aquatic > Freshwater > Lake ...
GTCCCGCTCCAACTCCATGATTGATTTTAACCCTATCTCTATTATCCTTCCCAATAAATCTGAACTTTTGGTCTCGGTTAATAAGTTTTGGAACTCATCCAAAAAATCTTTTGTAACTTTCGTTTGTGTTTTTGCCATGGCTGATGTTTTTATGTTTAATGACCTTATACGTCATTTTTTCAGCCGTGGCTTTTTTAATTTTACAGAAACAAAGTTACACTACGTAAAATACCGATCGATCCATCAGGATACTATACTATTATCAATCCTAAAATAGATGTGTATGGATTTCTTGAACGGATTAACAATGTTCAAAAAGTGTGGAATAAACATGATACGATATATGTCAAACGCCTGATGAAAGGAAATTCTACATCAAAATTCATTGCAGCAGGCAACAATGAATTCAGATCCGTAATAACCAACCGAATAGGGTTTGTTTTGATAAATGATCCACTGGAAGGCTATACAATAGGCGCTAATCTGAAAAAGATTTCGCCGTTATGGGCCTACTTCCTGATTTCTGTATTTTTCGTATTTCCGATCGTGCTGGTAAGTACAGTTTTTGTTGGATTGCTTTGGCTACTGCTGTGTTTGTTTGGGAAAAATAAAAGCAAAACTGCATTATGGGTCGGCTTATGGCCTTTTCTTACCAATTCCTTTATTTTCGTTGTAATTATTTCCTTTATAATAAAAGTACAAACAAAATACGATTTGTTTCAATTGTTGGGAACTGCTAACCCGATTTCATTTTTATTTCTTATTTGCAGCATCTGTTATGCATTCGCATCTGTTTGGTCGGTATTTTACATTTTCAAAAATCGCCGGGTGAAAATGTCTAAATTCATTTATTTCTATTCAGCATTGGCAGCAATGCTGAATATGATTTTCATGCTTTATTTTTTAGGCAATGGATTAATTGGTATTCCAACCTGGATTTGATTTAATTGAAGGAAGACGCACAGCGTGTGAAAACCGCCGGTTTTACCCAGCCTTCTCCGAACTGGAAAAAGCGCTTGCTTTGACCGGTCATCGCAGGTGACACCTTGCCCCCTTTACCCCATTGATATTAAATACATTAAAGTGGTCAATCAAAATCGGCAGAAGGTGGTCATTCAGGCCGGCCTTTCCACTTTCAGTTCGTTGTACATCAGGAAATCAACTTCCAGATTGGATTTATAAAAGAATAATTCAAATCTTTCGATATGGGAGCGGCGGTAAAGTTCCAGAAAAACGGCGTTCCTCCTTTTGTTCAGTCAGCATTTGCCTGAAATCAGCTCCCATGAAATAATATTTAATGAGATAAAAACACAAAATAAACTCAATGTACTGAGAATAATTACAAAAATAATCTCAATAGCTTGAGAATAAACCCGATATGACCAGGCTTTGGCGGTGCAACCTGACCCCATAGACCTTTATATCTTTAGGAGACAGGTTCCCGGCTGTGATAAGCGCCGGTTTTATCCAGCCTTCGCCGAACGGCCTGACCATCGCAACAGGGAATCAACCTGAGCATTATACCTACTTTACCGATCTCTCCTTTGTTTAATCCATTTGCAAAAAAAAGGGTCATCGATTTCGTGTTTGTTGTCTGATTTAATAATGTATCCCGACTGCATCAGGCGCTTCAGACTACTGAATGCTGTGCTTGGAGCTCCGATATCATAAGTGCGGTAAAACGCCTCCGACAGAGGCGTTAAATCAGACATAGAGAGACCAATCAGCAGTTTTTTATCTGTTTTATTGAAACCATTCCAGATCCTTTCATAATCAATATCATGTACCCTGATCAGTTCGCCGATTGCCTGCCCGATAACATCGCTGTTTTTTCCATCGCGGTGTATGCTCTCCCATACTGTAAAAGCAAGCTGTTGTGTATAATAGGGATGACAACGGGTGAACCCCAGGATGGCCGCTGCAATTTCCACTTCATTGTCAACAGAACCATGAAACCCCTGCAAAAGATAGTTCCGGAAATCGTTTTCGGGTATTTTGCCCAGGGGGAGAAGCATTCCGAAGTGATAAAAGGATGACTTCTTTTTCTCGAATATATTGCGGATCAGCGATTCCTGGCTCCCCAGGAACACATAATTGATATGTTTATGATGTTGCATCACCGACCGCAACAGCCGGGGAAGATTTTCATCGAGATGCTGAACCTCCTGGAACTCATCAAACACAACAATGGATCTCTTTTTTTCACTGCTGAGTTTCTCTATCAGGTTCAAAACATCCTCCAGCATAGGCATCGGTGCCGGCGACGGACGAAAGGAGATGTCGACCTCATTGCTCACCGGGTTTAGTGCAATGGTTGGAATAATGCGGAAATGGCTCACCAATTGCCTTATTTTTTCGAACGGATATACCCGATAAACCCGTTTTAACAACTGCCCTGCAAAATCTTCAATGCTGGTGAGAAGCTGCAGATCGAGGGCAATAACAGGCCGGTTGATTTGAGCTATCACCTTGAAAATGAGGCTTGATTTGCCAAAACGACGCGGGCTGATCAAAATCAGGTGGTTACTGCTGTTCAGGACAGAAGTTACCTGCACCACCTCTTTTGTACGGTTGGTGAAATAGGGATCATCAACAATACTTCCGAATTTAAATGGATTCTTTTGCATCGGTTGCGAAATTATTCGTTGCGAATATTTACGCAAATATAGGGAATATAGTAATGGATATACGTTTTTCTTTCCCAGACTGTGAAAACCGCCGGTTTTAACCAGCCTTCGCCGAACTGTTTGACCACCTGGTGTTTTTAAGCCGGAGTAATTGTACTTTTACAGGCCTAATACGCTTCACTCTGTGTGTAGCGAATAAACCATCAGCTTATGCCCGCCGACTATGAAAAAATAGCAGAACACTGCCTGCGCCACAGAAAGATCAGCGACAAGATACTGGACCAATTTCTGATGCCTTTCATCGCCCGTAGAGAAGGGATGGACAGGAAGATGAACGCCTATACGCTGAAATACCAGCACGTCATCCGGAAGATGCCTAAAGAATTCTTTCCGATGGCAATGGGCGAATACATCATGGGAAAGACCTTGACCCCGGACGGACTGATCCATAAGTACCTGAACAACATTCAACTCAGGTCGCTGGAAAAAACCGAACGCGAATTCCTGGAATTTCAGGCCGACAATCCCTGGAGATATTGCTTTGCCCGGATTGCCGACCGTAAGGCCAAGGATTTTTTCATCCTTCGCGATGCCTTTTTTGAAGATGAGTTTCTACTGTTTTCGCCGGGGGTGGAGGCCTTTTGGACCCAGGGCCGCAGGCAGGATCTTTATTTTCTGCTTACCGGGTTTAACGGACTTTGCTTTCATACCTACGGAAACATCCTGCCCTTTCGATCCTTCGATGCCGATGATATTTATTTCTACGGGACCGAAGTCTTTCCTGAGGTAGATTCGGATGCTTCGCTGATGGCCTCAGTGTATAAAGATCCCATACCTTATATGATGCTTGCCAGCGGAATGGAATTTCCTGTCACGATGAGTGGCATACATAAGCTGTGTCAATTGGTTGCCGTTAACGAGATCGCCGGCATTGATTCCGGTAAGCTGAAAGAAACTTTCTCCGTTCAATGGAATGCAAACATTTACCGGATCAGCCATGAAGATTGGAGCGGGATGCCTCATTTTGCCTCGGCCTATTTTAACGAAACAAGCGGAGAATTATCCCGTTATTCCCTGACCGAAGAGGGTTTCAGGGAAATGACCCGTATGCTTATCGCCTCCGGCCTTCACATTGACTGGAAGGAAGACTATTCGGTGGGAATGAGTATGCTGGTGACCATGCAGGAGATCCTGAAGAAGAAAATCAACCTTAATGAATATGAATCCCTGTTTCCTGAAAAGGAGATGAACCCCTTGTCGCAGAAAGAGCTCAATGGCATAAACGCCTTTATGAAACTTCTGCTTCCTTATATCAACGCTGGAACCCAGCCCGACCTCGAAATCCTTGCACGGCAAGCAGGGATAGAACCCGAAACAGCCCATAGCCTGTATCACCAGCTCAAAAACAAATTTGGAAAAATCGGGTAGTAACCTGGGAAAATATAGTGGTAAACTAAAAACGGCGAAGGGGCGTCAGCTTCACCGTTTTCGCCAATAAACGTATTTGCTTTGTCAAATGCTTACAGGATACATGTCAAATAAAATTCAGATAAATATTTTGATAGTAAGCTGATAAATAATACCTTAAAAGATTACATTTCAAATTAATTTATTATATTTGTCAAATGTTTGCAAGTCCTTCGTCAAATGGTTGAACCGAAATTTGTGCATTACGATCTGAAACTGACTGAGCCTTCATTTCGTTCACCGTTAACAGATCTGATCATTGAGCTGGATTATCTGAGGAAAAAACGATTCGGTGGTTCAACGCATCCAATGGTCTTCCTTCAGTTAAAACACATCTTTCACACACTTGAGAGTATTGGTTCTGCCCGTATTGAGGGAAACAATACCACCCTTGCAGAGTTTATTGAAACAAAACTGGAGGATCATCAACCGGTTTCGTTTGGATTCATCCTTTCGGCAATGGGAATGGAAGAACAGTTCGGCTATTTACCTATGCAATGCTTATCAGGCTTGGATTTAACGTCAGTAAAGGCAGGATCCTGAATCCCACGGCAGTATTCTGCAGTAATCGAAATGTCTATTACAAAAAATTGTCCGAAGCAGATACGGGCTTAGATAAGGGAACCTTGATCTGGTGCGATTATGTGTTGAAAGGCTTGAAAGATGAGATTGAGAAAATAGACAGGCTTTTAGATTATGATTATCTCAAAAAAGAAATTCTCCTTCCTGCAATCGGGTTTTCACTTGAGCGAAAGGTTATTACTGATATTGAATCAACTATTTTAAAAAGGGCAGTAGCTAAGCCTTTGATACAGGCTTCAGATATAAAAGACCTGTTTGCCGGTCAGGATAATGCCATCATATCCCGGCAGATCAGAAAACTGATTGATAAAAAAATGTTAGCTCCCGAAAAAGAAGGAGCACGCAAGTATCTTATCCGCTTCAATAATAATTATCTTCTGCGAGGAATCATTACCTTACTCGGTGAAAAGGGATTTTTGCCAGGCTAAATTCATAGTTATTGACTGCGGATGGCGAAAATGGATATTTCGGGTTGCGAGGTTCAATGCGCAAGATCCTGAAGGATTTATTACCGGAAGTGAATTCCCGGTTCATGATATCTTCGGGCAGCCCATGAAACTGAGCGAAAAACTTCGCTGAATCCATCACCTCCACCGATCCCGCCGACGGGAAGACCTGTATGAAAATCCCCATCGAAAGCAAACACGTTCATTGTCACGGTGAAGCGCCACATTCGGCATCATAAAAATTCCTTGGGGTTTTGTAAAAACTCCACAATGGGAGCAACAAGTATATTCTTATGTTTCATCCTGACATTTCCCCTGTAAAGCAGAATCAGTGAGGCTTCGGGATAATCGTCGCCAAATGAAGCAAGACCGTTATAGTCGGTTGGTCTGATTACTTTCGTGTTCTTAACTTCTATGGCAGCGAAAGTACTTCCGCCGTACAGGATGAAATCGACCTCATTTCCCGCAAGCGAGCGCCAGTAAAACAATTTAGTATCCTGAAGAGCAAAATCGGAATATGCCCTCAGGTGCTGGCCCACAAGGCCTTCAAGCGCAGGACCGCTTATTTCAGATTCAATATCGAGCGGACCTCTTTGCCTCAGACGGCGGTATAAGCCATTGTCGAAAAGATAAAACTTTGGGTGAGATGCTGTTTTTCGTTTTGCTCTGCGAGCGAAAACATCGAGAGAATAAGACAATAACAGATCTTCAAGGACGTCGAGATATCCGCCTACAATCCCCCTGCTTATCTGGCATTCTCTCGCGAGGTTGCTGACATTCAGAACGGCCCCATGAGAATAGCTGATGATTTCGAGGAACCTGGCGAAGGATCCGAGGTTTCTGACCAATCCTTCGGCCATGATTTCTTCCCGAAGGTAAATATCAACATAAGCCGATAGCGTTTTTGACGGGTCATCACTTCGGTCAACCACAGGTATCAGGCCGGTTTTCAATGCCTTATCCAACGAAAAAGATGCACCCAGTTCACTTGCAGTAAAGGGATGCATTTTACAATATACCGCTCTTCCGCCTAAAAGGTCAGCGCCGGTTTTTTTAAGTTTACGGGCGCCTGAACCTGTAAGGATGAAACGAATCTTCCGCTCTTCCATGATTTTATGAACTACATCAAGCACTTGCGGCACTTTCTGAACTTCGTCAATAATCACTTGGTCAGGATTTACAGCGTTGACTGTTTTAATCAGGGTTTCGGGGAATGCCGAATAGGTTCTGAAGGAATCAGGGTCAAGAAAATCGACATATAAGGTATCATTATTTATCAGGCTTTTAACGTAAGTCGATTTACCCGTCCCTCTTGGACCGAACAGAAAAAATGAAGTTTTGGGGGTGGTTATTTGTCGTTTTATTTCCGTCATACACGCAAAATTAGACTAAATATGTATAACCGGCAACAAAATATCGATTTTAACAGGAATTTTTTTTCCTAAGGCTGTTTTGATCATTTCGAACAGGAGCATGGACCCCCGCTGTGAAACAGCCTTACCAGGATTCCCGGCGAAGAGCAAACACTGGAATAACCGCTTGCTTTGACCGGTAATCGCCGGTAACACCTTACCCCCTTTACCCCATTGATATTAAAGACATTAATGTGGTCAATTAAAATCGGCAGAAGGTGGTCATTCAGGCCGGCCTTTCCACCAAAGACCATAATTTTCTGTACGCCTGATTTGATGATTCCTTTAAAATGTAGGCGGATGTGTGGGGTAAACAATGCCTTGTATTCTTCGGGTGTGCGAATAACTGACAGTGGATCTGAAGCGTAAATGTTGGTTGCATCGAACCTTGAGTGGCAATGCAATAAAAAGCAACCTAAAACATCCTCTAAAACTGTATATGTAGAGGCTAAAGGAAGTAAAAAATTCCGGACCTATTCTTTATTTTCTAAAGGAACGTGAAATAATAGGTAAAAATCAGGATCCTGAAAATTAAAAAAGCAAAAAATAAAATTATAAAGCTCTTTATCAGCATCTTGTATTTTTTATTCATTGATTAATTATGAGTTCCAGGCTTGGAAAAAGTATCCTTTTCGCATCAGTTGATTTGACAACAGTATACTGTTTAGGCTAAAAAGTATCCCAAACAGTGTACATTTTGTATATTTGTGGTATGGGTGGACCCAGTAAGATAGACGAATGGTTTTTACAGTCGGATTATGATTTTGAGACGGCTGAGGCAATGTATGCCTCAGCCAGGTACATCTATGCGATATTTATGTGCCATCTTTCTTTGGAAAAAGCGCTGAAGGGATTATATTTAAAACGTAAGAATGAACATCCTGTAAAGTCGCATGATCTGGTTTATTTTGTTCAAAAAATTGAGCTCGAAATGAAACCTGAGGATTATCAATTTCTGGTAAGCATAAATAGATTGTCGGTTCCAACCAGGTATCCAGATGATTTGAAAAAGTTAATAAAATCGTTCACCAAAGATCAAACAAAAAAGTATCTCAACTCAGCAAAATCAATACAGCAATGGATCAAACAACAGTAAATCTGGTGATTAAAGAGTTTAAAGATGCCCTGATTAACAGTGGAATTCTTGTAGAGAATTTAGTGTTGTTTGGATCGCAGGTGAGTGGAAATGTACATGAAGGAAGCGATATCGACCTCATCATCATTTCCAGCGATTTTACAGGCAAGGATATTTTCGAACGTTGCAAAATGACACTTTCTGCTGAAATGGAAACCAGGAAAAAATTCATAGTCCCCATGGATATTCTGACAATGACACCTGAAGAATACAAGGAAAGTCACTCGGGAAAATTCTACAATACCCGAATTGTAGCATAATCGAATCAACCGGGATCTTAAGTCTTTTTCATTGCTCCAGTTACCACTCAAGCAAATGATACTGTAAATGATCCATCAGTATTTCTTACTTTTTTTGAAAAAGGGAAGCATTTATTTTCAGAAAAATCCTTTGATAAAGCAAAAGAATCCATCATGGATTTGATAAAACAATCCAATGTTAAAAGTGGAATAACAATAAATTGGTTTGACCAGCCTAACCGGTATACCGGTTTCAGAAAGGTTCAATGCGTTAAACTTGAGAATCTTATTAGAGTTCTGGTATCTCGTTGCAAACCATAGAAACTATCATTAAAAGTCTAAGCGAGGCATCGTCTTGGGATCTGGTAGAACTTAGCCACAAGGAGAACGCATGGAAAGAACTGGAAGCAAGCCATGAACTAATAAGTTATCAGGATTATGCTTTTGATTTACAAGGGGTAGCAAGCTGACCAGGACAACTCGCGAATCGAGTCAGACGCGCCGCCATCCCCACGACGAACGAAGTGAGTCAGACTACGAGCGATAGCGAGTAAGACGACGAGGACAGCGAGTCAGACGGTGAGCATCGCGCAGCGATGCGAAGCAGACAATGACCTTTGCTTCACAAAGCGAGAAGGACCGAAACCGACGTACAACAGACGACGAACGAAGTGAGTCAGACTACGAGCGACAGCGAGTAAGACGGTGAGCATCGCGCAGCGATGCGAAGCAGACAAGAAGAGGAGCGACAGCGAGTAAGACGGTGAGCATCGCGCAGCGATGCGAAGCAGACTATTTTCCATACCTTAGCCCCAAATTTCTCACCATGTCCAAAATTGCACTCATCTCCGGCGTTACGGGCCAAGACGGAAGTTACTTAGCTGAGCTGCTGCTCGAAAAAGGATATACGGTTCACGGGATCATGAGAAGGAGCAGTTCTTTTAATACCGGGCGGATTGACCACATTTACCTTAACAATCCCGGGTTCCGCGACAAGCGGATGTTCCTGCATTACGGGGATCTCACCGATTCCAGCAACCTCAACCGACTGGTCGAAAAAATCGAGCCCGACGAAATCTACAACTTAGGCGCCCAGAGCCACGTACAGGTGTCGTTCGAAGTGCCGGAATACACAGCCGAAGTCGACGCCATTGGGACCCTCCGTTTCCTCGACGCCATACGCGAAACAGGCATCAAAACAAAGTTCTACCAGGCCAGCACTTCCGAGCTCTACGGGAATCCGCTTAACACAGATCCCACTCCCGCATCGGGCTTGCCGATTCCCGATTACCGGCTAACGGAACTGAGCCCCTTCCGCCCGACATCACCTTACGCAGTGGCAAAGCTATACGCCTACTGGATCACGGTAAACTACCGCGAAGCGTATAAGTTGTTCGCATGTAACGGGATTCTGTTTAACCACGAATCCCCCAGGAGAGGTGAGACGTTCGTAACCCGAAAGATCACGATTGGGGTTTCGCGTATTATGGCGGGGAAACAGGACAGGCTGTTGCTTGGCAACATCTATTCGGCCCGCGACTGGGGATTTACCCCCGAATATGCCGACGGGATGTGGAGAGTACTCCAGGCAGGCAAACCCGATGATTATGTGCTGGCCACCGGCGAAACACATACCGTAAGGGAATTTATCGAAGAAGCCTTCGCGCAGTACGGCGAAACGCTTACCTGGGAAGGCAAAGGAATTAAAGAAACCGGGAAGCTATCCGGCAGCAAAAAAACAGTGATAGCCATGGATCCCAAATATTACCGCCCCACCGACGTGAAGTATTTGTGCGGCGATGCGACCAAAGCATTAAAAGAACTCAACTGGGCGCCAACCGTCAGGTTCAAAGAACTAGTAAAAATCATGATGGAGCACGACCGGGATTTATAAGCGATGAATCACGATATTCGGGACCGGAATTTGTATTTTCAAGGTATTCAAGTTATTGGGGAATAAAAAAAATAGTTTAACTTTGCACTTCTGATTTGAGAAAAAGTTACAACTGTCTAACAGTGAGGTTGTTCTAAATTTAATGGTTAATATCTGGTTAATAATTATTTTAAAACTTACACCAAAATTGTATTTTTCCCGTTAATTTTAAGAACAGAATTTTCTAATCAATTGGGTATGAGCAACACAGATGAAAATAAATCCAGCCTTTCTTTGCTTCTTCAAAGCAAGGGATTGAAAGCTGTTCATGTTGATCCACAAGACCCTTTTTTACTTGATTTAATTAGGGAAACACAACAAGATCAAGCCTCTACATATGACCTTAAGAGGATTGACGAAGAGGTATTAGGATTGGTTGTTCAGTTCTAATATTCACTTGGTTGGAAGTTCTCCCTTATACAGCCCCTGAGCTTAAACAATTACTTTCTGGAAAATATACTCCGCTACGAGTTATTTCCAAAAAGAGACACGTAGCACATCTACTCAAATTATTTAGCCCTGAATATTTGGATGCCAAGACTATGGTAGTGGAGGAGTCCTACATCAACAGGGATTATTTGATTGATTATCAGCAGTATTATTCCCGTTGTTTTGAAGATTACCCAAAGGCTTGTAAGCGGATTCATTTTTTTAATACTGAATTTGCACGAGAAAGACTCGTAGATTTACTTCTTAGGCCGGAAAAAACTATCAAAGATGAGTTGCAGAAGTACTACCTTGGGTTTATCGTCATAAAACCTATTCCAACACGAATTATTGGGTACACTCTGCTCGAAAACCCGTTAACAAATGCGGAAAATAGTATCAATTTCTGGGGTACGAAGAATTATCGTATTCATTTTTTTGGTGTAGAATTGAAAATCCATTCCCTTGCTTTTCAGGAACAAGATAAGGTAGTCGCTGCATGTGCAACTACTGCGATTTGGATCTCACTTAATAAAGCTGCTGATAAAGGGAGGGTTATAGTTAAATCTCCCAGTGAAATAACAATTGATGCCGCTCAATCCTCACCCGATGGAAGCCGCCTGTTTCCGAATAAAGGATTAAGTATTCAGCAAATATGCAATGGATTCTTAAAGTCGGGAATGGTTTCGGAGGTTAAAAAGGCAGATTTACCTTTTAAAATTGGAGATAAGCAAATAAATGTAGTCACACACCAGTATTTTAAAAAGATACTATTTGCATATGCGCCAATTGGAATTCCAATACTTATTGTGATAGAGAATCCAGACAGTAATGGAATTTTACATGCCGTAGCTGCATTTGGTTACCAGGAGGATACATCAATAGTATTACAAGATATTCCGTTTAAAGTGGCTTCTGACCGAATAATCCGGGTCATATGCCATGACGATCAGTGGGGACCTTATACTGATATTGATTTTAGTGTCAATAATAAATTTGGATTAACCAATGAATGGACCAGACTAACCCCCGGAAGAGATAGTTATATCCGTAGTTTAGTGGTTCCACTTTATTCCAAGATAAGAATTTCTTATGAAGATGTTGAAGTGCTTATCAAAGGCGTTAATGCGATTTTAAGGTACTTTTTCAGACTCAATAGCATACCCGACATTCCGGAATGGAGCATTCAGGTAGTGTTAAGTGAGAAATATAAGCAAGATATCAGAAGTTCCAAATTATCGGATGAGGAAAAGATTAAAATACTGACCAGTTATTTGCCTAAATATCTTTGGATTGCAAAATGTTATCTGACAGGGTATCAAATTCTTGAATTTTCTTTTGACGCAACCAATGTGGCTAATGGAAACTTTTGTCTGAATATTAGTTGTTTTGAAACAGGATTAATGCACTTGCTCAAAGAGACACTCCAAAACAATGTTGAAACTTTTACTGAGTTTTTTCATGTGCAAACGGGACAAGCCTTTTATGAGTATTTGCTACACAGTCTTGAAGTAGAAGTGGAGTGAGTGGCTTCCAATCCATTTAATATTCATGAATTAAGTTTGATACATAACCGAGGTTGACAAACTCCTTTTTTCTTGCATTTTGTCAACCAGGCCCGTAATTGTATCATAATCCTTCATAACTATTAACGATCCGCAGGAATATTATTCCACAGGGCGCCAAACGTGAGGGTAGGTCATTAGGGTAAAACGTGAGGAAGGTCGTGAGGGTAGATCGTCACGATCGTCACGTTCGTCACGAATTTATATCTATTCTGAATTAATTTTGGGGCATATTAGTATTTCGCTGATATTTTGATTGTAAGGGGGAATTGTGATAGGCTGAAATGCTAACATGCTAGTGGGTTAGTGGAAAATAGTTAGGGTAATACCAGGTTAAAACTTGACTTGGATGGAAAAAGGTTTTATATTTGCGCCACTGAGCAAAATCTACTTATGTTCTCGATGATCAATCATGCAGGGTATGATGTAGTCATACTTTCGGTCTCTGTTGCGTTTCTAATCACTTTCTTTTTTATTCCGATCACGGTTCGTATCGCGAAGGAAAAGGGTATTGTCGCTCATGAAAACGGGCGTACTTCCCATAAGGGTTCCATACCAACCATGGGGGGACTGGCTGTATTTTCGAGTTTTTATATTTCGGTGCTGTTATTCGTGGATGACGGTAACCTTCGTGAACTGAATTACCTGATAGCGGGCTCTCTGCTGATTTTGTTGACGGGGATGAAGGATGATATGGTGGGTATATCGGCTCGTAAAAAATTGTTCGTTCAGATCATTGCTGCATGTATTATCATTTTCTGGGCCAATCTGAGATTTACCAGCCTGCAGGGTTTCCTGGGGATCTATGAGATTAATTACTTCTTGAGTGTTACAATCTCACTGATTACCATCGTAGGACTGACAAACTGTTTTAACCTCATCGACGGCATAGACGGTCTGGCAGCAGGGGTAAGCAGTGTGAGTTTATTAGCCCTGGGTTTCTGGTTTGGGTACGTAGGGCAAAAGGAACTGATGTTGATCAGTTTCATCCTGGCGGGCAGCATGATTGGTTTTATTCCCTATAATATCTTCGGCCATTCCAATAAAATTTTCATGGGGGATACCGGTGCCCTTACAACCGGGTTCATTATTGCTTACTTTATTCTCAAGTTTAACCAGGTTAATTTAAGCCTTACGCCTGAATTCGCCTTCAACAGCGCACCTGCCATCAGCATTGCCATTGTTTTTGTTCCCCTGTTCGATACGATCAAGGTCTTTGTGCTCAGGTTAATGAAGGGAAAGCATCCCTTTTCGCCCGATAAACAACATGCGCATCATACCTTGCTTTGCCTTGGCTTAAATCATGCCCAGACCACTTTATACCTTGTGGGACTGAATGCCGCATTCATACTGGGCGCCTTCAGCGGATCCTACCTTGGAACAACGACCTTGTTTTTTCTTTTACTTGTACTGGGAATGGTTGTGTTTTTCATACCAAGGGCTATCAAAAGGAAGCATGAGAACAGATCAATTTTCCAGTTCCCATCCTGATCTGACAACAGAAATACACTGATTCAGTTAATGTTTATTCTCAACCTTCCAGGGAATATTTTGAGGATTACGACGATTTATGTGGATGACTGTGTACGTAAATAACAGGGCAGAACCCACTAAAAGGAAAGTACTTACATACATGTTCATGCCCTGGAGGCAGAACGAAATGACCGCATAAAAGATACTCACACAAAAGAGCAAAGCAGTAACCTGTCGGTGGTAAGCCTGAGACAAAGAAGGTGATGATGAATATGGGTGCGGTCGGGGCTGAAGGGAGATTTACGCTGAATCATTCTTGACAGCATGACCCTGAAGGTATCCAAAATGGGTATCAGCAGGACACCGAATGAAACAACCGGTGTGGCTTTAACCGGCCAGATAAGCGATGCAGATATATTCATCTCATTAAAATGAATGACAACAACGGCCATCATAAAGCCTAAAAACTGGGCCCCGGTATCACCCAGGAAGATCTTATTCTTAACCGACCAGAGGTTAAACCTCAGAAATGCGATGATTGAACCCATGGCCGAAGCACAGAGCAACGCAAAGGTATAGTCCTTATTCATTAAAAACCAGGTTCCGAATGTGGCAAAGGCCGTAAGCGCCAAAGAACCCGAAAGGCCATCCACCCCATCAATCAAATTAAAGGCATTTGTAATACCAATGATGAAGAAGAGAGTGATACAAAAACTGGCAGTAACACCAATTTCATAAACGCCAAAATACCCGTGCAGGCTGGTAAACCGGTAACCCGCTAAAAGTATCAGGATGGAGGCAGCACCGAGTTGCGCAATGAACTTCTTTTTGAAGGAGATACCCATCATATCGTCCTTAAGACCAATAAAGAAAATGATGATGCTTCCTGCAACAGCATACTGGAATTGCGGAAACGATTCAAGACGGGAGAGCAAAGAAACAGAAAGAATCACGCTTAAGAACATCGCGATCCCAGCCAGGCGGGGAGTGGGGAGCAGATGGGTGGTACGACCATTCGGATGATCGTACATATTATGGCTGTTGGCTATATTCACAAGAACCGGGATGCCATATAAAGACAGGATCAATGAAAACAGGAACGCAAGAATGATACGGAATTCGTTATTCAGAAGCAAAGAGGAAAGGAAATCCATATAAAACCAGGTAAGGGTTACTGCAAAAAATATAGAACCATCAGTTTAGTTGTACATCTATTGCAAAGATACGTTTTTGTAAAGACAAACATAATGTTTATCGATCGATAGAGTGGATGCAGGAAACGGGATGCAGGATGCAAGATATCCTGTATCTTGTATCCTGGATCGGCAGCACGCAGTGCTGCCCCTTCTTACATCCCCCTACACCCTATGCCCCCGATTAACTGCCTGAATGAAAGCATTCATCCTCCTGTCTGGCAACTCCAGCCTGCCGTGAAGGTCTTCATACTTTTCTTTCGATTTAAGTGCACCCGTCTCATACAGGGTCTCAAGGTGATCAATAGTTTCATCTGCGGAAGAGTGAGCGAAGACCAGGAAATGGATAAAATCAAGTTTGTACCTCCAGTCGTTTCCGTATAAATAGTTGCACATGAAGCCGGCGAAATGGATTGAATTTTACAGCATGAAGGGATTTCTGCAATCAAATGTGATCGACTGCAGCCGTTCCATAAAGAAAACGTGAAGAAAAGCTTAAAGAAAAGCGTTAGTAAAAACATGAACTACAACGCGTTCAATTTTATTCGCGAGCTCTATGACGATCTTAATTTTAATTGATTGCAAATGACATCTCTCCTCGACTAAATAGGTTGAGATAATGTTCAAGGTCACTTTTTGCATTTCGGATATAAAGATTTAGTAACTTGCCTCTTGAACAAGCCTGTAAAGAATTCACATATGAGGATAGAGAGTATAACAATCGAAAATTTTAAAGTCTTTAAAAAAACGACATTAAAGGATTTGCCTAAAATGGCGGTTTTAGTTGGTGCAAATGGTTCGGGGAAAACTACCTTTTTTGATGTCTTTGGTTTCTTAAGTGATTCATTGCAAAATAACATAACTATTGCATTAAACAAGCGTGGAGGTTTTCAGGAAGTTATTACGAGGGGCTGTGACATCAATAAGGATTTTATAAAGTTTGAAATTAAATTCAGAAACCATGTTTCAGAAGGCGGGAAAACTCCCAAAGTGACATACTATCTTGAGATCGGATTTAAACAGGGGAAAGCATATATTAACCGGGAAGTATTGAAATATAGGAGAGGACAAAGGACTGGGGCCCCGTGGCACTTTCTGGATTTTAAAAGGGGAGAAGGGAGTGCAATTATAAATGAAGATAAATATGGCAGTGAGGGAGTTCAAGCAGAGAGAGTAAATCAAAAAGTTACCAGTCCGGATATCCTGGCGATTAAAGGATTAGGTCAATTTGAACAGTTCAAAGCAATCAGCGCTTTTAGAAGTTTGCTTGAAAAATGGTATGTTTCAAATTTTAAAATTGAATATGGCCGAAACATATCAGATACAGGGATTTCAAACCATCTGTCTGTAACAGGAGACAATTTGGCTCAAGTGACAAAATACATGTATGATTATCATAGGGATTTGTTTGAGAGTATCTTAAGAAAATTGCCGCAAAGAATCCCAGGTATCAATCAGGTTGAGGCCAAAGAAACAGAAGATGGACGTATCATTTTAAAGTTTCAGGACAAAAATTTTGAAGATCCTTTTGTTGCAAGATATGTTTCGGACGGTACCATTAAAATGTTTGCCTATATGATTCTATTGCATGATCCAGAGCCGCATCCTTTGCTTTGCATTGAAGAACCTGAAAATTTTTTGCATCCTGATCTACTCCTACAACTTTGTGAGGAAATAAGAGAGTATTCAGAGAGGGGTGGTCAGGTTTTTGTTTCTAGCCATTCACCTGATTTTGTTAACGGTTTGAATATTGAAGAGTTGTTATTCTTAGTTAAAGAAAATGGATATACCACAATCAAAGCGGCAAAAGACGATGAAATTGTAAAGGAATTGTCTCATAGCAACCAATTAGGGTGGCTATGGAGAAATCATTATATACAAGGAGCGAATTTATGACAACACTTCATATTTTTACAGAAGAAACATCTGCGAAAAATGTTTTTGAAGTGTTATTACCAAAGATACTTCCAGAGAGCATTTTTTTCAGAATTTATCCTCATCAGGGGAAACAAGATCTAGAGCATGCACTAAAAACAAGTTTACCATCAATTAGTAGAATCCCAGGAGCTAAGATTTTGATTACAAGGGATCAAGACAGCTCAGATTGTAAGGAAGTCAAAGCAGAAATTTTGGAATTAGTTGGCGAAAATTGTCGATGTGATTTCCTTATTAGGATAGTTTGCAAGGAATTAGAATCTTGGTTTCTTGGAGATTTGGAAGCAGTTAAGTATGCTTACCCAAGATTTAAGCCAGAGCAATATGTCAATGATGCTTTGTTTAGGAATGTGGATAAAATAGCGAATCCGGATCAAACTTTGCTGAGAATTATTCCGGAACTGAAAAATCATGAGACTCTTCCAAAACTAGCTGTATCTGAAGCAATTGCACCATACTTGAATATCACCAGCAATGTTTCTCGCAGTTTTAATCAAACATTATTAGCAATTAACACGCTAGTGTCCTAAATATGGAATTTGAAGTATTTCCCTCATTTGATTAATCTAAGTTCAACCAATAAATGCAAAAGAGTGTAAACGGAAAAGGGAAAGCGAGCTAGAAGAAAAAGCCCTACCTTCCCTTTGCATAAATTCCACTCTATGCATGGTAAATTTAATCAAATTACAAAC
>Ga0209083_1002535_pt1 | contig 17122 bp, 15 predicted proteins | sample AM7aDNAmetaG_FD_184132 | JGI IMG/M metagenome (GOLD analysis project Ga0209083, IMG submission 184132) | Freshwater microbial communities from Finland to study Microbial Dark Matter (Phase II) - AM7a DNA metaG (SPAdes) (version 3) | ecosystem: Environmental > Aquatic > Freshwater > Lake ...
CGGCGGCGATACTCTCGGGGTTATTCTTGCAACCAGTCTTTATAAAACCGCGCATATTAAACTTGCAATTGATATAGGCACCAACGGGGAAGTAGTTCTCGGAAATAAAGACCGCCTGGTTGCCGCCTCCTGCGCAGCCGGTCCGGCTTTTGAAGGCGCGCATATAAAGTCCGGAATGAGGGCGAGTAAAGGGGCCATAGAGAAAATAGATCTGGTAGGCGGCGAACTTATTTTTAAAACTATCGAAGACGGAGCACCGGCCGGCTTCTGCGGTAGTGGCTTGATAGATGCAATGGCTCTTTTAGTGGAGCAGGGTATTGTCGACGATACCGGCCGCATTAAGGATCCGGAAGAACTTCCTGCCGGGCTGCCCGCAAAGATCGTAGCCAGAATTATAAAACATGAAAATGGGAATGAGTTTATTTTTGCCGCCCGGGCCGGCGCTTCAGGTAATATCAGTTTGTCGCAAAGAGATGTCCGTGAGATACAACTTGCCAAGGGGGCAATGCTGGCGGGTATAATTATTTTAATGAAAGAATTGAATGTTAGCGCCGGCGAAATAAATGAGGTGCTCATAGCGGGAGCTTTCGGAAATTATATTAGGGCGGACAAAGCTCTTTCAATCGGACTTATCCCTCCTGTAGAACTTAAAAAAATAATATTTTGCGGAAATGCGGCGGAAGAAGGAGCAAGAAAAGCTCTTGTCTCACTGGAGCTGAGAAACGAAGTTGAAGGTATCGCAAAAAGCGTAAAGTATATTGATCTTTCCGCGAGTCCTGTCTTCCAGGATGTTTTTGCCGAAGCGATGATGTTCAATTCGATAGCAGATGCCTGACGCACGATTACTGATTACTAATGATAAAAAATATTGGAAAATTCAAAGCTTTGATGCTAGCAGAAAAATGCGAGGTATCATGAAAATACATTGTAAATTAATGCTTATTGGCGCGCTCCTTTCGCTATTTGCGGGTTGTGGTTCAAAAGAAAGTACAGAGGCTGTGCGCAAAAATGTTTTAAACAACGGGGTCTCGGTTCTTACAAAAGAAACCGGGAACGGGGTGGTCTCCTATTCTGTCTGGTTCAAGACCGGTTCAAGAAATGAAGACGAGGAAATCAACGGAATTTCGCATTTCATTGAACATCTTATTTTTAAGGGAAGCAAAACCGGAAAAGTTAACGAGCTTTCTAAAACCATAGAGAGCTTGGGCGGGCATTTGAACGGCGCCACTTCTAATGATTTTACCTATTACTATTTTACCATTGCCGCAAAATTTGCGGACCGGGCCCGGGACGGAATGATGGATTGCCTTGTTAATCCCGCCTTCGAGGCGGCTGAGATAGAAAAGGAACGGAAAGTTGTAATCGAAGAGATCATGAGAAAACAGGATAATCCGTACGGTTATATGTACGAAAAAATATATGAGGCTTCCTATGCGACCCACCCCTACCGGCGTCCGGTTATCGGTACTAAAGAAATAATAGCAAATGTTTCCCGGGACACTCTCTTGAAGTATTATCAAACTCATTATTCTCCGGAAAACACGGTCATTGTGGCGGTCGGGGATTTTGAGACCGGAGCGCTTCTTGAGAAAATTAAGAAATATTATCCCGGCATGGAAAACGCAAGAGCAGAGCCGGCTGCTGCTTTAAACCTTAAGGCCGATTTTAAGAGCGGAAAAATATCGGAGGAGACAAAATTTAAACAAGCTTATGCCGCTTATTCCTGGCCGGCTCCGAGCGCCTCTAACACCGACAACTATGCGATGGATGTGCTGGCGACCGTTTTAGGCAAGGGTCTCAGCAGCCGTTTTTACCGGCAGGTGAAAGATGCAAAGCAGCTTTGCTATGGTATCAGTGCGGACTATTCAACGATGAAGGATGAAGGGCTTTTTGTTGTTTCGGGTGAACTGGAGTCGGGAAATATAGAAAAATTTAAAACAGCCTTTCTCGAAGAATTACAGAAAGTCAAGAAGGAAGGAATTCCTCAAATCGAACTTGACAAAGTAATAACCATGATAGAAAACGGCTATATTTTTGGACATGAAACAAATGAAGCCATAGGTCATGCCCTCGGTTATTACGAGGTAGTTTCAAGTTTCAAACAGGAACTGACCTATATAGAAAAAATCAAAGCCGTAAAAACCGAAGATGTGAAGCGTATTGCGAATAAATACCTTAGCGGTGAGCCTTCAGAAGTTATTCTAAGACCAAAAGCCAGGTAAATTTCTGCGTTCTAACAACTGCCCTCAGTATATATATATATATATTACTTTTGGCTGAACCTGCCGGCTTCCCGGTTCCCATGAACTTAGTTATATAGAACTGAGGCGACTGAAGAGACTTTCCAAATTCACCAATCGTGGAATAAAAAGACAAATACTCAATAAAACCTTGTAAATCCTTTGAACCCCCCTTCTAAAATCCTAAATAGGGTTGAAAACCCCCTGCATATAGTTGTATAATATAGTGAATTACCTTTTCACATAGGATGAATATTATGAGACACAAATTTAACCAAATGCTTTGCTGTATTGGTGTTATTTTAGTGTTTTGTGCTCCTGCTTTTGCTTCGCCGGAGAAGAAAGCGCTAAAAAATGGCATTATAGTTATATTGAATAAAGATACTCTAACTCCGATAATCGCCGTTTCCCTCTTTGTGCGTAACGGATCTTCCTATGAAACAGCGGAAAATAACGGCGTAACTAATCTGGCCTTTGAACTTTTAGTAAAGGGAACTTTAACCCGGTCGGCGGCAGAGTTTGCGGAAGAAATTGAAGCTCTGGGTGCGTCACTTGATACTGCCGGCGGCGAGGATTTTTCCACGGTTTCTCTGGTTTCTGTTAAAAAACATCTTCCAAAAGCACTTGACCTGATGACAGAGGCGCTTCTGACCCCATCTTTTAAGAAGGAAGAGCTGGATAAAGTCAGGAAGGACATTTCTGCCTCGCTCAAGTCCCGGGAGGACCGGAGTTTTGATTTTACCTACAGCAAGTTCAAAGAGATTTTTTACGCAGGGCATTGCTACCGTCTGGATAAGTTAGGCTCGCTTGAGACACTTTCGAAATTGACAAGAGAGCAGGTTTTAACGGCATACAAGGCCGGACTCAAAGCTCCCCGTATCGTAATGGCTGTTTCCGGAAATTACCCGGCAGATATTATGGAAATGCTGGAGAACCGGTTCGGCGGTATAGAGGCAAAAGATGATGGCGCGCTTTGCCGGGGCAGTACCGTCTTTAAGCTTGAGCAGAATTCTGAGAATGTTATCAAACGGGATAAGTCCCAATCTATGCTTATTCTGGGTTATCCGGCTCCTTCGATAAAGAGTGCGGATTTTCCGGCAGTAAAAGTCCTAAGCGGGGCCATAGGCGGCGGGATGAGTTCCAAATTATTTGTGGAGTTAAGAGAAAAACAGGGACTGGCTTATGAGATAGGTGCTTTTTCTCCGTCAAGAGTAAACGACAGTCATTTCATATTTTACGCGGGCACACGAAAAGAGAATATTGAAAAACTAAAAGCGGGGCTGTTTCTTCAGGTCGAAAACATCCGGGCGGGGAAGGCCCTGACGGAAGAGGATATCACGGCGGCAAAAAATTACATTGTAGGGAATTTCTATCTTGATAAACAGACCAACGCTAAAAAAGCCTGGTATTTGGCCTGGTATGAGAGCGCGGGCAAAGGCTATGCCTATATTGACGGTTATGCAGAAGCTATTTCCGGGGTAACCCCGGCGGATATAAACAAAATTACGGACAAGTACTTTAATAAACATGTTCTTACCATAATGGAAAGCAACTAAATGAGCGATAACCGGCTGGAACTAAGGCATTCTCAACGTTTGATGCTTAGTCCGAACCTGCAGCAATCTTTGAAAATCCTTCAGTTGCCGGCTATAGAGCTTAAAGAGTATATAGACGAAGAACTTGAGAAGAACCCGGCCCTGGAAGCGGCGGAGAAGGAGCCTGAACTGCCGGAGGCCGAGGCGGAAGACGGGTCTTTGGATTTAGAAAAGATAGCGGAGCACCTTGAAAACGAGTCGACGGCGGATTACGGGCGAAGCGAAGTTGACCGCAATCCTAAAAAAGATTTTAACTTTGATAATATAGCCAACCAGGCTTATTCTCTTGAAGAGCATCTCCTCTGGCAGTTGCAGTTGACCGAGGTTTCGGACGGGGAGTATAAGACGGGCGAATATCTTATCGGAAATATTAACGAGGACGGCTATCTGCTTACCACCACGCAGGAAGCCGCAGAAAAGACCGGCACGACGGTGGAGACAGCTGAAAGAATGCTGGCCTTGATTCAGGGCTTTGAGCCGACAGGCGTGGGTGCGAAAAATCTTAAAGAGTGCCTGCAGATACAGTTGAAATTCAAAGGACTGGAAGGTTCGCTTGCCTGGAAACTGGTGACGGATTTTTGGGAAGAATTTGAAAAAGGCCATCTTGATAAAGCAGCAGAGAAAGAAAAAGTAACGATGGCGGAGATATACCGGGCGGTCGCCACCGTTTCAAAACTGGAACCCAAGCCCGGCCGGGAAATTTCCGCCTCAGATGTCAGATATATTGTGCCGGATGTGGTTGTCGAAAAAGACGAAACCGGGGACTACCGGCTAAGCATAAATAACGAGGGCGTGCCGTTTCTTAAAGTCAGCAGTTTTTACAGGGAGATGAGCAAAAAAAAGACGACTTCTCCCGAGGAAAGAAAATATTTAAAAGATAAGTTTGCCTCGGCGGTCTGGTTAATAAATGCTATTAGTCAGAGAAAAAAAACACTGCTTAAGGTTACCGGGGCAATAATTGAAGCCCAAAAAAATTTTTTGGAAAATGGAATGGATTTTTTAAAGCCGTTGGCTTTAAAGGAGATTTCAGAAAAAGTCAAGATGCATCAGTCGACAATTTCCCGGGTTACCGCCGGCAAATATGTCCAAACACCTAAAGGGATTTTCCCTTTCAGGTTCTTCTTTAATGTCAGTATAGAAAAAGGAGAAGGCGAGCCCGCGGTAGCTTCGCGGACGGTAAAGGAAGCAATAAAAAATATAGCAGAGGAGGACAAAGACTGCAATATGAGTGACGGCCGGATTCAGGCGGTTTTGACTGAGAGAGGCATGAAAGTCTCCCGGCGCACCGTTGCAAAGTACAGGGAAGAATTGAAAATTCTACCTGCTGCTAAAAGAAAAATTCTGGGAAGCATGAAAGGAGGAACGTTTTAATGAAAATCATAGATTTTTTGTCAAAGGATTGTATCAGTCTGAATCTGGTAAAAAAGAACAAGAAAGATGTCCTGGAAGAGATGGTGGATTTGCTGGTAAAAGCAGGCAAAGTAAAGGATAAGAAAAAAGTAGTAGAGGTGCTACTGGAACGCGAAGAGCTTGGCTCCACCGGCATCGGCCAGGGCGTGGCGATCCCGCACGGGAAGACCGATACCGTGGACGGAATTATTGCGGCCTTCGGACTTTCCCGCGAAGGCGTGCAGTTTGACACTCTGGACGGGGATCCGGTTACAATATTCTTTTTGCTGCTTGCACCGCATAATGCCAGCGGGCTGCACCTTAAATCTCTGGCAAAAATCTCCGGGTTATTAAAAGACAAATATTTCAGGAAAGCTTTAATTAGCTGCCAGAAACCCGAAGATGTTATGGCTGTAATCTCAAAAGAAGAGAATCTCAAGTTCTAAGAGGGTTCATGAGCGTATCCGTCAGAGAACTTCTTAAAGATAAAAGTAAAGAGCTTGAGTTAGAGCTTTTGGCCGGTGAGGCCGGATTGGAAAGAAAACTGACTGTAGCCGATGTAAACAGGTGCGGTCTTGCTCTTTCCGGTTATTTTGACTATTTTGTCTCAGAGCGCATTCAAGTTTTGGGCAATGCGGAGGTGAGATATTTAAAAAACCTCGGCGCAAAAGAGAAAGAAGCGGTTCTCGAAAAACTGTTCTCCCGCAACATCCCGATGCTTGTTGTCTGCCGCGGTCTTCCCGCTACCAGGGAAATAATAAAAGCGGCCAAGAGGCATAAGGTGCCGGTTTTTAAAACCCGCATGTCGACTACTAAGTTTATCGGCGAGATTATAAATTATCTCGAAGAGACGATGGCGCCCAAAGCCCGGGTGCACGGAGTGCTGGTGGATGTGTACGGTGTCGGAGTTTTGCTTATGGGTAAAAGCGGCGTCGGAAAGAGTGAATGCGCCCTTGACCTGGTAAAGCGCGGTCATCGCCTGGTGGCCGATGATTTAGTGGAATTGATCAAAGCCTCCGATAAACATCTTTTTGGGTTTCCCCAGCCGCTGCTCAGGTTTTATCTTGAAGTCCGGGGCCTGGGGATAGTTAATATAAAAGAGCTGTTCGGGGTCGGTGCAACAAGAGATAGAAAAAGAGTGGAACTGGTGGTAAAAATGGAAGAATGGGATGAGAAAAAATCCTATGAAAGAGTCGGTCTGATAGAGCAGTTCCATGAAATTTTGGAAGTAAAGTTACCCGCCCTGACTATACCCGTGAAACCCGGTAGAAATATTGCAATCATAGTGGAAGTGGCAGCCATGCAGGGACGCCTTAAGAAGATGGGGTATTCTTCTTTAGACGAGCTTGAGAAAAATATTCAGATCAAGATGGACAAGGAAAAATAATTGAAACTAAAATTGTTTAATTCCAAATCCGTTATCCGCGTCTGGGTGGGCGTAATACTGCTTTCGGTAATTATCTTCTTTGTCGGCCTGCAGGGCGCCCTGGGCAGCGTATTTCCGCCGCTGGATTTTTTGAAATTCATATCTGCCAACCGCCTTTCGGCGTTTGTCCGGGGAATCATTATCTATACCTCAAAAAGAGTAACCATAGATCTTCTGCTTATCGGCCTGGGTGTCTGGGGTATGTATGTTGCCGTAAAACGCGGCCTCTACTCGATACTTACGGTTTTGAAACCTTCCAATAAACAGGATTTTGTAGGGAATATTTATGAAAGAATTAAGCTTACCCGGGGGCCAAAAATCGCGGTCTTAGGTGATGCCGCAGGGATAGCCGTAATCCTGAATGGCTTAAAAAAATACACAAGCAATATTGATGTTCTAATAATGCCGACTGATAAAAACATCCGGAGTGCGTTGACGGCTCTGGCTGACACCAGGTCTTTGAGTCAACTGTTTGGCTACGGTTTTGAGAATACCCGTCTCTCCAAATTTAATTTCGGCGACTTGTATGTAAAGGCCATGGAAGATGTGACCGGAGACATTTCTGCGGCACTCAATGAATCGGCAAATGTTTTTTCTTTGGCAGGCAGGATCTATCCCCTGGTGCTCGATCCGGTGTTGCCGGAGTTTAAAACGACCGGAGGCAAAACGGTAAAATCCGAAGAGACCTTAATTAGTGAGAATCTGAAGATACGCTCGGTGTGTTTAAGCGCCGCCGCTTATAGGGTCAATGAAAAAGTGCTTGAAATAATCAAAGGAGCCGATACCGTGATAATCGGGCCGGGGAACTTGTATTCCTCGATTCTGCCGGCCATGCTTGTAAAAGGCATACCGGAAGCTCTGTTTGCTTCCCGCGGTTTGAAAATTCTGGTTGTGAACCTGCTGGCCCAAAAATATGAACCCGGCAATGCAACGGCCGGCGGGCAGGTCAGGGCGATTTTTGAATACGCCGGCGAGCCGGTGATAGATGCTGTGGTGGTTAATTCAAGCACTGTGCCCGGGGGTATTCCTGCAGGGAACAAACAGCACCGTTACGAGAATGTAATGATTGATGAAAAAGAACTCCTTGAACTGGGCGTTACCGTAAGCCGGCGGAATATGAGTAAAATATGCGAGGATGGGTTGATACGGCACGATCCGCAAGCTCTTGGCCGGGCTTTGATTAAACTGATATCGATTTAATCAAAACGAACTATACCTTCCCCTCATTAAAAGAAAGGGGAAGTAAGTTAAGATAAAGGGAGAAAGGATGATCGGGATAATTATAGTTTCGCATGGAGTATTAAGTGAAGCCTTGCTTAGTACTTCCGAGATGATACTCGGAAAGCAGGATAAGATAGTCACTATCCCGCTTATTGCTTCGCAGGGATTGGATGACCTTAAGGGGAAACTGTGTGAAGCTGTGGAAGCACTGACTTCTAAGGAAGGCGTGCTTATTCTTGCCGATATGTTTGGCGGAAGCGCTGCAAATGTCAGTGCAATTTTTCTTACTACTCATAAAGTTGAGGTTATTACCGGAGTCAATCTCCCTATGGTTTTAGAAGCCATGCTTTCCAGAGAAACCTATTCAGATGTGAAACTACTTGCCCGACATTTAGCAGAAAAGAGCCGCGGAACCATAATAAATATGGGGGATATACACAAAACATGCCGGTAATGCTTTTTCGAATAGACGACAGGCTTATTCACGGCCAAATAGTGGTAGGCTGGGTTAATGCCCTTAAAGCGGACAGTATTATTGTTATTAACGATGCGGTTGCACGCAATGAACTGCAGAAATGTCTGCTCAAGATGGCAGTGCCGCCGGAAATAAAAGTGGAAATATTTGCGGTGGATGAGTTTAAATTAAAGCCGGAAAGCAAAGAGATTGCCGAAAAAAGAGTAATTATTTTAACCTCTAATCCCGCGGACTGTCTTAGGATTTTTGAAAACGGTTTTAAGATCGAGGAGATAAACCTGGGCGGTATGCGGCACTCGGAGAATAAAAAGCAGTTCACTAATTGCATATTTCTGGATGATGCGGATATTGCCGTATTTCATCAGCTTGAAGCCAAGGGTGTGCGAACCTCAGTCAAAATGCTGCCGGTGGATAAAGAAAGCAGTCTTTATGATTGTTTATTGAAAGGCGGTTGTAAACTTGAAAAAGATTAATTTTGTGCTGGGCATACATAACCATCAGCCTGTAGGCAATTTTGATTTTGTATTTGAAATGGCATTTAAGAAAGCTTATATGCCTTTTTTAGAGGTATTTAAGAAATTCGAAAATCTCAAAATTTCCGTACATAACAGCGGTTCCCTGCTGGAGTGGCTTGAAAAGAACAGGCCGGAGTATCTGGCGGTGTTGTCTGCTTTGGTGGCCGAAGGCCGGGTCGAAATAATTTCAGGCGGATTCTATGAACCGATATTCCCTTTTATTTCCGACAGGGATAGGGCCGGCCAGCTGAAAATGCTTAACGAATATGTTTTTAAGAACTTCAGGTATAAACCTGAGGGAGCCTGGCTTACGGAGAGAATCTGGGAACCTTATCTGGCTAAGAGTTTTGCCCTGGCGGGATTAAAATATACCATTGTTGATGATACGCATTTAAAAAGCACCGGCTTGCAAGAAAGAGAGCTCACGGGTTATTTTGTGACAGAAGAGGACGGATATAAACTGAATGTTTTTCCTATAAGTTCAAAGATGAGGTATCTTGTGCCTTTTCGCATGCCCGGAGAGACAATCGAATATCTCCGTTCTTTGGCCACGGAAGAAGGCAATAACCTTGTTGTGCTTGCGGATGACGGCGAGAAATTCGGAATCTGGCCCAAGACTCATGAATGGGTCTATGGTGAAAATTGGCTGGAAAAGTTTTTTACCGAACTCGAAAAAAATAAAGAGTGGATAAATGTTACGACTTTTTCCGAGTATATGGCGGCCCACAAACCGCTAAGCCGCATCTACATGCCGACAACTTCCTATGATGAAATGCTGGAATGGTGTATGCCCGGTGAGACCATCAATGAATACGAGGATTTTGTTAAATATCTTAAGAATAATGGAATGTATGAAAATGTCAGCCGCTTTGTAAAGGGAGGTTACTTTAAAAACTTTTTAAATAAGTATCCCGAAAGCAACAATATGCAAAAGAAAATGGCTTATGTTTCAAATAAGGTTAATAAAGTTTTTGGTGAGGAAGACCGGGTGCCCGAAGCCGTAAGGTTGCTGTATGCAGGCCAGTGCAACTGTCCGTACTGGCACGGAGTATTCGGCGGCCTTTATCTGAATCATCTCAGATTTGCGAATTATTCTAATCTAAACCGTGCAGAAAAAATAGCGGATGAAAATCGCTTTAAAAGTAAGACCTGGCTTGAATGCGAAGTCTTAGATATAGATAAAGACGGTAATGAGGAAGTGCTTTTAAACAGCAATATTTATAATGTCTATATTTCCCCGGCCAATGGCGCGCATATCTTTGAACTTGACTATAAGCCCAGGGATTTTAATATGCTGGATACGCTTAGCAGAAGGAAAGAGGCGTATCACCGGGACCTTTTTAAAGAGAATTCCGGCGGAGGGAGCGGCCACCAGTCCGTCCATGAGATGACCCGGGAGTTTGATTCCGGCTTAAGGCAGGACCTTGTCTATGACCGATACAGGCGTGTTTCTTTTATAGATCACTTTTTGGGTATGGATACCGGGTTGGAAGATTTCAAAACGCTCAGGTTTAAAGATGGCGGGAATTTTATTGAAAAAGAATATAGTCATATCGAAAAAATATCGGCGCAGGCTATTACGGTGAATCTGGAAAGAACGGGCGAGGTGTTTAATTCTAAGTTTAAACTTTTAAAAACTATAAAAATCAAAAAGGATGACCCGGTTCTTGATTTTGAATATCAGCTTTCCAATCTGGGTGCAGCAGCGCTAGAGGTACGTTTTGGTGCGGAATTTAATTTTTCTATGCTGGGCGGGGATTCCCCGGATCGCTTTTACTATTTACCGGGGAGAGTGCTTAATGATTCAAGAATGATAAGTATAGGTGAGGAGAAGGATGCTACAGTTTTCGGCTTGATAGATAAATGGCTGAACATAGATATCAATCTCTCCACGGAGAATGCAACGCCCTTTGATGTCTGGCGGTTTCCAATAGAGACAATCTCGCAGTCTATCGGAAAACTTGAAAAAGTCTATCAGAGTTCTGCGGTGCTTTTTAGCTGGAGATTTTCGTTCCAGCCGGGCGAAACGAAAAAAATATGTCTTAAGAAGAAGGTGTTGAATGTTACTTGAAATATTGTTAGTTTGTTTTCTGGCAGCAATTATAAGTATCGATGTGCGTACGATCGGCGGCACCATGCTCTCACGGCCTCTTATCGTCGGTCCTCTCGTGGGTCTGATAATGGGAGATGTCGGCACGGGCTTTATTGTGGCAGTTTTAGTGGAGCTTCTCTGGATCGGACTGGTGCCGATAGGGGCCTATCTTCCGGTGGAAAGCCTGCCTATTACAACGGTAACAGTTGCTTTGGCAACGCATCTTAAAGATACGGCGGGGAATATGCCCCAGATGACTTTGATAATATTTGCCTTGATGGTTGCCGTGCCCCTGGGTTATATCGGCAGGTGGTTAGAAACACATATAAGGAATATGAATTCCAATATGTCGAAAAAACTGATAAAGAAAGCCGGGGAAGGCCGTTTTGGCTTTATCTCTTTAGCCCAGTATTCAAATATCTGTGTTACTTTCTTGAAAAATTTTTTACTCTGTTTTATTCCTGTCTGGTTTGGGCATGATATATTTTCCAAGATTGCAAACTCCATGCCGGCCCAGGTAAAGGAAGGTGTTTTATACTCAAGCTGGCTGATTCCGGCGCTTGGTTTTGCGGTTGTTATGAAGATATTTCTTGTGGCCCGCCATGTGAAAATATTCTTATTGAGCTATAGTTTATCTATAGCGGTATTTTTTGCCCAAAAGATAATCAGATAATGAAGCTTTATTGCGGTAAGCAGTTACCGGCTTAAAGAGGAAATTAGAAAATGTATAGATTGATTAAAAAAATAGATCTGCTGGAAGTGTACATTAAGTCGTTTCTTATTGAAGCTTCCTGGAATTTTGAGTCCATGCAGAATATCGGTTTCGCGCATGCTTTGATTCCGGCAGGAAGAAGACTTTATAAGACCAGGGAAGAACGGGCCGATTTTCTAAAAAGACATTTGAAATTTTTCAACACACACCCCTCGATGGCTCCCGCAATCATGGGAGTTGTGATTAATCTCGAGGAAAGGCATAAATTGGGGGAAGCGGGCGCGCTTGAGCAGATTGAAAGTGTAAAGTCAAGTATGATGGGGCCGCTGGCCGCCATAGGAGATAATGTATTCTGGGAATATTTAAGGCCTTTTACCGCAGTTATCGGGGTCTCGATAGCTATTTTATTCAAGGATTCCCCGAATCCGGCAATAGCTGTCTGGGGTCCGGTAATAGCATTTTTGATATACAATTTAATAAATGTTTTCGTAAGATACCGGGGTTTGATGAAAGGTTATGAGCAGGGAATGGAAATAGTTGAGGTTATCCGGGGTTTTTCCCTAACCGCGCTTATCGGGAAACTTAAGTTTTCCGCTGCTCTGGTGCTGGGTATTACAATTGCCTTAATATTTCCGGCCCTGAATATATCTTTTTTTAAAAACAGTCTGTATAACAGCCTTCTCTTTCTGGGCGTTACCTGGATATTTCTGGGTATGCTTAAAATAAAGATCTATCCGACGGTTATTTTTTATTCCATAATAGCCGCGGCGGTACTTTTCAAATATATTTTCTAGGCAGGTAAACAATGGCTGAACTTGAGATAGAAATAAAGAACAAACTGGGTTTGCACCTTAGAGCGGCTGCGACTCTCGTTAAGATAACTACGCAGTTCAAGTGCGAGATCTTCATAAAAAAAGATGAGGATGAAGTCAATGGCAAGAGTATTATGGGGATTATGACCCTAGCCGCCGCACAGGGAACAAAGCTTATTTTTAAAGCAACAGGTGCGGATGAAAAGGAAGCACTGGAAAAAATACGGGAGATAGTCGAAAATAAATTCGGGGAAGGCCAATGAGGAAAATTTTTAAAGGCATACCGGTTTCTTCGGGGATTGTTGTCGGTAAAGCTCTGGTCCTGGCAGATCAGGAAGATCTTGTTATTAAGAAAAATATACCCGAGGATGCTTTGGAGTCGGAGCTCAAACGCTTTCAAACGGCCTTAGAAAAGACAAAGAAAGAGATAAAAGAGATGCAGGGGAAGGTCCAGAAGGAAGTAGGCGGGAAGCATTCCAGTATTTTTGAAGCACACCTTATGATCCTGAGTGATCCTATGCTTACGACGGCTGTAGAAAAACATATAAAAACGGAGAAACTCAACGCGGATTATGTTTTTGCGAATGCAGTAAGTAAACTTGTCGGAAGCTTTGAAAAAATAGAGGATGACTATCTCAGAGAGCGAGCGAATGATGTAAAGGATATAGGCAAAAGAGTCATAAAGAACCTGACCGGCGGCATGAGGGAGACTCTCGCGGACCTTAAAGAAGAGGTGGTCGTATTTGCCCGGGATCTTTCGCCTTCTGATACGGTTACCATGAAAAGAGAAAAAGTCAAAGGTTTCTGTACTGATCTGGGCGGTAAAACCTCGCATACCGCAATTATTGCAAGAGCGCTTGAGATACCTGCCATAGTCGGCGCGCAGTCAGTTTCCCTGCACATAAAAGACGGAGAACCGGTTATCATCGACGGTCTTCTGGGCGTAGTTATAGTTAATCCTAATGAGGAAGATCTTAAACATTATAAGGGGAAGCAGGAAGAGTTTTTAAAACAAAAAATGCTGCTTTCCAAATTGAAGGATCTCCCGGCGGAAACCCTGGACGGCTACAAGGTTGAACTTAACGCCAACATAGAAATAGAAGAGGAAGCCAAATTTGTTTTAAAGCACGGCGGGACGGGCGTAGGTTTGTTCCGCACCGAGTTTCTTTTTCTCAACCGGAGAGATTTGCCGACCGAAGACGAGCAGTACAGCTCTTATTTCAAGGCCGCAGAGTATCTGTATCCGTACCCGGTTATCATCCGCACGCTGGATCTGGGCGGCGACAAATTTCTTTCTCATCTGGGTTTGGGGAAGGAGGAAAATCCGTTTCTCGGTCTTCGTGCTATCCGCTTGTGTCTTGCAAAACCGGAACTCTTTAAAACGCAGCTCCGGGCTATATTGCGGGCTTCCGAGCTTAAGAATATTAAGATTATGTTCCCGATGATCTCCGGCGTAGAAGAATTCTATAAAGCCCGGCAGATACTCGAGGAAGTTAAGACGGAATTAAAAAAGAAAAAACAGGGCTTTGATGATGATATGGATCTGGGAATAATGATAGAAATACCGTCGGCCTCCCTGACGGCGGATATACTGGCAAAAGAAGTAGACTTTTTCTCCATCGGAAGCAATGACCTTATTCAGTACACTCTGGCAATTGACCGGGTTAATTCAAATATGGCGCATATGTATAACCCTCTGCATCCCTCAATTATAAGACAGTTGAAACGCGTTATAGATGCAGCCCATAAAGAAGGAAAGTGGGTCGGCATGTGCGGCGAAATGGCCAGTGATACCTCTTTTTCGGCCCTTCTTATCGGCCTGGGGATTGATGAGTTATCCACGGCGCCGGTAGCAATCCCGGAAGTAAAAAAAGTCCTGAGAGCGACCACTATGGCGGAAGCAAAAAAAATTGCTCTGGATGTCTTGCGTTTAGATACTCTGGATGAGGTCAAAACTTATATGAATGCAGTGAATAAGGGAAGTTGTAAATACTGTAAATAACCCGGCGCGGAAAAATTCCATGAAAATAAAAGAATTTCTTATGTATTATGTGTTACCTCCTGTTATAAAGCTGATTTTATTCATTGTCGGAAAAACGCTTAGACTTTCAGAGCACGGTAATACGGAACTGAGCCCGCACAAAAGAAAAAAGGAAGGCGTGGTTTTTGCTTTTTGGCACAGCCGGCTGATCACCTCTTTGTACTATTACCGGAATAAATCTATCACGGCAATAATGAGCTTGGGCCGCGACGGAGAATTTATTGCAAGAGTAGGCCGGGGTTTTGGTTTTTCCAGTATAAGAGGCTCGACTTCAAGGGACGGCTTTAGGGCTTTGCTGGAGGCTAAACATCTTTTACAAGAAGGGCGCTATCTGGCCATTACTCCGGACGGGCCTCGCGGGCCAAAGCAAATCGTCCAGGGCGGGGTTATTTATCTTTCCAAGATTAGCGGGGTGCCTATAGCCCCTTTTTCTTTTGATATAAGTGGAAAATGGGTATTAAACAGCTGGGACAATTTTATTATACCTAAACCGTTTTCCAGGGGCGTTTTTGTCTGGGGGGAAGAAATAACCGTACCCGCCGATGCCGATGAAAAAGTTATCGAAGAAAAAAGGGTTAAGCTGGAGAAGGAACTTAACCGGCTGACAGAGGAGGCTGCAAAACTATGCCGCTAGAGCTCCTTATTTATAACGGTATTTTTTTGCTTTTGATTATTGTTTCCTTTCCTTTTTTTCTTTTTCCGGTAATATTTATCTCGAAATACCGGGAGGGATTGGCCGGACGACTGGGATTTGTTTCGGCGGCTTTTAAAGCAAAAGTTTGCGGGAAGGAGAATATCTGGATACATTCTGCTTCGGCCGGAGAAGTTAAATGCGTGCTGGAACTGGCTGAGGCGCTGAAGAAAAAATATCCCGGCTCGCAGATAGTTTTTACGACTACCGGTGTTAATGGACAGCGGATGCTAAAAAATGCGGTGAAAAATGCCGTTACCTGCTATCTGCCGCTTGATTTCCATTATTTTATTAAACCGCTTGTTAACCTCATTAAACCAAAAATACTGGTGGCAGTAGAAACAGAATACTGGCCCGGTCTTTTTTATCTTTCAAAGCGGCAGGGCGCAAGAGTCGTCCTGGTCAACGGCCGGTTTTCAAAGAAAGCCGTAAAACGCTACCGGTTTATAAGTTTTCTGATAAAAAAGACCTTCTTTTTTGTGGACTTGTTTGCAATGCGAAGCCCTGAAGACGCGGCAACTCTGCTTTCACTGGGGGCGCCCGGTGACAAGATAGTGGTTACCGGCGATCTGAAAAATGAAATACCTGTGGTTGACCTTGGAAAAAAGGCGGCTTTAGAGGCGGTTTTAACGCCTGTCCTAAAAGAGCAAGTTCTAGTTTTAGGGAGCGTGCATTCCCGCGAAATACCTTATTTCAAAGATATCTTAAAATATACTCTCGAGGAAAAAGCGGCTCTTACGGTAATAATTGCACCGAGGTTTCTGGAAGAAGCCGGGGCTTTTGTGAAAATGCTCGAGGAAACAGGTGTTCCGTATATTAAAAGAAGCAGTTTAAAAGGCGGCGGTAATAAAACAGGAGTAGTTATTCTTGATACCATAGGTGAGTTGTCCGTTGTGTATAGCCTGGCTTCGGCAGCTTTTGTGGGCGGTTCGTTTGTTGACGGCATAGGCGGGCACAATTTGCTTGAGCCGGTCTATTTCGGGAAACCGGTATTTTTCGGGCCGTATACACCTAATTTCAAAGAAATGGCGGATGAATTGGAACTGAAGCTTCTCGGGTATAAAGTAATTGACGCTTCCGGTTTGACAATGCAGGTAACTGCTGTTTTGAAAAATTCTGCCCTGCTTAAAAAAATCGCCGAAATTTCGGAAGTCTTTTTAGAGAGCAAAAAAGGCAGCATGATTAAAACTCTCGACTTGATATAGCCCGCCATAAAGTAAACTCATTGCGGGCGGGTTTAACTTTTTATTCCGGCTCATAATATTCAAAAGTAACTTATGTCCAGAAAACTGCTGCTTGCCGGTATTCTTGTTGTCCCGTATTATTTAAAGCATATGTTTATGACAGGAGTATCCCGGGTCAGTGCGCGTGGCACCGGCAGATTACTGCTTTTAATTGAATAAAAAAGGGGTATTTGCTATACTAAGACATGTATATACTTACTTCGTTTTTCATATTTACCTACTGGATGATTTTGCTGCTTCTGCTGTACTGCTTTTTGGGTTATCCCCTATTGCTGGGTGCGCTGGGAATTTTTAAAAGGAAATCAAAACAGGAACGCTTAGAGTACCTTCCAAAAGTATCCCTTGTTATTCTGGCCGGAAACGACAGCAAGACCATAGCAGCAAAACTTGATAACACTGCCTTATTTGAATATCCTAAAGAAAAACTGGAAATCATAGTGGCAACAATTAATTCCACGGACGGCACCCGTAAAATTGTTGAAGATTATTTTGCAAAAGGAGTAAAACTGCTTTATCAGGCAGAGAAGAACGGCAGAAACGCAGCTCTTAATTCCTGTGTTGCCGAAGCAGAAGGGGAGGTTATTGTTATTACGGATGCGGCTTCCGTTATAGAAAGATATAGTATTAAGAATATTGTCCGGCACTTCGCCGCCGCCGGTGTGGGCCTTG
>Ga0209083_1002541_pt1 | contig 17102 bp, 31 predicted proteins | sample AM7aDNAmetaG_FD_184132 | JGI IMG/M metagenome (GOLD analysis project Ga0209083, IMG submission 184132) | Freshwater microbial communities from Finland to study Microbial Dark Matter (Phase II) - AM7a DNA metaG (SPAdes) (version 3) | ecosystem: Environmental > Aquatic > Freshwater > Lake ...
GCATTAGGTGCTAGACTAGATGAAATGAATGTTAATATAGGATTAGCACAGGCTAAATTTTTTAGAGATAGATTTAAAGATTTAAGTACTGACCCTAAAGTATTGCAAGGTATATTAGATATATTTGAAGCTGAACAAGATGAGAATGTATATCAAGCTAACTTAGACTCATTAGCAGATTCACATAATACTTTTATATCATTAGTAGCTAAACATTACGAGATTAATAAAAATAGAAGTAGAAAAGAAGAGATCACATTTCAGGATTGGTGGCAAGAATTTAAAAGTAAAGCTCCACATAAATTAGAGTATTATCAAGAGAAAAATGAGAAAGGTCAAGTTACTTCTAAATTGATAACGGAATTTAATTCTGACTATAGACGTGAACAGACTAAATTAAAAAATAATATAGAATTAGCTAAAGCAAAATATGGTGAATTAAGTGATGAACACTTACGAGCTATTAAAGATAAATCTGACTGGAATAAAAAGAACTTACGTAGACAATATAATAAAGTAGTAGATGAATATAATAGTATATTTGATCCATTACCTAAAGATTCTCCAACTATAAAAGCTAAAAAATGGGAAGCATGGAAAGCTGTATATAAAATAGACCAAGAATTAAATGAATTTCTTAAAGATAGTGACTATACTGATACAACTGGTGAATTTGATATAGCTAGAATGAGTGATGAAGATATAGATAGATATGATGCATTAGTAAATAAGAAATCTGAAATACGTAGGTTATTTAGTAAATTACATAATGCAGAAGAAGATTATAATGATATATTCGTAAGAGAACGACAATTACATGCTTATGCTGAAGCTAAAAAACGAGCAGAAGCACATGCTGAAGATTTACGAAAAATAAGTAAAGAAACTGGTGATAACTATATGAGAAAATGGTTATTACGTAATACTAAGGTTGAATTTAGTCAAGAGTTCTGGGGTAAATATAAAGATGTTCACGAGAAGATGGAGAGTTTAGGTATGGGTAAAAGGTATAAAATTCATTGGGAAAATATACGTAATATACTTAGTAAATATAAAGTAGAAGGAAAAGTAGATGTAGATAAAATATCAGATGATGATAAAAAAGAAGTATATAATATACAGAAACTTATATATCAAGGTATGTGGGAAAGAAAGAAGAAATTTGAAGGTAAGAAAACACCAGATGGTGTACAAGAAGTATTAGATGAAATGAAAGAATTATATCAATTTATTAATACTGATAAATTTGATGAAATAAAAGCTCAAAAGAGGGCTAGTTTAAGTGATGAAGAATATAATAAATGGTTTAATGAAAATCATTTTGAAAATCCATATTCAGAAGGTGAAAATGATAGATTTGTTCCTGTAGCATATTATACAGAAATAATGCCTAAGAATGAAGAGTATATAGATAAAGAAGCTATGAGTAATAAATGGTATAAATCTAAGATAAAAGATGAATATCAAAATACTAAAGAAAGTATAGAAAGAGCTAAAGAATTGTTAAAAAATGCTATTAAATCTAAAAATAATAAAGAAATATTAAGATTAGAAAAGATTATACAAAAATATGATGAAGATAATCTATATAGAGAAACTAAAGACGGTTATGTATTACCGCAGAAACAATGGAAAAATGAAGAATATGTTAAAAAGAATTTAGATAAAGATGAATGGTATCAAGAGTTTAATAGTAAACTAGCAGAACTTACAGAAAATAGTCGTGGTAATATTATAAAAGAAGGATATTTACCAGCATTACGTAAAGATAGTGGACAAGATCTTACTTTAAAACAAAGATTAGGAGTTACTTGGGATAAGATGAGTAAAATGTATAAAGATGGTAAGAATAAACTATTTACAAAAGATACTCAGGATATAGTAAAAGAAATAAGTGTTGATGAAAATGGTAAAGTGGTAGATAGTATACCATTCCGTTATCTGAATAAATTAGAACAAGAAGAATACTTACACCCTACAGGAAAAGAAACTGTAGAAGAACTCGAAGAAATGTTTAAAGAGAATGATAGAAGATATGAATCTAATAAACAAAAGCATGAAGAATTATCTGAATTTGATATGGATAAAACTATGCAAGCTTTTATTAGTACTGCTATCAACTTTAAATTTAAAAAAGAACTAGAATCTGAATTATTATTAGCTAGAGAAGTAATTAAAGAAGTAGATATATTACCAGGTAAAGGAACATTACTGGATAAAACTGCTAAACAATTAGGATATAATAAAAAAGTAGTATCTAAAGGTAGTGAATCTAATATATATAAACATTATAATAATTGGTTAAAAATGGTGTTTTACGAAGACTTTGAAGCCGATGAAGGATTATTACAAGATGTTACTACATTACTACAAAATTATACATCATTAAAAGCTATAGGATTTAATGTATTTACAGGTATTAACAACGTTGCAATGGGTAAAGTTCAAATGTTGTTAGAATCATTTGCAGATACTTTTATAGATAGAGAATCTTATAAATTAGGTAAACAGATGTATAGTGGATCAGGTTATTCTAATATATTGGAATACATACAAGAACGTGATAAACAAACTAGTAAAGGATTAAGTGACGGATTGATTAAGTATTTTGATATAATGGAGTCTCAAGATGAACTACGTGGTAAAATGGGGGGTAGTTTAATTACTAAAATACATAAAGAATTATGGATTAAAAATGCAGCCTATGCAATGCAACATATAGGAGAGCATTTAATGCAAAATCAAATGTTGCTTTCAATGATGCATTTTAATAGAGTTATAAATGGTAAAATATATAATGAAAGAGAGTATATAGAAAGAATGTCTATCAAATATCCTGATAAAACTAGAGAACAACTAAAAGCAGAATTTAAAGATGCTGTTAAATTAGCTGATATATATGAATTAGATAATGGAAAAATAAAGTTAAAAGATGGCTATAAATTAGATAGAAATGAAGAAGAGAATTTTAGACGAAAAGTAATAGCAGTTAATCAAGGTATTCATGGTATTTATAATAAAGACCATGCAGGAGCTATGCAACATTATGCGTTAGGTAGAGTAGCTATACAATTTAGAAAACACATGCGTCCTATGTTTACTAAACGATTTGGCAGAAAATTCTGGCAAAGTGGATATAATGAACATAGAGAAATAATGGAAGAAGGTATGTATAAATCTACTACAGAGTTTATAATACAAGCATTAAGTGATTATAAACACTTCTATAAAAATGCAGTTAAACAATGGGGTGAATTGTCAGAAGTACAAAAATCTAATATAAAAAGAACTGCTGTAGAAATGGGAGTATTAGCTAGTACATTCTTAATATACATGTTAGTAAATGGGTTACGTAAAGGAATACCACCTGAAGATAAATTAGCTAGAGGAGTTGTTAGTAGAATATTATTACAGTTGGATAGAGTAACTACTGAAACTAATGCATACACACCTACAGGAATGATACGTGATACTAAAGCTATATTAAGTAGTCCAGCAGCCGGAGTAAGGACTGTTGGTGATATTACAGAATTTGTATATCAAACTTTAACATATCCATTTAGACCTAATGATAGGAATATGAATTTAGGAACGTTTACATTAGATGCTAAAGAATACACTGTTGGTAGATATAAAGGAGACAGTAGAATTGGTGTAGCATTATGGAAGTTGATCCCACCGTTAAAAGTAATACAAGATGCTGAAACGTCAGAATTTCAGACTAGATACTGGAAACTATTTTAAAAAAAATACCCCTACTCTACTCCATATAGGAATAGATAGGGGTTTATTGTTAATGTATCACTTCTAAGTTCATTTCTAATTGTATAGGTTCTCTTACTTCTTTACACTCTAATATATTTATATTTATTAATCCTTCTTCTACATCATATTCTTCTAATACTTCTACATCATTAATTAACGAAGTATCTAATCCATAATCTTGAATATGCATAATATCTTTAACTTCTTCTTCATTATTAGCATCTACAGTATATTTCATTCGTCTTTCAACTATTTGTCGTTCTATTGTTATTACTTCAAATTTTGGCATAAATTTTACTTATTGTTTTTAACATTATTTCCACAATTAGGACAATCTTTATCTTGTTGTCCTTGTATAAAAGTTATTTTTTCTCCACATCTGCATATTATTTTAAAGAATTCTATAAATTTTTCAAATATAGTTTCTGTAGCTTCTAAATCTTCTAATTCTTTATCTTTTCGTTTACTCATAAATTAAATCTGTATTATTAATAATGCATTCTAAGTTATTTAACTGTTCAAATTTAACTTTACTTTTATTATTAATTAAATTTTCTACTATAATACCTTTTGTTTCATTATGTATAATATACCCATCTTCAGTATATACATTACCTTTAACTTTAACTACCTGTGCTTCCAAACCCACCTTGTCTTATTTGTTGCTCAATAGGATTACCTACAAATGTTGTTTTAGGTATAGTATTTAATTGTGTAAATTCTAATTCTTTATAGTTATAAGTAGGCATAATATTATTTCTATCTCTATCATCTAATAGATATTTCATGAATATACCTTGTCCTATTTTATCACCTTTTTTGAAATATATAGTTTTCTTACTAAAATTCCAGAACATAAAGAATATATGACCTTCATTTTCTATATTATTATAGTAATCACTATCTATTACATTTACTCCACTTGCTAATATTAATCCTAAATTTTTAGTATTACTACTACGATTATATAGTCCTAAAAATTCATCCGGTAACATATATGCTTTAATACCAGTAGAAATTAATACAGGTTTATTAGCACATTCTAATGAAAATTTACCTTCCCATAAACAAGTATCTATTCTAATATCTTCAGGAGCAAAGAAATCATATCCTGCACTATTGGTAGTACTTCTTTGTGGTAATTTAATATCTTTATTTTGATATTCTTTTACTATTTCAAATCCACGTATTTTAGTCATAGTTTAAATTTAGTATTCTCTTTCATTGTATTCTTTCATCTCTTCTACTGTACGTAATGATTCAATAAATAATATTTTACATTCTTTATGTACAGGATATGCATGGAATTCTGGGTAAAAATGACAAATATTCATGTGGTATTCTTTCCATATTATTTAAATTTAGTTATTAATTTATAACCTTTACAGCTATATTTTAGTTGTAAGGTTTCTTTAAATCCTGTATTTTTATTAACTTTATACATTATACAAATCATGGTTTATTTATTATACCTTTTATAAAATTCTTTTATTGCTTTACTACATGCCGATTTAGTAGATTTACCTTTTTTAATAATCCACTCTTGTTCACAAAGCATACTTTCAGTTTGGTAAATAATACATTCTTTTTCAGTAATTTTAAAACTAAAAAATAAATTACATTCTTTTACAGCAGTTTCTTTTGTAGGTTTTATTTTTCTTATACCATATCGTACAGTATCTAAATAACTTCTATAGTTAAAATTACTAATTACTTTACTAGTAACTGGTAAGTTACATATTTTATCTAATTCATTTTCCATTATAATTCATTTATTACATTTAAAATACTTTCTTTATCTGGGTAATAATCATAACCACTATCAGTATCTCTAATTATCCTACTTGTAAAAATACAATCAGGATTATGTTGTTCTACTTTAGCAACTTCAGCACAATGTTTAATTACTTCTTCAGCATACCATTTAGCATATTCTTGTGCTCTATCATAATGAGATAATCCTTCTGTATTACAAATTCTATCCCATTTATTTAATTGTTCCTCTTTATTTGGTAACATCTTTAGGTCTTCTTTTATGAAATTGTTTAGTTTTAGTATTAAAATACATTCGTTTTAATATCTTCTCATTAAATACTACTTGAAATTCTACTACATCATCTATAGCAGTTTTTAATCTATGTATTTCTAATTCTCCAATCTGTTCACTATAATGAGAACTACTTCCTACAAATATAGTAGTAGATAACCATTGTCTACCACCACAACCACTTTTACTTTTTCGAACATCAGAGTTGTTACTGATGTATATTGGATATTGACAAGCCATGTTATTCTAGTTTAATTTTTGCGTTTAAAATACTATCTTTATTTATATATATATTACTTTCACCATCAGTAAATAATTCTTTATTAATATAACTTTGGTCAAATATATTAAATTTTTCTATTTTAGCTTCTTTACTGCATAATTCTCTTTGTTTCTGAAGTAATTCTTCTACTTGTTCTTTTGTGTATAAATTAGTTTTTCTATAATAATCTCTAATAGTTTTATCTTTAGCTTTACACATTATATCTAAAAATAGTATTTTATTATTTAATTCTTTTTCAACTTCTTCTGCTAATTGACACATTACTTCAATTATATCATGTTCATTATAATTTCTACATATATCTCCATTACTATCAGTAATACTTTCTTTTAATAATTTTTTAGCTCTTTCTTTATATTTACTTTCCATAATTACTTAGTTTTATCAATTCTTCCAAATATTCTACTTACTATTAATTCTTCACCTACTTTTTTATCAGCCGTTAATTTCAATCCTTTGTATTGTTTCATTCTGAATTTACAATTATCTACTGCTAAATATACATATTTAAAGTCAATAGTAGAATGTAGGTAATGTATTTTTCTTTTACTATCTTTATAATATATATCAATCTTTTTAAACATAAGTTAATCCTTGTTGCGTACCATTTTCTATTATATCTTTATTTGTAGGATAATTACCAACAGTTAAACCTTGTTCAGTTTCAATAGATTTACAATAATCATCTACTTGTTCTTGAGTAACTTCTTTTAATTGTTTTTTTAATTTTAAACATTCAAAAGCATTATTAGCTACTTCTTGTTTTAACTTTACATTCTCTTCTATAAGTTCATCTACTTTAGATAATCCTACGGCTACTTGACTAACTGCTAAAGTTCTATCCATATTTCTACTACTTCTTTCTAAATCTAATAAAATTTTAGAATCTTGTAATTGTTGATTTAAAATTAATATTTTACTTTCACTTTCTTCTAAATTACAAGTAATTTGTTTATATGCAATATTTAAAATATCAATTTCTTCTTGTTGTTTAACAAATGTAGCACAATGGTCTAAATCATAATTTTCATATAATCTCTTCCAATGTAATGCTTCATCTTTTTGAGCTTCAAAATCTTTTAGTCTTTCATTAACTTCGGTTAATATTCTATAAAAATCTTCAGGTTTAATTACAGGTTTATCTTTAATAACTAATTCTCCACCATATTTTACCCAATGATAGGTATAATGAATTGTCCATAACAACCATGCAAATGGTAGTGTTAGTATTCTAAGGATTATCTTCATATCTTGTTTTTATATAATTATTTAGTAATAATTGTAAATCAAACATTTGGTCTTTTGTTAATTTAATACTAAAAAATGATTTATGACCCGAAATTAAAGCAAATGTTATTGTATCATCATAAGTAGTATTAGTTATATAACTACCATCTTCTAATTCTACAGTTACTTTAGGTAGTAGTACTTTTTGATTAATCTTTAATTGACTCATTATTATCAGGTATTTCTTCTGTATGAAAATATGTATTTAATAAATTCAATTTATAAAGTTCTATTAATCCTACTTTCTCACTTAATGAGAATTTTTCATCTATATTAGAACTTTCTTTTAATTTAATATTAATACTACCATCACTATTAATATTAAATATTATTGTCATTTCTTTACTCATACTCATTTAACTATTTAATTCTTCATCTATTTCATTTATTTTACTTTGTAAAGCTGTTTGTCTAGTTTTTTTACTTCTTAAATCTACAATTGTGTTATCTGCTTTTTTTATTTTTGTTGTCATATCTTTATTTATTTATATTGTTTATTAAAATCTTCTGTTATTTCACTAATTATTAAATCAATTATTTTAATTGATAAATCTCTATTCTTAACATTACTTCTAAAAGTAGTTACAGTCATATCTATCCCTAAGTCTTTAACAACTACTTTTAAATCTTGATGAATAGGACTAACACTTTGTCCACCTAATAGTTGTTGTGGAATAGTTTCGTATTCTATTAAATATCCTTTATAATCTATTGTCATGTTATATTATTTACTATTTCTTTTACCTTACCTTCTATATTACTTAATAATTTCTGTATATAAGACACAAAATTCGTAGCAACTTTATTTTCAGAATACATATTTCCGGGTCTATTTCTATGCCAGACTTCTGCTTCAATTAGTCTTAATAAAGACTTCATATCTTCTATTTCATCTTCACTTTCTAATTGAATATGAATATCAAATTCTACTCTTGTTAATTTAGTTAATTCTTTACTAGTTATTATCATAATCTTCCAGGTAATGTAGGTTCTTTTAAACCTGATTCTAAAAATACTTTATTCATAAGTTCTGCTGCTTTAATATCTCTTAATCTAGTATTATGTAATTCTACAAAATATTGTTGATATTACCAAAATATTGTACCACTTTTTTAAGAGTTCATTTCGGGTAGTTATAAAAATAAGATAATTAAACAATTACAAAAAAATCTGCACGTAATATATACATACAAATTTTTTCATAACACTATTTATAATCAATAAGTTCTGATATAGGAAAATGAACTTACAAAATCCTTCTCTTATCTATCAAAACTTATTCTTCTGTTATTTCAGGTCTATCTACAAAATCTTCTATTTTATATTCTACTACTTCTTTCATATTATACCCACCTTGCCAATTATCTACTCCATCAGCTTCCATAGCACTTAATAATAAATCTCTATTAAGTAAGTCTACATATTCTTGTAAAGGAATTTTTATGTATTTTGTCATATTATTTTATTGTTGATTTAACCACATTTAGAATATCCACAGTTTCCACTACATTTTTTGCAACCTTCTATATATACTAATTCATTACCACATTCAGGACATTTTTCTCCACTTACTGTTTTTCCTGTATAAGTTGATAATACTCTAGTAATAACACTTACCATACTCGATATATGATTAGTTGGTACTTTTCTTAATATTTCAACTACTCTATCTATTCCTATACCTGATTGTAATAATGCACTATATCCACGAGTTATAGCTTGTTCTTCTCCAGTTATATACAATTTACCCATATTATGTAATACTACTTGTTCAGTATCTAATGAGTAAACACTCTTTCCATCTATTCCTCTATCCTTCAATATATAACCTTTAACCACATCTTTCTTTAACATAATAGCTCCATCACTTTCATCAGTTCGTTTAAATGCAAATATTTCGTATGGATTATTATTTAATTTTCCTATCATTACTAAATAAGCCTGTCCTTCTGCTAAAACATGATGTATATCACATTCTAATTTATCTGGTCTAGTATTATTGATTGGTACAGGAACATTTTTTCCAGTATCAGTAGTTATAATACCTTGTCTGCAACCATCTAAATATACAGTAATACCTTTACATCCTTCTTTCCATGCAGCTAATAGTACATCAGCTACTTGTTCTTTGGTACTATCTTTATGCATATTAACGGTACAGGAAATACTATGGTCGATATACTGTTGTAACATACCTTGTAATTGTACTTTAGTTATAGGGTCTATATCATGTGCTGTAGCTTTATAATATGGATTATTACATAAATCTACTTTAGCTATTCCATCGGTTACTAAATTATTTATTCTACAATATTCTAATAATCCTGGATGTATAGCATTACCCATTTCTAACCATTTTTCACCAAACTCATCTGTATATGTAGGAGTTTCATCTGGATTACATTTACGTCTTCTACTACTGGAAATAGCAAATGCTGGTTCTATTCCACTAGTTGTTCCAAAATAATTACCTATCTTACACATTATAGAAGTTGTACCTGTTGGTGCAATAGTGAAAAGTCCAATTCCTCTACGACCATACTTCTTATACTTTTTGATTATTGATATAGGAATTGTTGGGTCATTTAACCATCTATTAATATATTTTGATTGAATATCTTTACTATAATTCCATATAGGAAAATGTCCACGTTCTTTAGCTAAATCTATATCAACTTCTATTCCTTTATCTCTAATAAAATTTTGCAATACTTTAGCAAATATGTTACCTTCTTTACTTCCATATTTATAACCTAAAGCTGCTATTGTATCTCCTAACGCAGTTATTCCTATACCACATCTTCTACCTACTATTGCTATATTTTGTATTTTACTCCATACTTCAAATTCTACTTGTTTAGTTTTAGAGTCTTCTTTATCATTGGCTATTTTTTCTAATATCTTTTCAATTTTCTCTATCTCCAATTCTACTATATCATCTGCTAACTTTCCCATTATTCTAGCATGTTTAGCTAGTTTATCAAAGTTAAATTTAGCATCTTTAGTAAATGGATTATCTACATATCCATATAAGTTATATGTTATTAATCGACAACTATCAAATGAACATAATGGAATTTCAGCACATGGATTAACTCCTTGTTCTTTAAATCCATCTTCCCAATAACCTCTAGCAGGACTATTATTTAATATAGTATTCCAAAATAGTATTCCTGGTTCTGCACTTTTCCAACTATTTTCCACTATCAGATTCCATATATCTCTAGCGGGCATCTCTTTTACAATACCAGAGCAAGTTTTATCATCAGATATAGGAAAGTATAATAGTGTGTTTTCTCCAGATATAACTTCTGACATAAATTTATCATCTATTCTTACACTAATATTAGCACCTGATATTTTACCATCTACTAATTTAGCATTAATAAAGTCTATTATATCAGGGTGTCTTATATCTATACTAATCATTAATGCACCCCTTCTACCATTTTGTCCTATACGTTGAATAGTATTACTAAATTGTTCAGCAAATGATACTGTGCCTGTAGTAGTTCCTGCACTATTACTAACTACTGTTCCTTTAGGTCTGAGTGTACCTACGTCTACACCTACTCCACATCTACGTTTAGATAACTGTGCTAATTGTTCATCAGTTTTCCATATACCACCAATACTGTCTTCAGGTGGAGGTACTAATGTACAATTACTTAATGATACTATTTGATAATCATTTCCTATACCAAACATTGGACTACCTTGTGGTACTATATATTGAAAGTCTTTTAATACTTCTAATATTTCATCAACTTTTAATGGATTCTTAAATTGTTGTTCAATTCTAGCAAATTCTCTAGCTAATCTCCAATGCATATCAAGTGGGGTAAGCTCTAGTAGCTCATCCTTTTCATTCTTTAATGCGTATTTATTTATCCATATTTTAGCAGTTTGTTCATTACCATTAAAATATGCTATTGATGCTTGTAATACTTCTTCTTTTTGGTATATCATATTATTCGATTAATTTTGCTGAATATACTAACCACGATTCTCTAGCATCTACAAATGCTTCTTCAATACACTCTTCTTGTTCTTCTTTAGTCATATTATTAAAATCGTCAATTCCATAGTATTCAGGGTCTTTTTCTATATCACTCCAATTTGGTAATCCATTATTACCTGCATAAGATTCATAAGATTCACATGCCATTTCATAAGCATCTTCTTCAGCTTGTTCTAATGTATTATATTCAAATTCTTCTTCAGTAATAGAATTTATTCCACCACCTACTCCATACTTAATTAAATATTTTGCCATAATTTAATTTTATTTATTACAATATTCAGTTTCTACGTTTAATAATTCGTTGATCTCATTTTCCTTCAAAACTTTTTCAATTTTTTTTCTATGTCGTTCATAACTTCTTATCATCTCTTCACATTTAGTTAATGGTTTAGGACATAAATTATTAACTATTACATCTATATACTGTTGTGTTGGATACATAATATGTTTATAACATTTATGTCTATCATCTAACTCAACTATAATTCGATCTTTAATTTTACTAGATAATTTAGAATACTTACTCTTAATGTATAATTGATAATCTGGTATATATTCATCTAATATTCTGAATATATAAAAGTAAGAATCTAATTCCTTAAATTTTGTAATATAATTTGGTAATAGCTCTAACCTATCAGCTATAGGAAAAAATGAAGGTTTATTCGCTTTTAATTCTACCAATACATAATTCTTATCACTCATATTCTTTATTTTATTAGAGCTAATATATACTCCAATTAAATAGTTTTGTATTATACTTCTTCGTATATTAAGCATTGGTAATACGTAATACGTAGATTTATTAAACATTATCTTTTATCAATGTCTTTTTCTACATCTTCAATACACATTTCATTTTGTGGTGCATATAATATATTACCTTCTACTAATTTTTCTAACATTTCCCACTGTAATGTATCTTCATCAAATTTATTATTCCATACTTCTTTATAAGCGTCTTCTTCATTTTCAGCTTCTACACTAATACATACTATTCCTGCAATAGGAACACTTATTAAATATCTATTCATAGTTATTATTTTTTAAGTTTAACCCATTCAGGTATTTTAAATTCTTTTTTCTTATTATTACGTAGCATATATAATAATAATGTATTATTAGCAAACTCGTATAATCCTTGTTCTACTCCATATCTGGTAATATATGCTTCTAGTACTATATGTGGTTTAAATATGTCAGTTAATGAAACATATTCAGTATATAATTTTCTTACATAAGTTTCATACATATCAGCTATTATATTATTATATACAGTACCATCTTGACCTTTAGTACTTCTACCTAATAACAAATCTTTAATTTTAGCATCTCCTATACCTTGTATACCAGATACACCGTCTCCATTATCACCTTTTCCAATTTGAATTAGTAAATTATTTAATGCATCTTCTTCAGTAACTTCAAATAATTCAAAAGTTCTTCTATGATATGTAGGGTATTTAAGATGCATACCAGGTACTTGTAATAAATCTTTATCATCATGTACTAGTATACAATTTTCTCCTAAATTTCTATAATGAGTATAAGTTATTGCTACAGCATCATCAGTTTCTATATCATTAACCCAAGTAGCTTTCCATCGTTGTTGTAATAGTCTTTTACATCTATTAACTGCTATATATTTATTAACACGATTAGATTTATAATTCATGTCAATATTTCTACGATATGTATTACTACCCCCTACTAATAATATAGTTTTTTCAGCTTGTACTTCATTATGTATTTCTCGTATTTCTGATTCTATTAAATGAGTAGCTGTTTGATCTAATTTAATAAAAGGATTAATTACTACTTCATCAGATAACATATTTTCTTCTAATATTATATTTGTAGTAATAGTGTTATCATTATCTAATATTTTCCTATATTCTTTATCCAAAACGACAGCGATTTTGAACGCTATTCCATCGCTGTCGATTATTGTGTTATAACTCATTATTTTTTATTATAACGTTGTCCTTTGATTTCAATCCATAATATAGTATCAGGATTAACTTCTCTAACTGGGTTCTTAGGTGTTTTACTGTTATACTCTATAAATTTATATCTTCCAAATTCATTAATAGTACCATCATGTTTTCCTGTAAGAATACGTTGTTCTACAGTATTCATTATATCAAATAATTTATCATAATCTATTTGATTGTAATTTTTAGTCTTACTAACATACATTTTAGCTTCTAATATATTTTGTTCTTTCTGTTCCTTACTCATCTTTTTTTCATAACAAACAGTCATATCTATATTAGCAGACTTTTTTAACATTGTAGCTAGTTCAGTCTTAGTTTTGAAATAAGCATCTTTACTTACGTCTTTACCTGCTTTTACTTTTTCAATACGCTCAACTGACGCCTGTATTAATTCATTATAAACATTAATAGTACCTTGTTGTGTAGCTTGAAATTCTAATATATTACCATTTGGAATACCTAATTGTTTAGCATATCTTCTTCCTGTACCAATAAATACTATTGGAATATTATACTTTGAAATAGCTAATTTAGTTACTACAAAACTATTGATACTAGCATTTTCTTCACCATCTGTAAATACTACAATAGTATGTTGTTCATTTTTATATTTATTACAAGTATTTAACGCTAATATAATACCATCATTAAGAGCAGTATAACCAGGATGTTTATGTTTATATTTACTTATATTAATTACAGGAATATGTTCATCTACTATTTTAACATCATTTCTACTACCAAATTCTATAATAGTTAAATATGCATTTTTATCAGTTTTAAATAAATTATCTTTAAACTGATTTACTCCATCTTGAATTTCTTTTGAAATTTTACCAGTACTCCCACTAATATCTATACATAATGTATATGAATTCACTGTAGATATATTTTTAAGTAATTTATTTACTTCTTTTCCTATACCTTCTAATACTTCTTCTCTATTAGTACATACTTTATCAGCATATTTATTAATAAATTTCTGAATACCTGCCTTACTAATAGATATTCTTTTACTAATCCATAAATAATTAGGTGCAGACTCATATTCATTTAATTTTCTAATTATATCAGTATTATATCTACCAATTGTACTAGTAACATTATCTCTTAACCAATTAGCTAATTCTTGTTTATGTTTATTTGTCATGTTATTCAGATTGTTTGTAATTATTTAAAATATAAGTTTGTTCTTCTGCATTTAAAGTATATGCTTTATTCATAGCAATCATTGCTAATTCTTCACATTTATCTTCAAATGATTTATATAATGGCATATAATCATTATTAAATCTCCATATTAAATTATTTAATCTTGAGTATTTACTACACACTTTTTTATATCTGTCATATATATCATCTTTAATATCTTTAGCATTATCCACAGATTCATTATATTCTTTTAATTTAATAGTATAATCATCTTTTAAAGTTTTATTATAATCAATATCATCTGTAGCTTGTTGCCACAATTTTTTAGAATAACCTTTTTCAGTCTTTACATAATATTCACTTACTTCTGTTTTTTCTAAATATCTATTAGAATAATCTTTGTAGTTATAAGAAAATCTCATAAATGACATATTATTTATTAAGTCACATATTTTTTGAGCATCTTCTTTATTAACAAAGTATTCATTGAATCCAGATACTTGATATACTTCTATATCTTTTTCAGGTAATAATTTATACTTTGGTTCATCAGGGCAAGATACTAATTTAATACCTTGTTCAGCCATTTCAAATTTTACCATTTGGTTTAATTGTTCAATGGTTAATTCTAGTATCTCTAATTCTGTATATTCAGTTATTTTTTTCATAGTATATTATTATTTTAAAATGTATAACATATCATTATATCCTACTTCTTTAATATTACGTACAGGAATACGTGTAAATGGACTATCATCTCCATTACTGTGTTTAGTAATACCAAAGAATATATTCATATCATAAGCTGTTACTAATCCTTTATCATTAGTAATAGACCCTTTATATTCTAATATTACTGACATTTTTGAAGTACCATCTTCTTTAGTCCATTTAACAAAGATAGGTAGTTGTGTATCTAACGCTGTTCTAAAATGATTTAATAATGTAGGTTTAGTTACTTTTTTCTCATTTAAGTACATTGGTACTATACTTACATTTTTACGAACTTTTTGAATTGTGAATGACATAATTATTAATTTTTTAGTTAATTGTTTTTTAATATTAAATATCCTATAGCATTTACTACATGGTATCCTGGATTGGCATAATATATACCATCTTCTTCTACTATAGTATGTAATCGTTTTATATTAGTTTTATAATCTTTGTCTAGTAAATCTGTTATATATCTCAATTCACTTCCAAAAGTCTCATACATCTTACCACCAAAAGGACTATTTTCTTGTATTTGGTTGTCTTCATATAAATCTAAATCAGTATCTTTAATAGGTTTCATTTTAAATGTTTTAATAGTAGTTCTTCTGCTTTTTTATTATATTCAATATACTTTTCAATATCACCTTTTGATTTAGCTTCTTTAGCTATTTGTTCTAATTTAAGTGCATGTTCAGTATCATCACTTAATGTATCTTTACCTTTGAGAATAATAGCATTTATTACTCCCCATATTAATAGTAAACCTACTAATATAGCTACAATGATAATTATATCCATGATTCTTTTAATTTAGTTAAACAATTTAATTCTTTTAACATCTCGTATATACTAATTTTACTAGCCCTACCAGTAAAAGGGTCTATATCTTTAATTAATACATCTGTTATTTCTATATATTTATTTGTAGTATCTTTTTCATATTCTATAATAACTATAGTATCCCCGATATTAACTGATTTCTGAATTATCATATTCCATTATGTGATTAATAAACACTATTGCAACTACAACAGTACCATATCTTTTAGAAATAGTCATACCTTTCATGTGTATATTAATATGACCTAATAGATACTTTTGTTCTTTAAATGATCCTTTTTCATATTCAGTATCTATATCATAACTCTCACTATTTATATTACCAGCGTATAATTCTTCTATTGCTACTCGCAATTTCTCTTCTAAAGTTTCATTATCAAAATTACCTGCAATTTCTACTACTAACCCACCACTATGTTCTTCACTAGTTTCATCTTTATATAAATAAGCATACGCTAATCCTGCATTTATGAATTCACCATCATTTCCATTACATGATGATATAATACATTGTAACTCTTGACCTATATCAATATCAGGTACATCATCACGCTCTACTTTATAACTATATTTACTTAACATACTGGAGTAAGTTTGTATATTACCACGTTCAATACCTGCATCTTTTAATGCTAAATGATATGAGCCTGCGTGTATGGTATTATTTGATTCACCTACTCCAGATGTTATAAAGAATTCTGCTGGATGTGTCTTATTTAATTTGATAGTTTTCTTTGTCACCATCTGGTAATTCATTAAGTAATGGAATAGCTTCTAGTTTATAATCTGCTAATATATTTTCGTAATAGTCTATTGTAATGTCTCCAGCATCTAATGCTTTACCTAAATAGTATATTGATTTATGAATTTCAGCTAATCTATTTTTAACTTTATTTTTTAATGTAATACCTGGTTTAATTGTAGGTAATTTGATACCTTCAGGTATATGAATTTTATGACTATGTGTACTCATAATTTATCTTTACTTAT
>Ga0209083_1002542_pt1 | contig 17093 bp, 8 predicted proteins | sample AM7aDNAmetaG_FD_184132 | JGI IMG/M metagenome (GOLD analysis project Ga0209083, IMG submission 184132) | Freshwater microbial communities from Finland to study Microbial Dark Matter (Phase II) - AM7a DNA metaG (SPAdes) (version 3) | ecosystem: Environmental > Aquatic > Freshwater > Lake ...
ATATAGGTCGCACATTAATTTGTTCGACCTTTTTATTTTTTAAAATGTTCATAACATACATCTTGTATTCTGATAAATCGGATAGATATTATGTTGGGTCTACCGGAAATCTTGAAGATAGACTGAAAAGACATAATACCGGAAGAAGTACTTTTACAAAAAAGAGGTATTCCCTGGAAAATAGTTTATCAAAAGGAGCATAGTTCAAAATCAGAAGCATATCAAGCTGAACTGTTTATTAAGTCACAAAAAAGTCGGAAATTTATTGAAGATTTAATTCACAGAAACTCAGTTTAGCTCAGCTGGTTCAGAGCATTCCGATCTATCGGAAGGGTCGGGGGTTCGAATTCCGATATATCGGAATGTCATACTTCCATCCCTCAACGCCCACTTAATATAGGTCGCACATTAATTTGTTCGACCTTTTTATTTTTTAAAATGTTCATAACATACATCTTGTATTCTGATAAATCGGATAGATATTATGTTGGGTCTACCGGAAATCTTGAAGATAGACTGAATCTTAAATGGAGTAACATGATTCTATCTATCTCCATTTATTTAAAAAGGTTGTGAATCTCTTATTTTTTTATATTTTTGTCAGTTGTAAGTCAATTCAAGTACGATTCAATATGAATGACAAGAAATCAGATCAAAGCCTTAATTATCTAATTATCCCGGAACAAGACGAGCAATGGGGAATGACTGTCACAACTGTAGGGCATCAGAAAGTCTGTGAGAATGATTCATATCCTCCGGAAAATCACCCACTTGAGTATTATTTCAACGTTGAAAATGGTCGGGTATTAAATGAATATCAACTGCTATATATAACGGATGGTAATGGCGTATTTACCTTTGGACCTTCAAAGCAATCCTGTCTTATAACTGAAGGAAAAATGTTTTTCCTTATGCCGGGAGTATGGCACACATACCGGCCGGTTAAGAATTCAGGTTGGAATGAATACTGGATTGGTTTTAAGGGCGATATCATACAAAAAATAGTGGATGAAGGATATTTTCTTAATCGTCCGCCGGTATTTAATATCGGACTGAATGAACGAATTGTAGATTTATACCTAAAAGCTATAGAGATCGCAAATGAAGAACGAGCTGGCTATCAGCAAGCCCTTACAGGCATTGTTATGCATATTCTTGGATTAATGTACTATCGGGATAAAACAGGTAATTTTGAAGACGAAGATTTGATAAAAAGTATAAACAAAGCCAAGGTTATTATGCGTGAATCAGTATATAAAAACCTAATTGCAGAAGATGTTGCCCGACAATTGAATATTGGGTATTCTAAATTCAGAAAGGCTTTCAAAGAATTAACAGGCACATCTCCATCCAGATATATGCTCGAACTCAAACTAAATGAATCAAAGCTTATGCTCACAACTTCAAATTTGTCGGTTAAAGAAATTTCATTCAGTTTAAACTTTGAAAATTCTGAATATTTCAACAATTTCTTCAAAAACAAAACAGGGCAAACTCCGGGCGAATATAGAAATACTTGTGCCAATAGAAAAGATTAGCTTATTAGGCAAAATCCGTATTGACAATTCAGGCAAGTTTAATCGAACCTTCCTATCTGACATTCCATAAACCGGAGATGCCAGACAGAAAGGTTATTTTTACTATTGGACACTGATTTTTAGAGTCTTGCTCCTATTCTGATCAGCAAATGCTAAGAGATAAACACCTTTAGAAATACTGAATTCTGATGTTTCATTGGCGTTTAATTTCAATTGCTTTATTAATTTACCGACTACATCATACAGCTGCAATGAAGTATTGGTTTTGATATTGCTAATTTGCAACATTCCATTTGCTGTATTGATTGCGGGTATTGAATTATCTTTTATATCAACATTCGAGGAAATGTTATAAACATCCGCCAAAAATTTATCGGCATAGCGTTCGCCCATCATTAACACACTCGGTTCGTCCCAATGTATGCCATCCGATAACAAAATTGTTCCCGTAGCCATACTATAATCAGAATTTGGGATATACGACTTAACCTGTTGAATCACATTCAAATTAAAACCATCAAATTCAGGGCGTCCATCGGATAATTCCCCACAGAAAAACATTAAATCAGGCATACCCAAATCTTTACGGAAATTAGCTACCATAGCTGCAAAATCAGCTTTGTACGAAACATAATTATCAGCAATCGCAGCACTATTGTCGGCCGAACCCTGATGCCATATAATTCCTTTTACATCGCCATATTTCATCGCTTCTTTAATCCGGAGTAAGGAATAATCATAATTCGGCTTTCCTGGCTGATACCAGCTAACAATAGATGAACCACCCTGTGCATTTACCATCAAGCCAAATGTACGTCCTGTTAGCCTTTGAACTTTCTTTATAAACGAATAAGAAGGACTCAACGCATCAAGTGTAGCATCTTTAGTGATATTGGCGTATCGATTCAATGGATTTCGGGCAGGTTCCATATACAAACCGGGCGTAAGTAAATAAACATTCGGAATCGGATCGCTTCCTTCATTCGCATAAGGTGCGCGACCAGCCATTTGCGATTGTCCCATAGCCAGAATAACATCTAATTTGGGCAACACATTTACAACGATACTATATTGTTTTGTCACCTGACTATTAGCCGATGTACAGGTTATTACTAATGATTTTTCCGAATCAGTACCGCTAAGATTAGTTGGTTTTACAACCTGATAAGTTGCATTCGGGTCGCTTGGCTGAGCAATTACCACAGAATTAACATTCCAACTATAAGGAACATCAATTGTGTAATTTGTATTTGCTGTGGTGAAATTATCAACCGGTTTTCCATCAATAGTTACACCTGCAATGTCACAATTTGTAGGTGGTGGATTTAATTGAAAAACAACATTATAGGTCAATGTTCCAGCCGTATTTGTAACTAATACCTTTGTTGTACGTTGAGCTTCACTACCGGTTAATGAAGTAGCTGCAGCAATCGATACAGTAGCTGTTGCATCGGTAGCTGTAGCTGTTACTGTCGGAATGATAGTTGCATCCCAGGGCAAACTGACGAAATATTTATACTTTGATGAAATAAAGCCCGTTAACAGGTTTCCATCAACATTGAGAGTTTGAAGTTTCAGCGTTGATATGTCTTGTTCTACATATTGAAACATAGGAAAATTACCGCTTGGATTTTCCTTTGAATGCCAGTTTGCTATTGCAGCAGCACCTGAAGCAGTTTTCACAACCGTTGCATCGCGTAATCGAAATCCGATAAACTGAGCTCCTTTACTTATCGAGTCTTTTACTATAGAAGTTACATCAAATTCGTAATACTGAGCAGAAGTTGTAATTGGTCCCGCTACTGTTGTGAAAGCCGTTGAAATATCGGCACCTGCTTTTGTGGCTTTATTATTAAATGTCAAATCATCTTCCACCCAGGTTGTTTTGGATAGAGGATATAGATTAAAGCCATGCGCTTCGGGAAGTGCATCGGCATAAACCCGAAGTTTTACGGTGTTCAGATAAGTGGACAGACTTGAAATGTCAAATCTCAGAAATGTTTCACGACGATATTGAGAACCTGCAGTAGAATGGTACGTGTAAAGATAAGGCTCTAAACCACGAATTTCATCGCCTGTACCACTTGTTCCTTTGTACAGATACGTGTCGTCGTAAACCTTGAGTTGTTGGGTCGTTTGCGCTGCTAATATATTTATTAGCAAAGCAAAAAAAAGTAAAAAAGAAATTTTTCTCATGTTTATTTTATTAAAAGTTTATTTAGCAATTTTCGAAATTTATATTTCACTGAAATCTTATGATCATAAAGAATCTGCATAAAACTATTTTATGTTTAGTTTTACACTTTTCTGTTTTCCATTATTCGAAATTAAACAAGCTATAAAAATCCCGGACTGTGGAATAGGATATTCATTATGCGAATTAGCTTTATATTCCGACTGTAAAATGCATTGGCCTAAAACATCATACAACTTAAGTGTTCCATTGTCGGATGAAGATACATCCACCATAAGCTTGTGATTTACATTAAATACAGTTATTCCATTTAAAGTAATTTCGGACACATCGGATGTTGCACTTGCAGTAAAAACTACTTCATAAAACTTCTTAGAGCCATCTTCGGCAGTAACAGTAATAACAGATTTTCTGCCCACCAAATCGTTTATTGTAGTTGCAGGAGTTATTAAAACTGTTGCATTGGCATTGGCAGCTGTTGCTATTAGCTGAGGAATAGTTTTAGCATTCCCCAAATCGTAAAAATACAAGTATTTGCTAGTACTAAAGGAGGGCAGCGTTGTGCCGGCAATTTTTAAATCTGAAAGAGTGGCATTGGCACTTGCAGTACAGCTTGACGGAAAAGTGGCATAGGTCATTCCGGAAGTATAATTATCGGTACGAATTGGAAATGCAGGCAGATTAGCAGAATTGTACAAGTTGCAATCCGGATTTTTAGCCCATCCATACCGAAATGAAACGGGATTGGACACCAGGGTGCTATGTACAGCAATGATGCTATCATTCACAATAGTGGCAGTAGCAGCTTTATAGGCTTTATCACTCCCTGCTAAAACAAAACCTTTAAGTGAAGCATCCCCATCTTTTATTTTCAAACCCGTTCCAACATTCTTATACACGACAAAAACCGTATCGTTTCTAAGCGGAAAGCTCGTTGGGATAGGACTATCGGCAACGATATCTTTTCCATAAACATACCTGAGTGCCTGCAGTGACATTCTGTCTCCAACCGGTCTTTTGTTTTTCGGATGAATACGTATCAAGGCATCGGGAGCATCCGGATCTTCGTTGGTATCAAGTGTCACACAAAGATGAAAATTGCTCATATTATCCAAAGTCAATACTTGCTGTTGCTGCTCGCGAAGATCAGCCCAGTCAATTTCTTCTATCGTGCGGTTAGAAGAAACACCCATATTGAAAGTTTGAACATATAAAAAAGGAATAACACTCCTACCCCATTGCGTTCTCCAGTCTTCAATCAGTTTTTTCAACATCAACCTGTATTCCAGCGCTCTTTTGGTATTACTTTCTCCCTGCATGAAGCATATTCCTTTAAGCGGAATTCCCCTGAGCGGATAAATCTGACCATTAAAATTACAAGATATATAATTGTCGGCATTGGTGGTGTCACCGGAAGCAATCCGGCCATTAAGCACACACAAATCAGGATCATTATTAATCTTATCCCGGCTCATCCATGTTTCAATTTCAGTGCCACCCTTGTACGACTGAACCATACCAATCGGAATTTGAAGATTGTTATACAAATTGCGGGAAAATATATACCCGATAGCAGTCACATTAGCACCTACGTTTGTAGCATTGCAGGCAAACCAACCTCCGGTACTTTTTATATGTTCCTGCGGAGTGGTTCTGTTATTATAACTTGATTTGAACGAACGAATATAGGGATAAGTATTGGCCTGAGAAACCAGCAATGCAGAATCGAGACAGGAGTTTACTTTTTTTTCCATATTCGATTGTCCACCGAACAACCACACATCGCCAATCAGAATATCATTTAGTGATTGTAACGTTCCGGTTACAGCAATAAGTTCAAAAGTCAAGGTACAGGGGGATGTTGTAGCCGGTTGTGCGGGCATTTCCATATTCCATCTCCCATTCGCATCAATCAGTACTTTCTGTGTGTATATATTGGATTGTCTGCTAAAAACTGCCTTTACACTGTCGCCGGCAGAACCCCAACCTGTGAAATGCAAGGGCAAGTCACGTTGTAAAATCATACCGGAACTAATAAAAGGAGGAAGCTCCACGGTTCGGTCATGAAGAGGTGGAGTGGTTGAAAATTCAATTAGCGGACCATTTGCGCCTGATTCCCTGCTGTTGAAATACATTTCCACCGCATTGCCTATCACATCGTCAACAACCAATGAAAGCATTTTGTCACCCCTATATTCCTGACGCAGATAATCTGAAATATCCCAGCTATACACACCCGTTCCGGTAATTTGGCGGGAATATATCAACGCTCCGCTTACAGGAGCATTATTCCAGGTTATACCAGTCTCCGTCCAATTGTCTGTAGTTTGTAAAACCTGAATATTCATTACTTTCGGAAAAGTCGTAACATTCAGTTTCAATATGGCATTTTTCAATGTATCTGCAGGTGATAAAGAACTAAGATCAAATTTGATAAATGTTTTTCGGGAATAAATAGCTGAAGAACCTTTCTTTACTCTCAAAGCAAGATCGGTACCGTAATTTAAAGCTGCAGATGCTGCTGCACCATTAATGTATGCATCCGCCACCGGCATAAGTTGTGCATTGACCTGAACACTGATTATGCTAAACAGCATCAGTATCAGTAGACTTATATTTTTGCGAATTATATACACTAATATTGTGTTCATTTGAACGCTCGGCTTTGCCACTTGGCTTGCCAAGAATGCGAATTCTACAATTTGGAAATGAAATGAATCAATGATTTTAGATAAATTCAATGCGTCAGAATAAGCTTAGCATGACAAAAACCTCATTCATGAAATGAATACATTTAAATAACAACTGTAATTTATTTTGTTGTCTTTATTGCAAAACTATTTTTTGCGTTCCGCTAGATGTTTTTACGAAATAAACTCCCGAACGAAGTGAAAGTTCTGTCCGTTGATTTGAACTTAACGAAGAGATTCTTATACCAACGCTATTATACACTTCTCCTCCAAAAAAAACCAGTTTTCCGTTATAACAATAAGAAAGAGCTTTATCTGCTAAAGAGGCAACTGCTGTTGTTCCCGGAGTAACGTAGGTAATAATTACCTGCCCTGACCCACCTGCTCCACCGGCCTTACCTAGTGAAGATGACCCCCAACCGCCGGAACCACCACCACCGGGAGCGGTACCTGCTAAACCGTTAGTTGCAGTAACTAAAATTCCGGAAGCACCAGAACCACCGCCATTAGCACCAACACCACCAATACTATTATTTCCTACTCCCACACCGGGCGATGTAGCATCGGCACCAACTGCTAAACTGTTAGCTCCTGCACCACCACCTCCGGTATAAGTTCCGCTTAAACCGGCAGCACCAGTCCCACCGGCGTAATTGTAAGGTTCTGTCCAGCCTGAATTTCCAACATTCGTTCCGGCAGCTGCAGTACTTGGAGTTCCGGTGCTACCCCATTTACCGGAGGCACCACCAAGTGCAAGTATTGATGTTACAATATTCCCGCCACCAAAATATGATAAGTTACCCGGATTACCCGGATTTGCTGAAGCAGTTCCACCAGGAGCACCACCCGAACCAACCGTTACAGTAAAGAGTGCATTTGGTACTACAGTTACTGCTGTATTCATTACATACGATCCTCCTGCACCACCACCTCCGGCTTTTCCAGTACCACCACTGGCACCACCACCGCCTGAACCACCACCACCCCAACATTCAGCCTGAATGGAAGTTACTCCTACCGGACAAAACCAGGGAAAGGGACTTCCGGTTGATGTGGAATAAATAACCACCGTGTTTGAACCTACAATAGTTGTAGTTTGACTTAGCATTACATTCAATGGCATACATGCTAACATAAGAAGTAGCATACTGGATAAAGTGTAATTCTTTCTCATAATCGTTAAATTTAATATTAGTACTAATAATAATTACAAAAGTAAATAAAATATGCGCGGACAAATATAAAAATAATTCAGTTAGTTGTCTATATTGTTCGATTATGATTTGATTATTTTAATAAAAAAAAGAGGCTGACCCAAACTATTTTGGAGCAACCCCTGTGGAGTATCAAAATCAGAGTATAACTTTCTGAATTGATTTATTCGATTTTACAAAATAGATTCCTGACTTAAGTGAAAGTTCTGTTTTTTGATTAACAGTAGCTATTTTCTTTCCAACACTGTTATAAACTTCAGCTGCAGTTACTACCAATTTGCCATTTGAAACATAGGTATCATGAATCGTTGATGTTGGATTTGAAACGGCATTTTCTACAGGAGTAAGGTAAGTAATAATTACCTGACCATTTCCACCTGCTCCACCTGCCCTTCCAGCTGATCCACCGAATCCGCCAGAACCTCCACCACCTGGTGAATAACCCGGAAGTCCGTTCGTGTTAGCTGCGATAACTCCGGCAGCACCGTTTCCACCGCCTCCGGTTCCAATGCTTTCGGCACCCGGATTTGTACCAAATCCAATTGCACCGGCACCTAAACTACCTGCTCCAGCACCACCACCTCCAGAAAATACCGGTGTCGAAAGATAAACATAACCCGCAATTCCATCACCACCGGCATAGTTATAAGATCCTTCAAAACCTTTATTTCCAACAGTCGAACCAGCAACGGTCGCACTTGGAGTTCCTGAACTTCCCCATTTGCCAGCCAAACCTCCAACGGCAATTATACTATCATTTAAATTACTAGAAAAAGTGGTTTTTCCACCGGGAGTAGGAAGTACTGTAGAAGTAGTTCCACCAGGAGCTCCGCCAGCACCAACAGTAACGGCATAAGAAGATCCGGGAAGAACAGTAACAGTTGTGTTTTTTACGTAAGATCCACCAGCACCACCACCTCCGGCTTTTCCGGCACCACCACTGGCACCGCCACCACCTGAACCACCGGCACCCCAACATTCGAGTTGGATGGATGTTACTCCTGTTGGACAAACCCAGGTAAATGGACTACCTGTTGAAGTGGAATACGTAACTACCGTGTTTGATCCAACGATAGTTGTAGTTTGACTTAGCATTACATTAAATGGGATACATGCTATCATAAAAAGTAGCATACTGGATAAAGTGTAATTCTTTCTCATAATCGTTAAATTATAAATTAGTACTAATAATAATTACAAAAGTAAATGGAATATGCTTAGACCTATATAAAAATAATTCAGTTAGTTGTCAATATTGTTCGATTATTATTATTCTAATATTCCAGTATAAAAAAAGAGACTGACCCAACATGATATTGGGTCAGCCTCTATAGCCTAAATTTAAATCCAAATCAGAGTATAACTTTCTGAATTGATTTATTTGATTTTACGAAATAGATTCCTGACTTAAGTGAAAGTTCTGTTTTTTGAGTTACAGAAGCAATTTTCTTTCCAATACTGTTATAAACATCTCCGTCGCTTAGTACTAATTTGCCGTTTAAAACATAAGCATTAACTGAGTTTGTCAGACTAGAAACAGCTGTTGTTCGAGGAGTTAGGTAAGTAATGGTTATCTGCCCTGCGCCACCGGCCGCACCGGTTTTGGAACTACCATAGCCACCACTGGCACCACCACCGGGAGCAATTCCTGCAACTGCGTTTCCTGTAGATATTCCGGCTGAACCATTTGCACCACCTGTACCGGCTATACCACCTGTTGCATCAGCTGTACTTGCAGCACCACCGACGCCATTACTGCCGGCAGCACCACCGCCGCCACCACTTCGGGAACCTGCAACTCCGGGTGCACCATTACCACCTGCAAAATTATAGGAATCTGAATAACCAACATTTGAAGATGATGAACCTGCACCTGCAGTTCCACAATTAGCTGGAACACTTGTACTTGTTGCATTTCCGCCACCGCCACCACCGGTAGCCGTTAGGATTGTTGAACCAAAAGTTGCTGTTGAATTACCTCCGGTACCGGCTATTGCACCTGAAGCACCTGAGCCACCTGCAGTTCCACCGGCACCAATTGCAAGTGTGTAATTTGTTCCAGAAATAACCGAAATTGCGGTATTCATAACATAGCCACCACCGGCACCCCCACCACCAGCTCTGGCAGTATTCGTAGATGTTCCGCCACTGCCACCACCGGCACCCCAACATTCAACCTGAACTGAAGTTACGCCAACAGGACAATTCCAGCTAAACGGACTACCTGTGGAAGTGGAATACGTAACTACCGTGTTTGAGCCTACGATAGTTGTAGTTTGCCCGACCAGTAAATTAAAGGGAAGAATAGCCAGGCTTGTAAGAAAAAATAAGGAGAAAAATCGATTAATGGTCTTGTAATTCTTTTTCATAATAGTGAGTTTTTATGAATAATAATTGGTTTTAAGTTTTTTTTATAGCTGATTTAATTATGTTACAAAGATTCAAAGCAATCGACATAAATACTATAAAAATCATACAATAAATTATTGATATTGTACGAATCGAATCTGCTTTACATGATTCAACTACAATCAGCAAACAACTTCTACGATTTTTCAATAAAAAATTCTGACGCGAATTTAATGTTGAGACAGACTCTTTTATTTTAAATCAAAATCAGTATTTATGCCTGAATCGTTTTAAACGGATCGTTATTAAAGTAGTCAGGAGTATTCAGTTTTGCTTCTCCGGGTGCCGGAGGAGGTGTGGATTCCAATTGCAGTGAAATCTCATTATCAAGTTTTATGAGCTCAACTTGTGGAGCGATATAGAATTGTTTTTGTTGCTTAGCCATAGTATGATCTGATTTAATGGTTTTTAAATTTAGTGCTAAGCCGCCAAATCGCCGGAATTTCTATTCCTCCGACTTAGCGGCCTTGCTTGAATTATTATTTAATAATTACTTTAGTAGTGGCTGTTTTCCCTACGCTTTTTAGAACAATCGTATACACTCCCGGCACAAGTCGGGGATCAAGTACTTTGATAGTTGAACTCAGGTTTTGAGCAGCCATACGTTGACCAATGGCATTGTAAACGGCTACGGATGTTTCAGCGTTTGGCGTTCCATTCAGTATAATCTGTCCATTGGCATTGGTCGAAATCCAGAAACTTCCGCTATCGGCAGGGTTTATTCCGGTAGTTATCGAAGGTGCTTTGAAAATCAGAGCAAAACGGCTGGTATTATTCGTGCTTACTCCAGAGCTAAATACATAGCTGCTGCCATCGCTCAGATCGGCAATCACCGGATTGTTAGTATCCAGATAGTCTTTCAGAATAACCCGCGTACCTGCTACGAAATTGTTCAATTCGGATGCTTTGATACTAAAGTTGCTACCTGCCTGACCGGTGGTAAAGCCAAGCGGAATTTCTGTATCAAACGGAATGCTGTTCATTCCGTTGATAACCAGTTTTTCGCCACTTACCAGGGTATAAATTTCAGGAATGGCTGCATTGCCGTTGCTCATTTTGGGCGAATCGTAGCTATCATACTGATTGCTGGCAGTAGGGTACGTGTACAATACTGTTTCGTCCGTATTCACACCATTGGAAACCTGCAGGCGGGCAAGTTGCACGGCTGAATTGATTTGCGCCCTGCTTCGTAATATATTGCCAGTTACATCCTTGTGTGCCCGATCGCTATTGTGGAAAGTCAACGAACTGCCCGAAGCGCTGGCCAGTACCCAGAAGGCCTGCATGGGCGGAATCAGGTTCGTTACATCCGCCGGAACACTGATACCTATTCCTGCAGCACCATCTACAACATGATAGGTGTAGAAATAATAGCTTCCTCCTACTTTGGTCTTATACCACATGGTTGATGCCAGATTGGTTTTGCTTACCGTGTTCCAGTTTAAATACGAACAGTATGGATTTCCAACCAGATTATAACCTGCAAAAGCCTGATCTGATGTATACGACAATGCCGGTACGCTATTTACTCCGGTAGTGATATCGCCGGTATTTAAGCTTCCTCCGCTGAATGTGACTCCATTGGTGGCTGCCAAAAGACTGGCATCAACATTCGCCACATATCCTTTGCCCACGGCAAGCGATGTACTATTATCTGTAATTTGAGGCCAGTTAAGCGTAGCGGAACTTCCCTGGGTTTCATCATAGCTATACAATTTATTGATATTTGAAGCCGCTGCAGCATTAAACACAGCACTGCTTGCTCCCGATAGCGGACTGGAAATATACCAGTTACGACCGGTGGTCAAATATTGCTGAACATTGGTAGTGCTGGCATTCAGCGTTCCGCCATTATCTACAAAAGTTCCGGTACCACCGGCATCACTCTGAAGGATGAATGTACCCACATTTAAGGTTTTTGCTGAATTAAGCGTTAGTTTAGCACCGGGATTTACGGTAATAGAATGAACGCTTATTGGCGTTTGATCAATAATGAGTTCACCACTCGAAATTACTAAATCGGTGGCTGCCAATGGAGCATAAGTCCATTCTGAAGCTGTACTCCAGTTACTCGAACCACTTTTTGAGAAAGTGGACAGTACCGGATAAATATTGGCCGTTAATCCTGTCGGTTGTGTCAGTGAATAGTTCGCAGCTTTTGTTCCAGCAAGCGTTGAAGTAGATGTCACAACAATGTCATTGGCTACATTTACGCTGGCAAAAGTTCCGGTACCTGATAAAGTTACGTCATCAGAATTTACAATACCATTTAATGTTCCGGTAATGCTGGCTGTATTATTTCCATCGTAGGTTTTGCTTATAGCAGCTGCACTTGTAATTGTAAGAGCTAGCTGAGAAATTGTAAAACTACCGGCACTTGCTCCCGTCAGATTATTGTAATTTGTATTATCGGTGGCTGCAAAGTTTGCCGTAACAGCATAGGAATTTGCATTTGTGGGTGCTGTACCCGAACCAGCGTATAACACATTCGTTACTGTACCTTCCACAGAAGCACTTACAGTAGCTGCCTGAGCAGAACCAGTATAAGTTTGAGGTGAATTGCTAATCGATAAGGTAGGTGTAGCTTTTGAAATAACAAAAGTACCAGCACTTGCTCCGGTCAAATTAGTCCAATTTGTATTATCGGTGGCTGCAAAGTCTGCCGTAATAGCATACGAACCTGCGTTTGTAGGAGCTGTGGCTGAACCCGCATACAATACATTACTTACTGTACCTGCCGCTGAAGCAATTACTGTAGCTGAGTGTGAAGAAGCATTGTATACAGGAGTGTTGCTTATTGAAAGTGTTGGAGTTCCTATTGTGACTGTTCCGGTTGTCATTGGAATATCCAATGTTGTAAGTCCTGACGAACAATGAATATTACCATTATACGAACCTACAGTAGCCGAAGCAGCAAGCCGTACATAAATAGTTGTAGGACCTGTGGCAGAAATATTGCTTAAGGTTGAAGTATAGGTACCTCCTAGTGCTGTTGAAAACTCATAACCGGACAAAGCATCAATAGATATAGTAGTACCCAAGCCAGCTCCCGCTAAGGTAAAGCTGCTAGCAGACGATGCTGTTCCATGACTAGTACTTAAACTGGTCAATGGACCACCTCCTGTTGTAATTATTGGAGAAGTAGGAGTTGCATTTAATTGGACATTATCAAAACGACAACTACCTGACGCTCCTGTTGCTCCAGTCAGAGTAACGCGCAAATAAGCATTTGTAGAACCATCTAAACTTGTGATTTTAGTAAGTGATGAAACAGAAAATGAACCTGTTGGTGTTGTTATCGTTTGACCAGTAGTCCAACTTAATCCATCAGTACTGATATCCCATTGTTGAGTTGTAAAACCAGTACCAGATGCAATACTAGCATATGAAACGAGTAAATCTTTATAATTTGTCATACTAAATTTATAAACCATGCATTTACCATTTGCAGACAATGAAGTACCACCAATAGGTGAAAGACATGCTGGGGTAGTTGTTGTCGTAGAAAGACTTGTACCGCTAGTGTTTAGATTACTACCTGTTGATCCAAATAATTCATTTCCTGTTGTTGCAGCAATCCATGAACTTGAACCATTTGTACCATTAAGATATAAGTTACCCGATCCAAAATTTGCTGTCAAAACAGTAGGACAATTTGGTGCCGCAGCAACAGCAGTACCTCCATTTGTTGTGGTTTGAAAGTCCCAACCAGCAATTAATGTTGCATTTACACTTCCACTTACAGCAGTATTAATTGTAGTTGCCGAGGTACTGCTCATAGCCACATTTCCTGAATTTGAGCCAATCACAGCAGCACTTGTTAGTCTCACATATACTATTACATTAGAAACAGAACCACTCGTTTGAGTTAGAGTTTGAGTGGCAGCATAGCCACTTGCACCACCGACAGTTTTAGACACCTCATAACCTGTTGGTGCTGTTACAGTGATATTCGCAATCAAATTGCTACCCGATACCGTAAATGCCTGTGCTGTAGAGGCTGTTCCATAGTTAGTTGTGAATGCAGCAAGTCCTGAAGGCGTTGCAGTAATTATCGGAGTTGGATTTACAGTAATACTTGCACTTTGACTTGCAGTTATTGAACCATTAGTTAGATTGCTTGCAGTAACAGTGCTTGAACCAACCGTGGATGCTGTAACACTAAAGGTTCTGGTTCCTGAGGCTAATGTATTATTTCCCGGCAAGGTGGCCGAAACATCGGAAGAACTTATCTGTATATTATCGGTAGCTCCGGTTATCAAATTCCAGCTGGCATCCACTCCGTTTACAGTAATTGTAAAAGCTATTCCTGATATTTGACTGGTTGGAGTTCCGGTCTTACCGGTTAAACTTCCGGCAACTGGAGTTTCACCAGGCAACAATAATTGTAATTTGGCTAATGCACCTGCATTAATGGTGGTTGCAGTACCTGTATTTGCTGCCAGTGCAGAAGCCTGATCAGTGGCAGTAATCGTTTTACTTCCGGATGTCAAACAAGTTACACTAAAAGTACCTGTTCCGGAAGCTAATGCTGCATTGGATGGTAATAAAGCATAACCATCACTACTGCTAATTGCAACTGTACATGTATTGCTGCTTACAAAATTCCAGTTAGCATCCACTGCATTTACAGTTACATTAAATGCTGTTCCGGCGGTTTGAGCAGATGGTGTACCCGTTTTACCGCTTGAAGTGCCGGGTGCCGGAGATTCGCCCGGCATTAATACTAGTAATTTATTAACCACTCCTACATTAAACGTTGTTGAAGGACTTGTATTTGCAGTTATCGAACCATTCGTACTATTTGTAGCTGTTAATGTAAAATTAGAAGCTGTTTTAATCGTAACACTAAATGGTTTAGTTCCTGCTACTAAAGCTAAATTGCCTGGCATAGTTGAGTTAGCATCAGTACTGGTGATTGCTATAGTATTTGTATTACTTACCACATTCCAGTTAGCATCCACAGCATTTACAGTAATTGTAAAAGAAGTACCGGCAGTTTGATCTGTTGGAGTTCCTGTTTTACCGCTTGAAGTTCCTGGTGCCGGAGACTCACCCGGCATTAGAAGTTGAAGTTTATTGACTGTTCCTGCACTAACAGTGGTTGAAGATCCTGTATTTGCTGTCAGTGCAGAAGCCTGATCGGTGGCAGTAGCTGTATAACTTCCTGCAGTTTTGAAAGTTAGGCTAAAAGTCTGTGAACCTGCAACTAAAGCTGCATTGGCAGGTAAAGTAGCATTGGCATCAGAACTTGTAATAGCAATGGTTTGCGTACTACTAACCACATTCCAGTATTGATCCACACTTTTTACCGTTACGCTTACTGCGTTTCCGGCGGTTTGAGTTGTTGGTGTACCGGTTTTTCCGGTCGAAGTTCCCGGAACTGCAGTTTCATTCGGCATTAATACCTGTAGTTTATTAATTGCCCCTGCTCCAATAGTTTGTGAAACAGTTGCATCGGTGTAATCAGTAGATACAATGGTTACGGTTTGAGTTCCTGCAGCTCTCAAGCCACTACTTGCGCTTCCACCTGGTATCAGAGTTAAAACACCACTAGCCAGAGTATAATCAGTATTTAAAGTCAATGTATTTGCACCAAATTTCACAGCGGTTATGTTTGAACGCCAGGTTGCATCATCTGTAAAAGTTATGGTAAAAGAATTATCAACATTGGCACTCCCAACTGCTAAAGTTGGAGGTGTAAGTAATGTATAAGAAATCACAACTTTACCATCACCACCTATTCCTCCGACATATGGAGTATTACTACTTACTTCTCCTCCTGATCCTCCTGCTGCAGTTCCACCCGGATTGCTTCCATATGTTCCACTACCAAATTGTTTTCCTAATCCTCCTGCAAAACCACCAGTTGGTGGAGTTTGTGTTGGAGCAGATGATGATATACCTAACCCTGCAACACCATTTGCACTTGTACCTGCACTGGAACCACCTGAATTTCCATATTTACTACTAGATCCAGTACCGCTACCGCCCCCTGCACCACCACTATATGCCCCAGTAATTGGAGTACAAGAACCTGCAGCGCCTGCAACACCTGCAGCACCACTTGCGGTTGTTGTTGTCGAACCTCCACCTCCTCCACCAACTGCTATCACATAATTTGTTGAATTATAACTAAACATTGTATTTCCACCAGAGCTACCTGCAGTTGCACTAGTCCCCCTTCCAGTCCCTGTTCCAGCACCTGTTACTGTTCCTGCTGCACCCCCGGCTCCAATTACAACCGAATATGAGTTCGTAGGAGTAACAGAGAAAGTTGAAGTAGCATAAGCTCCACCTCCACCTCCACCTCCGGTAGCATATTGTGTAACTGCAGAGCTACCTCCGCCACCACCAGCTCCCCAACATTGAACTGTCACAGAATTAATACCAGCCGTGCAAGTCCATGTAAAAGGACTTCCTGTAGCTGTTATATAAGTAATGGTTTTAGTATTCCCATTAACAACTACTGTTTGCCCAAAAATAAAATTCAAAGGCAACAAAGCAATTACAGCTAATGCAATAGCAGCAACAAAGGAGTTAATTCGGTTAAAACGAATATTATTTTCCGGGTGATTTACGATCATTTTTTTCATGATGATAGAGTTTAATTAACAATAGTATGCATATTTAAGAGGCAAATATAATATATACGACAAATGAGCTATATAAAAATCATCCAATAATAAAGTAATATCGTCCGAATCGATTATAGAAAAAAAATAAGTTAATTAACTGACAGGCAATATATTGCCTGCTTTGAAAGCAAAAACAAGTACAAATATCCTTGCTGGTGCAGATTTGTAATCGTACTATTTCATTAACTTGATAGTTCGTGGTTGAATAAGCTGGTATATTTAGCTGATAAATAAACCAGCTAGCAAAGCTCTGATAGCATGCGAACTTAATAAGGGGTTGTCTCGGGATTGTTTTCTATGAAGGGCTAAAGGCAAGCTGAAAAAAAAGGATTATGTTGAAAACCCTTAGTAGCTGGTGATTCCCAAGCTTTCTGTTCCCTTATTAATCTTAAAACATTAAGTTTAGGCCT
>Ga0209083_1002545_pt1 | contig 17073 bp, 13 predicted proteins | sample AM7aDNAmetaG_FD_184132 | JGI IMG/M metagenome (GOLD analysis project Ga0209083, IMG submission 184132) | Freshwater microbial communities from Finland to study Microbial Dark Matter (Phase II) - AM7a DNA metaG (SPAdes) (version 3) | ecosystem: Environmental > Aquatic > Freshwater > Lake ...
AAAAGAGTCAAATCTAATTTAACAGGGTAAATGTTTAATCCAAATGAGAAAAAAGATAGTATTGATAAGGTGCAAGAATCTTTATATTCTAAAACCATTGATGGAATTTTTACAAAAAGAAGACATTCTTTGCAAGAAGAAGCTGATGTAAAAGCCCCAACGACTTGGAATATTAACGAAGAACAAGCGGAAAGTAAATTTCAAATTCCTTATACAAAAATCTTTTTAGGAGCTTTTATTTTTTTTATTTTAGCGCTGGGTTTTACATTTTCTAAATTTTTTCTTGGAAGTAATGTCGTCTCAGGAGATAATATAGACATATTGGTAAGTGGTCCGGTATCAATTGCTGGTGGGGAAGAGTTGCCTTTGAATATAGAAGTAAAAAATAATAACAACGTCGATTTAAAAGTTGTAGATTTACGTATAGAATATCCGGCAGGAACTAAAAGCGCGGCCGATCAGTCGCTTGACTTACCAAGATACAGCGAAGTTTTGGGTGATATAAATATAGGGAAAAGTGAAAAACGTTTGGTTAAATCAGTTCTATTTGGTGAAGAAAACTCTGAAAAAATTATAAAAATAACAGTTGAATATAGGATTACTGGTTCTAGTGCTGTATTTAGTAAAGAAAAAGATTTTAATGTTTTGATTTCTTCTTCCCCAGTAAACATAATTGTTACTGGGCCAACGGAAATAAATTCAAACCAACTCGCTGATTTTTCGATAGATATAAATTCGAATTCGGCAAATATAGTTAAAAATTTAATATTAAAGATAGATTATCCTTTTGGTTTTGTTTTTTCTTCTTCAAACCCAAAATCAATTAGTTCTGATGGTAGTATTTTTGCTATTGGAGACCTAGCTCCTGGTGCAAAAAGAAATATAAAAATTTCTGGAACAATTTCTGGACAAGATGGTGAGCAGAGGGTACTTAAGTTTACAGTAGGAACTCCAAACAAAGACGATAACACCGTTGTTGATACGCCGCTTGCTTTGTATATGTCTACAGTTTCTCTCAAAAAATCTTCAGTCGGTCTTGATGTAAGTATAAACGGAGAATCTGAAAATGAAGTTGCCATTGATATTGGAAGAAAAAATACAGTGGGTATTGTTTGGAAAAATAATTTGCCTGAAAATATTTATGATATGGCAGTAAAAATTAAATTTAGTGGTCAGGCTTTAGATAATAATTCTGTAAATGTAGACAAAGGTCTTTATGATTCTTTAGATAATTCGATTACTTTTGATAATAATAGTGACCAACTTCTTTCCACAATAAACCCATCGGACGAAGGAGAGATGCAATTTGATTTTAATACGATGTTTCCTTCTTCAAAATCCATTGCTTCGTTAGCAAATTCTGCAATAAAATTAGATATTAGTGTTTTAGGTAGCAGAGCTGGAGCAGATAGTTCAGAAGTCCAAGAAATTTTATATTCCGACACAAAAACATTAAAAATATCTTCTGGTTTGAAGCTTTTGTCTAGGGGTTTTAGAACAATTGGTCCTTTTGAAAATAGTGGACCATTTCCGCCACAAGTAGATAATGAAACAACCTATACAATTACTTGGACTGCAACTGATTCATTTAATAATGTTGATGGAGCTAAAGTTTCAGCTTTTCTGCCTCCCGACGTAAAGTGGACCGGATATACGAGTCCCGATTCGGAAAAAATTACTTATGATTCTGGAACAGGAGAGATTGTCTGGAATATTGGTGATATAAAATCTGGAGTAGGTACAAATTATCCAGCAAGAACAGTGTCTTTTCAGGTATCTATTACTCCTTCTATAACCCAATTGGGTACAGAAACAAATTTATTAAATGAAGCAACAATAAGTGGAACAGATGCATATTCCGGAGCTCGAATAGGTGAAGTAAAAAGCCCTGTTACAACAAGCATTACTTCAGACCCGGAATATACTGATAACATAGGAAAAGTGGTCAAATAAAAAAAACGTATTTTGGCTTTGCCAAAATTAAGCAGAACTGTATAATCAATAAAAAGAAATATGGCAAAAAATGAAATAAACAAAAGAATGGAGGAAATAATCTCTCTTTGTAAAAGAAGGGGTTTTGTTTTTCAAGGTTCTGAAATATATGGGGGTCTTGCTGGTACGTGGGACTACGGACATCTTGGTCTTGCTTTGAAAAATAATATAAAAAATATTTGGTGGAAAAAGTTTGTTACAGATAGAGAAGACATGTATGGAGTGGATGCCGCTATTCTAATGAATCAAAAAGTTTGGAAGGCTACGGGACACGTTGATGGTTTTTCCGACCCACTTGCTGAATGTAAAAAATGTAAAAAAAGATTTAGAACTGATCAACTAGCAAATCCAAAAAAATGCGAATGTGGAGGCGAAATGGGAGAAGCCAGACAGTTTAACATGATGTTAAAGACGAATGTTGGCGCAATTTCTGATGACTCATCAATCTCATATTTACGTCCAGAAACAGCTCAGGGAATGTTTGTGAATTATAAAAATATTATTGATTCATATCATCCAAAACTTCCTTTTGGTATGGCCCAGATTGGTAAAGCATTCCGAAATGAGATTGCACCACGTGATTTTACATTTCGGGCAAGAGAATTTGAACAAATGGAAATAGAATATCTTGTAAATCCAGACGAATGGAAAGATACATTTGAACATTATCGAAAAGAGATGCTTGATTACACAAAAAAAATTGGTCTAAATCCAAAACATGTTTACGAACACGAAATTCCAGACGGTGAACGCGCATTTTATTCAAAGAGAACAATAGATTTTGAATTTGAATTTCCTTTTGGTAGAAACGAACTTTACGGTTTAGTTTATAGAACAGATTATGATTTGAAAAAACACTCGGATTTTAGCGGGGTTGATTTAAGCTATTTGGATGAAGAAACGAAAAAGAAATTTATTCCACATTGTATAGAACCATCTTTTGGAGTAGATAGGTCAGTACTTGCTGTTATTTGTGATGCCTATACAGAAGATGAGCTTGGTGGAGAAAAAAGAGTATTTATGAAATTCAATTCTTCTGTCGCTCCCGTAAAAATAGCAGTTTTTCCACTTTTGAAAAATAAACCCCAGTTGGTAGAAAAAGCCAGGGAAGTATACGCCGATTTACGAAAAGAATTTGGTGCAGTTATGTTTGATGATAATGGAAATATTGGAAAAAGATATCGAAGACAGGATGAAATTGGGACACCTTATTGCGTAACTGTTGATTTTGAGACTATCGAAAAAGATAATATGGTCACTGTAAGAGACAGAGATACTGGAAATCAAGAAAGGGTAAAAATCCAAGAACTGAAAGAATTTTTTGCAAAGAAATTTTAAGAAAAGTTAAAAAATCGCTGAAGGGCGATTTTTTAAAACCTGATTTTTATGAAGGCGCCAACATCGTGAGCAAATTTAGAACCATAAACTGGAGATTTATTCCAAAGGAGTTAGCTTGTTTGGATTTTGCAAAACTTTTCTTCTTGATAAACAAACAACCGCAACGGTTGTATTACCAATTGTTAACATTGCTAAATAGGTTACAGTTAAAAAATTGTATTGAGCATTTGAAACTATGCTTAATATATCTATAATAATCATCATTATCCAAAAGGAAATAGTTTCGCTGTATGGTTCCGTATATGATTTCCTGATAGTTGGTATAAATCCTATCACATCGATGATAGTGATCATTATGACAGACAAAAGGGGACTTTTTAGTATCCACCAAATAATAATTGCAAAAAAAGCGACAACAAGCAAAATTGTATCATTCCTAGTTATATTTTTTGTTCCGTATCGAAATGAAAGAGTAGAAATTGCTAAAACTAATACTGTTCCAACAATTAGACTTATGCTTCCAAATTTACCACCACCATAAATTAATGCCACAGCGGCTGTTCCTTGGGTGACTGTCCAGATTAACCAAGTATAAAGATGCGGTTTTGTTTTTTTTGCAAATATATCTCTAAAATATGGAATATATGAAAATACAACAAGAATCGAAGCAAATGTTGCAAGAAATAATTTCCAATCAAAATTATTTATCATGGTAAGATTATATCATAATATGTATATACCTTTCTCCGTCGTCTCGTATTTTAGAACACTATTTGCTTCGCTTAAATTACTACAGTTTTGTAAATCTGTTTCCGCTAAAGCAGGCGGGTTTGCGAAGCAAACCCGCCTTTTATTTTTGTTTGTCTGATTTTTATGATAAAATTACCGCATGAATTACACTAAGAAAAAATTAAGTAATGGAATGAGAATTATCACTATTCCAATGAAAGAAAATCCCACGACAACTATATATGTTCTTGTCGAAACTGGTTCAAAATATGAAAATAAAGAAAATAGCGGAATCTCACACTTTCTTGAGCATGTTTGTTTTAAGGGAACATCAAAAAGACCATCAGCTTTTGCTATAACAAAAGAACTTGATGGTATTGGGGCTCAATACAATGCTTTTACTGACCATGAATACACTGGTTATTATGCAAAATCTGATTATAAAAATTTCGATACCATATTAGATGTTGTTTCTGATTTATACTTAAACCCAATTTTTCCAGAAAAAGAAATAGAAAAAGAAAAAGGCGTGATAATTGAAGAAATAAATATGTATAATGATTTACCACAAAGGATTGTTGGGGAAGAATTCATGAAACTTTTGTATGGCGATACTCCAGCCGGCAGAAGTATTGCTGGCACAAAAGAAAATATTCAGAAAATGAAAAGAACAGACTTTATTGATTATAGAAGCAAACATTACGTTGCATCTGCTACCACCGTTATCGTTGCAGGAAAAATTAATGAAAAAGAAGTCATAAAAAAAATTACCACCGCCTTTAAAGATATTGGTAAATGGAAAAAAGACGAAAAGGAAAAAGTAGTTGAACATCAAAAAACTCCACAAATAGTTGTCCATTACAAAGATACAGACCAAACACACATTGTTCTTGGGGTTCGCTCATTTAATACATATAATAAGTACAATCCAATTATTAGAGTGATGGACAGTGTTTTATCTGGCGGTTTGAGTTCGAGACTTTTCCAAAAAATGAGAGATGAGATGGGCATTTGCTATTATGTTGGTTCTGGTAATGATACTTATACGGACCATGGTTTTCTTTCAGTAGCTGCAGGCGTGGACAGCAAAAGAGTAAATGAAGCTATCATCACAATTATTTCCGAATTTAATAAATTAAAAACTGTTTTAGTAAAACAAGACGAACTGAATAAAGTTAAACAATATTTGATAGGCAATTTGAATCTCAGTCTCGAATCTTCAGATTCGCAGGCGGGGTTTTTAGGTGGTCAAGAAGTTTTAAGAAAGGATTTAAAAACCCCCGAAGATGTCATTAAAGAAATTAAGGCTGTCACAGCCGATGAAATAAAATTTGTTGCAGAAAGAATATTTAAAAACGAAGGTCTAAACTTGGCTATGGTAGGGAAGTTTAAAGATGATAAAGAATTTAAAAATGTTCTACATTTTTGAAAACTAGCTTGTAGGAATTAGCTTCTTAGCTTTTTAGACAAATATAAAGAGGGATTTCGCGAAGCGAAATCCCTCTTTATATTTGTCTTTTCATATTTACTAATAAGCTAAAAAGCTACCAACTACAAGCTTTTATATTGCAATAGGGCTAATATTATGATAGGATTTCGCTCATGAGTAAAAAAGCAGCAGTTGCAAAAAATAGTGAAGAAAAGATATACGAAATCGGATATCACGTGCTTTCTTCTGTTGCGGAAGAAAATATTCCAAAAGAAGTAGAAAAAATCAAAGGATATTTGGCAAAAGAAAAAGCAATAATTCTATCAGAAGAAGCTCCAAAACTTAGACCTCTAGCATATTCTATTAAAAAAGCATTCGGAGGAACTTATAAAGTTTTTGATAAAGCATATTTTGGATTCATTAAATTTGAATTAAATGAAAGTGGAGATATAAAAAATATTGATTCAAGTATGAGAAATAATGAATCAATTCTTCGATACATAATTATTAAAACTGTTAGGGAAAATACAATGTATTCTCCGAAAATTACCGTATTCTCAGACAAAGACGCAAAAATCAAAACAACATTTAAAGAAGATAAAATAGTAAAAACAGAAAAAACAGCAACTATTGAAGAGATAGACAAATCAATAGATGCATTGGTTTCAGAAGAAATTTAATTTTTTATAAAAACATGTATTTAAACAAAGCATTTCTTTTCGGAAATATAACAAGAGATCCAGAACTCAAATCTCTCCCATCTGGTATTAAAGTTGTTTCATTTGGTCTTGCTACGAACAGAACTTGGAAAAACAAAGATGGTGTTAAACAAGAAAGTGTAAGTTTTCATAATATAGTTTCTTTTGGAAAACAAGCAGAAATAATGGCTCAATATTTAAAGAAAGGAAGCAGTATTTTTGTAGAAGGAAGAATCGAAACAAGAAGTTGGGATGACAAAAATGACGGAAGTAAAAAATACAGAACAGAAATTATAGTAGATAACTTCCAATTTGGACCAAGCGCTGGTGGAAGAAGTGGAGAAAGTTTTACAAAAAGTCAAACAAACACCGCATCAACAGAACCAAAAACGAAAGCACCACAAATGGATACGATAGAATATCCAACAGAAGAAATTAATCCAGAAGATATCCCATTTTAAATAAAAATAATTAATACAATACAAATATGAAACAATGTTTTTTCTCACAAAATAATATCAAGTATGTAGATTACAAAGATGTAGAACTTTTAAAGAAGTTTTTAAATCCTCATGCAAGAATGCAAGGTAAAAAGAAAACCAATGTCAAAGCAAGAAGCCAAAGACAACTTTCTGAAGCCATAAAGAGAGCAAGATATATGGCTCTTTTGCCTTTTGTTGCTAGATAAACTAGCTTGTAGGAATTAATTTTTTAGCTTTTTAGAAAAAAGTTAATTGGATTTCCTACGAACTAATAAGCTAAAAAGCTACAACCTAATAAAAAAATGGCCATGCTAGATTACAGCGAAATAGTTCTAAGAAAAATCATCATCCACGATGGTCAGCCTTTTGAAGTTCTCGCTTCTCATGTATTTAGAAAACAAATGAGAAAGCCGGTAAATGCCACAAAACTAAAAAATCTTATTACAGGAAAGGTCACCGAAATATCTTTTCATCAATCAGAAAGAGTAGAAGAAGCGGAAATTGAATACAAAGACGCTAAATTTTTATATCAAAATAAAGGCAAATATTGGTTTTGTGACCCAAAAGACCCTTCAAAAAGATTTGAAATAGCTGAAGAGATTATTGGGACTCCATCAAAGTTTATGAAAACAAATTCTCTCGTTGAGACAATGATTTTTAATGAAAAAGTTATTGGAGTCCAACTTCCAACAAAAGTTGATTTAAAAGTTACAGATGCTCCTGGAGCTGTAAGAGGAGACACATCAAGCGGGGGTACAAAACAAATTACACTTGAAAGTGGTGCGATTATAAATGGACCACTATTTATTACAGAAGGTGAAATAATTACTGTGAACACAGAGACAGGGGAATATGTGGGAAGAGCAGGGAAATAAAAACTATTTTAACTTTCTCTAATATTTTAATTTAGATATCTTAGTTCGCACACCTCTCTTTTTGTTTGACAAAATATATTTAATATCATATACTATTAAAAAGTAATAAATTGTACAAAATTTATCCCGGCCCGTGGGAGTAAAAATTATGGGGTGTTTAAAGATAGGAGAAAGTATGGCGTGTCCAATATGCAGGAAAGAGATGTGTGATTGCACCCCAAGTGACAGGGGGCAAACACAAAAAGAAATCATGGCAGATAGTTATAAATTGCCATGGGGGAAAGGTTTTATATCTCGAGATTTTCGCAAAAAAAAAGCTAATAAGGGAAAGAAAAAATAAAGATCGGATAAGGCCCCCGCAGAGAAATTCTGCGGGGTGTTTTTATAAATACAAAAGACGAGTTTCTACTTTACAGAAACCTGTCTTTTGTATTTACTTCATACTAGATATTAAATACTTATACTAATCTATATTTCTTTTAGCTTAGCTCTTATCTGTTTTAATATCTCACTAGCAACTTTTCCATTTTCTTTTAGGAAGGTTCTTGCCGAATCATACCCACGGCCAATTTTCTCACCATTGTATTCATAAGATGAACCGGATTTTTTAATAATTTCCATTTTTTCTCCAAGTGCAAGTATTTCTCCTTCTTTTGAAATACCTTCATTATACATAAGGTCAAATTCTGTTTGTTTAAACGGAGCAGCAACTTTATTTTTTACAACCTTTACTCTGACTCTTCCCCCCATTATTTCATCACCTTTTTTAATCTGCGCGATTCTTCTTATATCAAGTCTGACAGAAGTGTAAAATTTTAAAGCTTTTCCTCCGGGCGTGGTTTCTGGATTGCCAAACATCACACCAATTTGCATTCTGATTTGGTTTATGAAAATTACAATTGTTTTTGACTTTGCGACAATTGCAGTGAGCTTTCTAAGTGCTTGTGACATCAATCTTGCTTGCTTACCGACATGATATGCGCCCATATCACCTTCAATCTCGTCTTTTGGGGTAAGAGCAGCAACAGAATCGATTACAATGATATCTATCTTTCCAGAACGAACCAAGCTATCAACGATATCAAGGGCCTGTTCTCCATTGTCTGGTTGAGATATTAAAAGTTGATCTATTTTTACACCAAGTTTTTTTGCATATTCAGGGTCCATCGCGTGTTCCGCATCTATATAAGCACAGACACCATCCATTTTTTGTGCCTCAGCAACAGCGTGAAGAGCAAGAGTAGTTTTTCCTGAAGATTCTGGACCAAATATTTCTATAATTCTTCCACGAGGAAGTCCTCCAACCCCGAGCGCTGCATCAAGACCAATAGAACCAGTAGGAATTACATTTATATTTAATCTTGGTTTATCTCCAAGCATCATAATAGAATCATCACCAAATTTGGTTTTTATTGCATCGATTGCATCTTCAATTTTATGTGAACTGGTCTCTTTTTTTCCCGCTGATGTTTCAATAATTTCGCTAGACTCTTGTTTTTTTTCTTTTATTTTTTTTATCATTGTTATCTTATTAAAATTTATAAATTACTTCTAAATAATTATATCATGTTTTTTGTTTATTTTTTTGTATTTTACTTATAAATAACCTCAATAATTTTTTCAGTATTTCTGCCAAATTTATCCATTGCTTTTATATCGATTACATTATATCCATATGACAACAATACTTGCTCTTTGAAATTTCCTTGTTCGTCTATAAAAATTTTTCTGTCATCCAAACCAATATCATTTATATTTTTAGCAATTCCTGAAACTTCCACCAAAGAATCTGACACCGATGCTCCATTTTTAGGGGAGAGGATTGTAATCCTTGGTCCAAAAATTAATTTTTGTATTTCATAAGCAACATAACCAAATAAACATAACAAAACAATACAAATAATAGATATCTCTATGATTTTTTTTGTTGCATGTCTGTCGGTCATGGCTGATTTTTAATGAGCGGAGCAATTATAAAAATCGCCACCCTGTTAAATAAGGTTTGAGTCAATTTTTGGCGAATCATTTTGTCTAATAACTTTAATTTATTCATAAAATTTATTTTTTTATAACTACTCAAACATATGTTTTAATTTTTTGCAAAAAATTAAAACATATTTAACAGGGTCTATAAAAATATAATCGTTTCACTCATTATTTTTAAAGATAATCTCCGTCTTTGTGTTCAACACCCTCAAGTGGTTTTTCTTCTTCTGGTTCTATAACGCTAGTAGCCCCAATCACTTCTCTTGCCTTTGCACCATCACCTGGACCTATTACACCTTTTTGTTCAAGTAAATCAATAAGTCTGGCAGCTCTAGAATATCCTACACGCAATTTCCTTTGAATATATGAAGTAGAAGCTTTTCCAGCCCTTAAAACCTCTTCTTTTGCTTGTTCATAAAGTTCATCACCACCATCATCTTCTAAGCTATTGAACACACCAACACCATCACTTTCTCCACCCTTTGCGACTTCTACAAGGTCAATTTCTCCACCGATAAGTTCATTTTTGTATTCATCTACCAAATATTTAACAACATCTTTAACTTCTTTTTCAGAAACGAAGGCGGATTGAATTCTGATCGGTTTTGACATTTCTCCACCCATAAAGAGCATATCTCCAGCACCGAGGAGTTTTTCAGCACCAGGAGTATCCAAAATAGTTCTTGAATCTATTTGTGACACAACTTGCAAAGCGATTCTTGAAGGAATATTTGCTTTAATTATACCCGTAATAACATTAACAGATGGTCTCTGAGTTGAAATTATAAGGTGAATACCAACAGCCCGGCTCATTTGTGCCAAACGCACAATACCAGCCTCGAGCTCTCTTGGATAAGCCATCATAATATCTGCAAGTTCATCTATAACTATTACAATGAAAGGCATTGTTTCTGGGACAACATGCTTGCTTGGGTCATATGCACCTTTTTTCTTTAATTCTTCCACTTTTCGAAGCTCTGGCGCTAATATATTTTTATGATATGAATCTATATCTTTTGCAGCATTAAATTCTAAAATATCATATCTACGATCCATTTCTTTTGTCGCCCATTTTAAAGCAAGAATTGTCTTTTTCGCGTCAGTAATAACGGGTGTAAGAAGGTGGGGAATTTTATTATATAAAGTAAGTTCAACCCTTTTTGGGTCAATCATTATGAATTTTAAATTTTCTGGCGAGTTTCTATAAAGCAGAGAAGTAATCATTGCGTGTATTGTGACAGATTTACCAGAACCAGTGGCTCCAGCAACAAGCACGTGTGGCATTTTTGCAATATTAACAAAATGAGATTTTCCAGAAATACCTTTTCCTAGTGTTATTAGTAGTGGTTTATCTGATTTTTGAAATTCTTCAGAACCTATAAGTGCTGAAAGACCAACTGTAGATTTTACAGAGTTTGGTATTTCTATTCCGACAAGAGATTTTCCAGGAATGGGTGCCTCAATTCTTAATGGGTGAGCAGCAAGTGCGAGAGATAAGTCATTTTGCAGTCCTAAAATTCTTGAAATTTTTATTCCTTCCGCAGGTTTTAATGCATATCTTGTGATTGATGGCCCGATAGATACTTCATCCATCTCAACGTCTATGCCAAAGTTTTGCAAAGTTCTTTTTATAATATTTGCGTTTGCTTTTATATCTCCGGAAACAACTCTTCCTTTATCATCCTCAAGTAGAGATAGTGGGGGAGGAACATATTTTGTATTACCAACAGCTTTTGGATTAAATTTTATATATGATTCATCTTCCTCATTTTTTTTAATGAAAGCGCCTTTTGATTGTTTTTTCTCCTCCTTTTCCTCTTTCTTATTTTCAATCTCATCTTCTTCTACTTTATCGGCGATAACCTTTATATCAGCATCATCATCTTTTTCTTCTTTTCCCCACTTTTTCCAAAACATAATTGATTCAACTGTAAATTTTGTTTCAAATAATATCAGGCAGGAAATAATAAGAAGTGCGAGCAAAATAATCGCGCTGGCATAAAAACCAAACATACTTAAAAGTGGTGTAGAAATTAATTTACCCAGAAACCCCCCTTGATGGATATTCCAATATTGATTTGAAACTAAATCAATTATTCCAAGGCCTGAAATAAAAAATATAATTCCACCAAAAATTTTTAACTTATTCATATTTCTTTCCTCTGCTTTAAAAAATGAAATACTAAGCATAAGGAAAAATAATGGCAAAAGAAAATATCCTATACCTAAAAATACTGAGAGTAAATAATAAACTTCTTTTCCAACCGGTCCAGCGAAACTTCCTCCATCCGCATTTGTAATTGAAGCTAAAATAAAAATTATTGCTAATACAAAAAAGGTGACTGCGAAAATACCTTGTTTAGTTTCATTTTTAATACTACTTAAAATGTTTTCTTTGGATGATGATTTGGAATTTGTTTTCCTATCTTTATTTTTTGATGCCATGTTAATGATAATTATAACAAATTTTTTTTATAATTTCTTGTATTTTACTAAAATATTTTAACTTTAGTGGTGAAACACTATAAATTTTTAAAAATTTTTGTTACCAAAAAAGGTCAAACAATCATCACTCTTTTTCTAAGTTTTTAGAACCACTTGCTAGATTAACAAAATATGTTCTGTAGTAACATAAGGGCCTTTACATTTTATAACGGACATAATATCATTAACGGACTTACAAATTGTCTTTGAATTTTTAAAAGACAAAACCAAAAGGACACAAATAAATAAAGGACTTTTTATTAAAAGACATTTAATAGAAATAAATTATGGAAAACCAAAATCAAAATAATTTAGTCAGTTCTCAGGGTCAAAATAACTCCATTGTTAGGTCTGATATCAATGTTCTCTTTGCTGGTGATTCATATGGTCTTTTTGTTTTTCAAAAGACAGAAAGGTTAGTAAAAGGTATATATTTATTAACTGGCCATATGTCTGATAAAGAACCAATGAGAGAGAGGTCAAGAATTCTTGCCAACAGAATGTTGGGAGGTGTTTTGGAAATGTCTGATAGAATTTGGGGTGAAGAAACATATCAAAAAAATTTATTATCAGCAATAAACGAAGTTTCCATACTATTTGATATTGCAGAAAACACAAAAATGATATCAAAAATTAATCATCAGATTATTACTTCTGAGTTTATAAAATTAGCTGATTTTTTGGTTAGTTCGTCGGCAAATTATTCATCAGCTAAAATAGCTTTTGAACCAAATCTTTTTGATGGCGATTACAATTATGTACCAGATCAAGCGTTTCCAGGGGGCTTACAAAACACTGACACAGCCAAAGATAATTTTATAAAGGACAAGAATTACTATGCTAAAGGACAAGATAAAGTGTCCTTTGGAAACATAAAAACAAATGTCCCAGAAAAAGTTGTAAAAGACAAAAGTAATAGACAAGAAATTATCCTATCTATGTTAAAAAGTGGTGTTAAGCTTACAATCAAGGATTTTGCTAAGAATATAAAGGGTTGTAGCGAAAAGACAATACAAAGGGAACTTCTATCTTTGGTCTCAAAAGGCGTCTTAAAAAAGGAAGGTGAGAGAAGATGGTCAAAATATTCTATAGTTTAACTATAAGACAAAAAATACTAAAAATCCCCGAGGCTCCACCTCAGGGATTTTTAGTATTTTTTGTCTTATATTTTTGATGATTTACACATTAATTATTCTTGTAATAATGTTGTAAAAACAGTAGTTTTAATTGAACTATACCAATACCAAAATTTCACCATTTCCTGCTGTGATTTACCCTTATAGAATTTAAGTAAAATATCAATAATAACTCCCAAATTTACTCATTGCTTTTTGGCTCACAATATGCAACAATGGTTTTGTGGTTATATTAGTCAAAGTTTTTATTTAATGCTTTTAATTTATTAAGAATTAAGTGCGGAAATAGAAGCTTTTTTTAGTTATCCACAGTTGTATATTTTGCTAGATATTCTAACAAGATATATAATATACCCCGAGATGTGTTTAGTGCCTGAAAACACTTTGCATTTCTCAAAAATTAGACGGCTTTTAAGGCGGTCTAATCGGTTTAATTTGAAAAGATTAAACCATTACAGAAATACTGATTCGGACTTGCTCAAGTCCATTTGTCAGTGGTCGAGAACTTTGACAATTGAATAGTTCAGAAATACAGAAAGTTCAGTTTTCGTTTACGTAACTAATCCGCTTTTTTGTGTCGAACTCAGACACTAAAAAACTTTCATCTGCTCAAGATGATTGTGTGTTTGAGAATATAAAAAAGATGGAATAGTAGAAAGAAAGTCACACGTGCAATATGTCGGGCGTGTGTTACCTCGAAGTTTATTGAAAGGTCATTTCATAAATTTTAAATGGGGGTAGAGACGTTCATCAGTTTAAATAAAAAGTTTTTAGTCGAAACATTTTATTTTGCTTAATAATTGATAAAATAAAATTTATTAATTTTGAAGTTCACTGGTGAGAAAATAAAGACGATTCTTTCCAACGTTATTAGTTTTTTATTAGTTAATGTTAGGGAAAGTTTTTTCTTTTAATTTAAAAATTACAAATTAGATATGAGTAAAAAATTAATTGGTATCATTGCGTCAGTCGCATTGGTACTTTCATTGGTAGGTGTTACTGCTTCACAAGCTGCTGCACTTTCACAGACTCAGGTAAATGCAATTGTTGCATTACTTCAATCTTTTGGAGCAGATGCAACAACAGTTGCAAATGTCACCGCGTCTTTGAATGGACAAGCAACATCAGGATCAGTAGCGCCAGCAACATCAGGTTACGTTTTTGCTAATGACCTTTCATCAGGTTCAACAAAAAATGTTGCCGCAGATGTTATCGCATTACAAAATTTTCTTGGAGTTTCTCCAACATCAGCAAACTTTGGTCCTAAGACAAAAGCCGCTGTTATAAGATATCAGAAAGCAAATGGTATTCCAAACACAGGAAATGTCGGAGCTTTAACAAGAGCAAAATTAAATGGAGGTTCGACAGGTACAACTGGTACAACAGGTTCATCAACCGTTGTCCCAACAGGTACAGATCTAGTAGTTTCTTTGGCCCCATCATCACCTGCAACAGGTGCAATAGTTGCCGGCCAATCAATTGCAGATCTTGCTGAATATACATTTACAAACACATCAGCTACTCCAGCAGTGGTAACAAGCGTATCATTGATGAGAGGAGGTGTTTCAAATGACGCAGCTTTGTCAAATGTTTACCTATATAATGGTGTAAACAGATTGACAGATGCAGCTTCAATTTCATCAGGAAAAATTACATTCAATGCCCCATCAGGACTTTTCACAGTTCCAGCTGGTTCATCGATGGTAGTTGCAGTAAGAGCTGATATTACATCAGGCTCAACATACAATGGACAGATAATTACTATCTCTCTGTTAGATGCAAACTCAAACCTTGCGGTTGGTGGTGCTAGACCAGTATCTGGTGCTGCACAAACCGTTTCTTCAGCAACACTTGCTGGAGTAGTCGTAGCTTCAACTTCACCTTCAATAAATAGTATTTCACCACAAACAGATTATGTTATGTGGCAAGGTAATGTCACCGTTTCAAACAACGATGTCTATATGAAAGCTATTTCTTTGAGACAAGTTGGTTCAGTCTCAGCAGGAGATATAAGCAACTTCAGATTATATGTTGATGGAATACAAGTAGGTCAAACCTTGTCATCTTATGATGCAAATGGTTACCTAACTTTTGATCTATCATCAAGTCCAGTCAAAGTTACAGCAAGCACTCACGTATTGAAACTTATTGGAGACATAATCGGAGGTTCTACAAAGAACTTTAGTTTCTCATTGAGACAAGCTTCAGATATCAATTTGGTTGATTCACAGTTGAATGTAAACGTATTAGCTACAGCAACTGGAGGCTTCCCATTAACTTCTGGAGTTCAATCAGTAAACTCAGGTTCAATTACAATTACAAAAACTACATCTTCACCATCAGGTAATGTTACTTTGTCAGGAACAAACGTACGATTAGCTGACTACACATTGAAGGCATCTGGTGAGGCAGTTAAAGTTGAATCTTTGAAAGTAAAATGGACAGGTTCAGCTCGTGGTAATATTAGAAATGGTGCTTTGTTTGCATCAACAGACGGAGTAACATTTACTCAAATTGGTAGCACTGCAGACATTCTTTCACCAAATGGTACTACAACTTCTGGAACCTATACCACATACAACCTAGGTTCATCACTTGTAGTATATCCAAACTCACCAGTTACTCTTGAAGTAAGAGGTGATATCTATGCAAGTGCTGGTACACAATGGGTTTCAGGAGATTCTCTATATGTAACCTTGCTTACAGGTTCATCAAACGGAGACCTTATGACATCACTTGGTAATGTAAATGTACCTGATTCTAATAAGGATGGTAACACCCTTACAGTAGCTCAAGGAACATTGTCATTATCAAAATACAGTGGATATGCAAACCAATCAATCGTAGCTCCTCATACAGCTATGCTTCTTGGTACATATACATTGACAGCTGGAACAACGGAAGACTTGTCAATCAATACGATTACAGTTAACTTCCTTGGTGCAGGCGCTTCAACAACAGCGACATCATCAAATATTACCGATGTATTTGTTACATTTGGTAATAAGACAACAAACAATAAAGCAACAATAGTATCAGGAGACAACTCATACCAAGTAAACTACACATTGCCAGCTGGTCAGTCAGCAACAATTAATGTTTATGGTACGTTAGCTTCAACAATTGGTGCTACTGATGTTGTTGTAACAAAATTACAAGTTGTCGGACAAACAGCAGGTTCAATACAGACAGTGTATGTTCCATCATCAACAACTTATATAACAGGTCAGGCAATTTCTATCACAACTGGAACATTGACGCCTTCAGCTTATGCTGTAGCCGCAAGTTCATCAGTAGTAGCTGGAAATCTAGTCAAAGCCGGTTCATTTAAGTTTGTCGCACAAGGAGATAGCTTCCAGATTAATAATTTGGTAGGTACTGTTCCTTATGCTTCAGCAGGAAACGTTTCTTCTGTTATCTACAAGATTGGTTCTACCGTCTTGAATCCAGCAGGTACAACAATTGATACTTCAGATGGTTCGAATGCAATTGCTACAACATCATTGTCAATTCAAGTTCCTGTAAATGGTAGTGTAATAGTAGATGCTTACTTAAATCTTGCTTCAATCGTAACACCAGGCGGAGCAACTTCAAGTTCAAACGTCTTATTTACTCTTAATGGATTTGAAAAACAATCATCAACAGGAGTTATAACAAAGGTAGGAGGTTCTGCACTTGCTGGACCTACACAATATGCCTTTGCTTCTGTCCCAACAATTACCCCAACTGGTTCATATGCAGTAGTCCAAAATGGAAATGGTAAAGCTCTTTTGAACTTTAACATTTCAGCAGATAATGCTGGTCCAATTGATTGGAATGTAATTAAATTCCATTTCACAAAATCAGCAAATCTTGGATTAGGTACAAACACAGCCACATCTACAACATGGTACTTATATGACAACGGTTCAGCCGTAGTTGGTA
>Ga0209083_1002547_pt1 | contig 17062 bp, 22 predicted proteins | sample AM7aDNAmetaG_FD_184132 | JGI IMG/M metagenome (GOLD analysis project Ga0209083, IMG submission 184132) | Freshwater microbial communities from Finland to study Microbial Dark Matter (Phase II) - AM7a DNA metaG (SPAdes) (version 3) | ecosystem: Environmental > Aquatic > Freshwater > Lake ...
TCCCTTTTAAGGAGACGGTCGTTGGTTCGATTCCAACTAAGCGCACAGTGTAAGTAATTAAAAACTGCCCGGGATTATGGGCAGTTTTTTCTTACACTGTGCGAGCCGGAGCGCGACGGCGCGAGGCGGGGTCGAGAACTTTTTCAGCAGAAAAAGATTCGTGACCACAAGTGCGCTTAAATGAGGTAGTTTTTTATTGACACGAATTAATAATTGTGCTACAATTTAAAAGAATTAAAATTGAAATATAATTAAAAAGCACGGAGGTGCTATATGATTAAAATAGTCAGTTTAATTGAAAAGCTCTTTGATGAGTGTGTAAATGTACTTGATGGGTTGGTGCTTTTTGTGGGATTGGGCGTTTTCTTTTTCTTGCTCACATGCATTTTTGCACCAATCATCGCAGTCTCATTGATTCCTATCCTTTGTGCTATGCCCAAATATAGCAAAATAAAGGATAAAAGGAATATAGTCCTCCAATTTTGGGGGGCATCAATATTTTTTTCGACAGGATGGATTATATTTGTTGGTTTTAACTACATTTCAGTGATTGTAGTTGGAACCATTGGTGTTCTTATCTTCCTTATCTCGAGGTATTATCCAAAGATAAAGAAGATTTTTGAAAAGAAAATTGCGCCAGATATAATCTAAAATGAAATAGAAAGTAAAAGAGAGTCTTAACCGACTCTCTTTTTTTAATATTTTTTACGCCGATTTAAAATTTTTTACCATCTCAATAGCTTTAATTGCCGCCTCATTATTTGCTTTATAGTTGTCTCTTTGTATGTTTTGAAATATATCGTCTAACCTTATAATGAAATCTCTAGAATAGGCCGTGCTTAAGAGACCAAATAATTTTTTCCGATTTTTATATTGTTCTTCTGGTGCTTTTTTCTCATCATAACCCTCAAAATATGCATCAATAAAATCCTTAATATCAATTGGTTTGTTGCCACTCACGCATAATAAATTAAGCAATTCTACTTCGTTTTTATATGAAGGGTATGATTTCTTGTCACATATTTCTCTCGTCAAATATTCTGTAACACCCTCATTTAGCCAGCCTAGCCTATTTTTAATTGCTCCAGTTTGTCGAAGACCTACTTGTTTAACTTCATAGTTATCATATGAATCATCTGTTTTTCCGTCCACACCTGGACCGATGGGTGTTTTTTCCTGCACTATAATTGTACGGCCAGAGAGTTTATGCATCATTTCATGAAAAAAGATATTATTAATTTTTCTAAAAAATTCTTCTTTTGTCGGTCTTTTTCCAGTAAGTGCCATAAGAAGTTTCGCCTGAAAACTATTAAACATCTGACTTACATCAACTAAATTTGCATTGATTTTAATAGTATCAACGTCTGAAAAATATGTTCCCCCAACCCCGCGCACAATGGCAACAGCAGGATCAATCAAACCGCACTTCAAAGTTCGTAGTCTTTTTTTAATATAGGTTTTGTCAAAAGGTAAAAATTTTTTCCACGCATCACTATCTACACTTGCAAGAAAATTCTTTTTTAAGTCTGGTAATATTTTCTTTTTAAAATTTGTTTCTTTCTCTAAAAAAATTTTTTGATTACACTCAAGCATTTTTATCCACAAATCAGACGGCAGTTCCTTTTTTTCAACAAGTTCTTCTATTTTTTTATAAATATTATCTTGAAATTTTTCTAACAATTCTTTGCTTAATTCATTGTCATCTAAAGATTTTCTAACAAGATGTCTTAAGATAGCAAATTTTCGATCAAGATGATAAAACTCTTCCTTAGAAGCCTCAATATTTTTCTCTTGTTGTTTTTTACAATGTTCAATCGTCTCTTTTATTTCGTCCTTACTTTTGAAAGAATCAAATTTACCATTAAAAACATACGACCGATTTTTTTCCTCATCAGTTAGTTTGTCATATCTAGAGTAAATATCTTGAAATTCAGCGATACTATCTTTTGTTCGATTAATTGAACCTAACTTAAAGCCCATAAAAGCTTCATCTTCCCTGTCCCAATCTTTGACAGATTGAGTAATCTCAAGATGTTTTTTGTATTCCTTACTGTCAATCGATAATTTTTCAATCATAACTAAATAGTAGCATATATTATCTTGAAGATAAATTTACTAAAATAAAATAAAGAACCGCTCATTTACCAAATGAGCGGTTCGTAACCTCAACCTATTTTTTTAGAGGTATAGATACTGCCTCTACTGCCATTATTAAATCTCTATACCCAACCTTTCCCTTCTCCCCGCTAAAATATTCCATCTTTCTATACTTTTTTCCTACACTTAGCGGAGAAGATTCTATTTCTAAATTTCTTTTTACCAACGCCAACTTTCCAGCGTTGTTCATTACCAGAACTTCTGCATTGTCTAACCAAAGCACCTGGAGGTTTCCTCCATGAAAAACCTCGACTATATCTTTTTCCCCATAACGGAGGTCCATCAACTTATCACCGCACGCTATGAAGGTGACAACAACTCCTATCACAGTCATTACCCCCAAATATCGCCAAATTGGGGACTTTTCTATGTCTGTCATATTTCCTCCTTTTTTTATTTATTTAAAAAAAAGAACCAAACAAAAAATTATTACCGAAACCAGAAACAACTCGATTATAGTAAGCGTCATGCAATCGCTTACCGTCTGAAACCAATCTTTTTCATTTATTCTTTCTTTGATCATAGCTATTCCTGCTATTAAGGTCGATATTGCCCCGAAAGCAGCAAAAATTGATACTACAATCTCAATAATTCTTATTTCTGTCATATTTCCTCCTGACTACATCTTAGTTTTTGTTGGATAATTATTTGCCCAATTTTTGGGTAAGTTTGTTTTCAAAAAACTAATAAGATTATTTAATCTTTAAATCTTACTCTAACACCAGTATAAACTAAAATTATGTATTTGTCAATATCTATGACATACTTAATTTTCATTTTGTCACACATTTTTAATAATCTTTTAATATTTGACACATATTAGCCATTTTGGTATGATAAACATGTTGTCAGAAATTATGACAAAATTATGAATAACGAGATAATAAAGGTATTACAAGATATAGGATTGTCTAAAGAAGAAACGGGCATATATTTAGCTGGGCTTGAGCTTGGGGAAAGTTCTGTTCAAAATATTGCTAAGAAAGCTAATGTTAAAAGGCCAACGGCGTATCTTATTATTGATAATTTGATTAAAAAAGGCCTTTTTTATCAAACGTTTATGGGTAAAAAGAGATATTTTGGAGCGCAAAACCCAAAAGACTTAGAAGTCGAGCTAAAAAGAAAAGCATATGAGCTTACAAAGATAATGCCAGAGCTTAATTCTATTTACAACACTTTAGAATTCAAACCAAAAATTAGATTTTATGAAGGTTCTGCCGGAATGATGTCTGTCTACAACGATATGCTTGATTCCACACCTGAAAATGGAGAAATAGTATCATTATCTGGCATAAAAAATTTATTTGATGTTTTTCCGAGGGAATTTGTTACTGATTATTTTACAAGACGAATCAGAAAAAAAATTACAGCCAAAATAATTGCGATTGATAGCGATGAGAGTAGAGAATGGGCAAAAAACGCTGACGAAGAAATGAGAGAAATACAGATAGTGCCAGAAAATCAATTTAATTTTTCTGGTGAGATTGAAATTTATGGAGATAAAGTTGCTCTTATTTCATTTAAGGAAAATTATATGACAATTGTAATTGAAAGTAAGGAAATTGCGAACATGCATAAACTTTTCTTTAATTTAACTTGGAATAATTTGAAAGATCAGAATACGAGTGCGGCGGTTGATAAATAAATGATTGTCTGCTAGATTTTTAAAGGAAGTTCAAGAGAAACATAATATTTAAGGGGCAATCATGATTAACACATTTAGAGTGATATCAATTTGTCTAATTCTCGCGTTAATGTTTTTTCATTCTTTTTCAATAATTTTAGGAGTCTTTTTGATTTTTGTAATAGCAAAATTCAATTTCTTCAAAAATTCTATATGAGGGGGACTAAATGGAAAACAAACCAGTTCTTAAGATATCTGTAACGAAGATGTCACAAGAAGGATGGAAAAAGATTATTGCTGATTTTGACAATTTTCTAATCAGTGAAAAGATTAATACAGAAATTGTAATAATCGATTCTACAGAAGAAAAAATTTGTGTTGCAAAATTTTCTAACGAGCATGACACCATTAGGGCTTTTGATTATATTCTAAAAAAGTATCCAAATATGAATTGAGATCAAGGGGGATATATGAAAAAAAGCGAAATAAATGTCATGAATGCATTGGTTTCACCCATAACTGCGTCGGCAAACCTGCCGATCGAAGCATGGCAAAACATTTACAAAAAGATTGAGGTGTTTTGTTTCAGCTTAGAAATAAAGGTCTCGGGCTTCTTAATAGACGAGAATAGCAAGGGTATATTTTTTCTTTGTTCCTATGACCATGAAAAAAGAGTAGTGGAACACTTGAAATGGCTCATAAAAAGATATAAAAAAGTTGGACAAGGTAGGCGCTAACACGCCTACTTTTTTTGTTAGAAATGCTCTTTACAAAATTTTATTGTCATGGTATGTTTTGTCTGGGTGAATAACATATTGCACTTGAAGAAGTGCAAAATTCTGTTTAAGGGGGAAGAATATGCTTGAGTTAGGAATAAGGCTGTATGAAAATGTAACAATATGTGATAGGGAAAAGTTTTTGGAAGCCGTTGCTATTGTTTTAAATGGAGTAACTTTTGGTTCTAAAAAAGAGTCCCAAAAATGCATTACCAACATCTCTGTAGGTATTGAGATAGGAGATCTCTTCGATGAGATGATAGCACCAAGATCTGAGGAAGAAATTGGTCTCAAAATTGATCTAAATTTAAGTACTCAGCCAAGTCTTGTTTCTAAAATAAGAAAGTCGAAAGGTGAATTAAAGGGGCTGTTTGTATTTATGCCCCAAGATGCAAAAGCACCACTAGCTATATATCTTCGTTACTCCCATGATATTGTTTTGATAGCGGAAGTTCTGCAGCCTGTAGAGGTTTGATTTTAATCAAACAGACCCGCGCACTCATTTGTGTCGCGGGTTTTTTTGTAATTATAATGGCAAATCAATTGCGAGGGCTCCGGCACCTAGGAAAATAAGTGAAAGTGCGATTCCAAAAATCAAAATATAAAAAGTAAGATTTCTTTTTTCTAAAACTGGGTCTCTGTATTCAAGCACCGCTTCGCAGAAAAATAGAACCGCAAAAACCATTGCTGTAAGCTGGGTGTACGCGCCGGCGATGAGCATAAGTCCGCCGATAATTTCTATAAATGCTAAAACTTTTACAAAAATTCTTGAAGGGTGAATATTTATTGTTTCAAAAAGTTCTTGCCAAGCAATTTTTTCACTGGTCAATTTTAAATATCCGAGGTTGATAACAATAAAACCTAAAACGACTCTTAAAATAAGGGGCGAAAACATGCTAAATGTTAACAAGGTTGGAAATGTGTTTAGTATCATCCCGTTAGAAGCAGATCGCGATCAAATCACGAGTTGCAAGGTTATTATTTTTATAATTTATGACGACCATAATTAATTGCTTGTCCTGTTATATAGCTGCGATCGCGGCTTCTAACGGGATCATACGAATCATTTTATCATAAAGAGCATAAATTCAAAAGCTGATTGTCATTCCCGCGCAGGCGGGAATCCAGAATTAATTCAACACAACCTAGATTCCCGCCTGCGCGGGAATGACACGATACTAATTTTGATGTATATTTCAGTTGATATGAAAAGTGGTGAAAAAATTATAATACTCGACAATATTAGAAGCGTTTATAACGTTGGCTCTATTTTTCGTACCTCAGATGCGCTTGGAGTTGATAAAATATATTTATGCGGGTGTACACCGACACCAACAGACAGATTTGGTAGGGCAAGAAAAGATTTAGCCAAGGTTGCGCTTGGTGCGGAAAAAGATATAGCTTGGGAATATGTAAAAGTGACAAAAGATATTATTAAAAAGTTAAAAAAAGAAAAATTTCAAATAATTGCAGTTGAACAGGATAAAAAATCTATTAATTTCAAAAAAGTTGTTGCAAAATACCCAGTTGCAATAGTAATGGGGAATGAAGTTGGTGGAATTGATAAAAAAACATTAGGTTTGTGTGATTTGATAGCTGAAATACCAATGGTGGGGAATAAAGAATCATTAAATGTTTCAGTTTCTTTTGGAATTGCTGGCTATGAAATTTTTAGTTAAAAAGTTATTATATATTCATGAACATACTTCCAAAGGCAAAAAAACTGATACCGAAAAATCTGTTTCAAATATTACAGCCTATTTATCATTACAATCTTGCTATTCTAGGAGCTTTAATTTATAGATTTTCATCAAGAAGAGTTAAGGTTGTAGCTGTAACAGGGACGAAAGGTAAGACCTCATCTGTTGAATTTGTAAATGCGATTTTGGAAGAAGCAGGCAAAAAAACTGCACTTGCCGGAACTTTGAGATTTAAAATTGGCAATGAATCGAAACCAAATTTGTATAAGATGACAATGCCCGGAAGAATGTTCATTCAAAAGTTTTTGAGGAAAGCTGTGGACGCTGAATGTGAATATGTTGTCTTAGAAATTTCTTCAGAGGCAGTGAAACAATTTAGAAATAAATTTATTGATTTGAATGCGCTTATTTTTACAAATCTTGCGCCTGAACATATTGAATCGCATGGAAGTTATGAAAAATATGTCGCAGCGAAACTTTCTATTGCAAAAGAATTAGAAAAATCTAGCAAAAATAACAAAACAATAATTGTAAATGCAGATGATAAGGAAAGCGAGAAGTTTTTGAAAATAAATGTTCCAAATAAAATTAAATATTCGTTAAGTGAGGCAACAAATATAATAATTTCTGAAGATTTCACAAAATTTACTTATAAAGGAGTTGAGATGGAAACAAAACTTCCAGGAAGATTTAATATTTATAATATTCTTGGAGCGATAAAGTACGCGGAAAGCGAGAAAATAGATTTGGATATAATAAAAAATGCGCTTTTGAAATTGAAAGAGATTGGGGGTAGGTCACAGCGAATTGAAGAAGGTCAGGATTTTAAAGTTGTTGTTGATTATGCTCACACGCCAGATTCTTTAAAAGCGATTTATGAAGCTTATTCTGGAAGCCGAAAAATCGGTGTACTTGGGAGCTGTGGCGGGGGTCGCGATAAATGGAAAAGAAAAGAAATGGCAGAAATGGCAGATAAATATTGTGAAAAAGTAATTCTTACGGATGAAGATCCCTATGACGACGAGCCACGCGAAATTGTGGAAGATATGGCAAAATATTTTGTTAGCAAAAAACCAGAAATAATTATGGATAGGAGAGAGGCAATTGCGACTGCATTTAAATATGCAAAAAGTGGCGACGTCGTGATAATTACCGGGAAAGGAACAGACCCATATATAATGAGAAAAAATGGAGTAAAAGAAAAGTGGAGTGACGCGGAGGTGGCGAGGGAGGAGCTTAGGAAAATAAAATAAAAAGAGCGGCGCCTACGGCGCCGCTCTTTTTATTTTATTTTTTCATTACATTCATAATGTAATTACTAATTGCCGTCGCAGTGCTTGATGCGGCTTTTTTTATAAAACTATTTCTTGTACTTGAACTTAGCATCATTGGCTCGTACATGTATGCATATTCAACCACAGCGACCGGAATATTTAATGTGTCATAAACTCCGGTTGCAATAAGTTGTTGGTCCGGAATTATTGTTCCTTTTTCTTGTGGCATGTTGCTTGGTTTTTCAATCTTTGAAATTTCTGTATTTAAATAATTTGCAAAAATTTTACTTGATGAAGCATTTTGATATTGGCTATCTGGAATGTAGATACAATAACCGCGAAAATTTGGTTTGCCATTTATTTTTGGATTACTATTAAAATGAATATTTAAAACCAAATCAACATTATTTTCTTCCGCCCATTTATTTGTTGCGAATAAATATAATACAGCATTTGTTGTTGCATCATTATGTTTCATGTTTGGATCAATTAATTCTATGGTTTCGCTTGCAACTTTTGTCATCATTTTTGCTTTCATGTCAGAAACCCACTTCATGATTGTTGTGGAACTAGTTTCAACATAATTTTTTAAATCAGGATTCCAACCATTATTGTCTCGAGCCATAATTATTTCAAGATTTTGATTGGCAGAAAGTATATCTCGCAAATCATTTGAAAGTTGGAGGTTTAAATCTCGCTCTTTTATTGTTTTGAATTCATCAGCACCACCGGCATTTGGTTCGTGACCTGCGACAATTAAAATTTTTATTTTTTTATTTTGAAAAGTTGTTTTATTTTGTGTTTTAAAAATAGCAAAAATAGCGATAATAAAAATTATCAAAACGACAATTATTTTCCATGTAAGATTTTTCTTCACTAGTTATATTTTATGTTATTAAACAAATAAGTACAATCAAAAAATTTGTATTTGCTTTTTTCTGCATTAGCCTTAATATTCAAAACATGCCAGAACTACCAGAAGCACAAACAACAGCAAGTATATTAAATAAGAAGATAAAAGGTCTTCGTATTTTGGATGTCTGGACTGACTATAATTCCGCCTTTAATAAAGGAAAAAATAACATAAAAGATAAAAAATATTTTTCATATTTTAAAAAAGAAGTGTTAAATAAAGAAGTTTTTGGTGTTACAAGAAGGGCAAAAAACGTGTTAATCAATGTTTCATACAATAAAACGATACTTGTGCACATGAAGATGACTGGGCACTTGCTATACGGGAAATATAAATTTGAAAACGGAAAATGGCTTCCCCAAAAAGATAGCTCGCTTTCTGACCCATATAATCGTTTCATACACCTAGCGTTTAGTTTATCCAATAAAAATACGCTTGTACTTTCTGATGCAAGAAAATTTGCGAAAGTTTTTGTTTTTGATACAAACAAAATAAATAAAATTCCTGACCTAGAAAAACTTGGACCGGAACCACTTGAAAAAAGTTTTACATATAAAGTTTTTAGAGAAAGATTGTATAAAAAACCAAAAGGAAAAATTAAAACCGTGATTATGGACCAGACAATTATTGCTGGAATAGGAAATATTTATTCGGACGAAGCACTTTGGTACAGTTCTATTTATCCAGCAATGCGAGTGAAAGATATTAGTGAAGAAAAATTAAAATTACTTTATAAAAATACTGTTAAAATTTTAAAAGAATCTATAAAAGTTGGTGGTGACTCGATGTCAGATTATCGTAACCCACTTGGTGAAAAAGGAGGATATCAAAAAATTCATAAAGTTTATAGAAGAATTGGAGAGAAATGTAAAATGAAAGGTTGTAACGGAATAATTCGTAGGATAAAAGTTGGTGGAAGAAGCGCACATTTTTGTGATGTGCACCAGAGATAGTTTAAAAGTCCAAAATTAAAAGTTTCAGGTCAATACAAAGGGCGGTTCGCTACGCGAACCGCCCTTTGTATTTTTTAATTTACTTTTGAACTTTCAAACTTGAAACTTGTAACTACTTCCTATTTCCCTAAAACTTTTAATGCCGCTTTTATTCTCTCACCAGTTTTTGTAATTTTTCGATCAATATTTGAAAGTGCATCTCGCGCATCTTTTTGTGTGTAGCCAAGTGCTTTCAATCCTTCCACTGCATCAATCTCGTCTCTAAATGTAATATCATTTTCATCACTTGTAACATTTATTTTATCTTTAAGTTCAAGAACCATTTTTTCTGCAATCTTTTTTCCAATACCAGAAACTTTTGTAAGATGTGAAGTATCACCTGTCGAGATTGCTCTTTTAAGTGCCGTGACTGAACTAATATTTAAAACATTAAGTGCTGTTTTTGGACCGATGCCGGAAATAGAAATTAACATTTCAAAAAATTGTAATTCTTCTTCTGTAAAAAATCCGTAAAGATCGAGTGCATCTTCTCGCACGACAAGGTGCGTGAATAAAGAAATTTTATTTCCTTTTTGTGCAACTTCTTTTGTTTCTGCAGTTGCAAAAACTTTAAATCCGATACCGCCAACTCCAACTGTAAGAAATTTATTATTTGTGTCCCAAACTATACCTTCAATTTTTGCTATCATAAGTTTAATGATACTACGAAATGCAAAAAATAAAAATTGTTTTATACGTTGATTTCTTCAGACAAAGATGTTAATGTATAGACCTGTCAAAAAACATCGTGTCTCGATTATTATTTGATAAATTAATTTAATTAAAAATGCCTATAACATCATCAGCAAAAAAAGCATTAAGAGTCGCTGGCAAGAAAAAAGTCTTTAATACAAGAAGAAGTAATGCCGTGGACGGTGCACTAAAGTCTATCAAAAAGCTTATTAAAGAGAGCAAAATAAAGGAAGCAGAAAAAATGCTACCTGAAGTTTATGGAGCTATAGATAAAGCAGTCAAAATAAAGTATTTAAAAAAGAACACAGGAGCAAGATACAAATCAAGAATTACATTGTTTCTAAACAAATCAAAAGCTAAAAAATAACAAATTAAAAAAACAACCCATTGGGTTGTTTTTTTTATTCATCTTTTATTGCATCCCACATGATATTAAAATATTGTTTGTGCATATCAACAATATTTTTGTTTTCAATGACGATAGATATGTAGGGCTCAACCAATTGTGTAATATAAATCTTTGTTGGAATAATCGCAACATTTGCTTTTAAATCTATATTTGTTTCAAATACTTTTACTTTAAAATTATAGTTTTGTTGGTTTTTCTTATAGAATGTGCCAACATCGTTATTTTGTAGTATTGTTCTAGTCCTTAAATTCAATTTTGCTCTTTTTTCAACAAATTTTGTAAAATATTCCCTGTCAATATTTAAAAATTTTGCTAAGTCAGAAGTGATTAGATATTCATCATTTGGTTTTAGAGAATTGTAGATATCTTCATAGACAGTTTTAACTCCCTCAACCCCCTCATAATATTTAATCAAACTCTCTCCACTTTTTAAGCTATATAGTGCGGCAAGTTCGGGAATCATATTTTTTAAGTTATTCTTTTTTTGCTCTATAATTTTTTCAAGTTTTTCTGGATTTTCTGCAACAAAAAGACTCTTGAGACCTTTTATTTCAATATTCATAATCCCTTTTCTTTTAAGGCTCTCAACAACAGGGTAGACGGTAGTACGCTTTACACCTGAGTGTTTTGCTATTTTATTTGCAGTAGATGGACCCAATATAACAGAGGAAAGGTAAACCAAAGCCTCATGTTCTGAAAGCCCAAAATCTATAAGTATTTCTTTAATATCCTCTTTTTGCATAAAATGTCAAATCTTTTGACAACAATACTATCATATACCATATGGCATATATAGTCAAATTTAAATAATTGTTAACATATTTGACTATATTACACAATATATTATAATGTATGTAAATCAGGTAGATAGCAAAAACCTGAAAAAATGTACCTTGAAAATCATTCCCAGGAGGGAAAATATGAAAAATATACTCACAATTCTAGTGATAGTACTTGTAAGTATGATTGGGGTTTCCGCAGAAGGATGGACACCAGATGGCAGCGTTACTGTTGCCGTTAGCTCCAAATTTCTTGTACCAGTGTTAAGTTGGGTCAAATATGAAAAAAACATATTTACACTCGACTGTTTTGTAAACTTGCCGGAAGGTTTTTCGGTAGAGTTTACAGAGTATGCTGGAACCGACTTCCAGCTCGATTCAGACTCAGCAGATGAGATAGATTTTATCATCTGGAAGAAATTCAATTTAACTTCAGATACTTATTTGAAGTTAAGAATAAAATATGCCAACAGCTTTCCCATATCATTAATGAATGGGAATGATATGTGGTCATATGATTTGTTTCTGGATCAAGTTATTAAAATTGATAACCAGATAAGCATAGTGGCAGAAGTTCGTACAGAATACTGCCATTATGTTCGGAGTTTATCGGAAGGTGTTTGGGTAGTAATGCCCAGCATCTTAGCTTCATATACAATCGACCCAGTGTTTTCCATTTACGGAAAAGTTGGAGCGTTGTATAACAGCAAGTTCCTTAGTTTTGGGGAATTGTTGTCAGGTCAGGCAAGCTTTGGTATAAAAACCAAGGTTATGAAAAATCTGACCTTAGTGGTGGATGCTTCCGGATTACTACTTGATGTTAAAGGTGGTGACCCTCGGAAGAGTGATGTGGTTTACACCGCATCACTAACACTTGGTTATTAGGTTCGTCACACGCCAGTTTTTTAAACTGGCGTGTTTTTATTTGTAAAAATTTATTTTTTTCTGATAAGATATCGACCATTACATGGTCAGTACCCAATTGGATTTTATAAGCACACTTTGTGGTCAGGCATTTTGTCCTTCGTGAACTCAGGACAAATCCCCGACCCGGTCTCGCGCTGTCGCGCTCCGTCTCGCACAATTAGGATGTGACTATAACTTTTTCATTTCGTGAACTCAATGAAAAGTTACAGCCCGGCCTCCCTCATTGCACTCAGTCTGGCCCGCACATTGTAAAAGAAATCATCTTTGCTGTAGATGATGATTTCATATATTTACAATGTGCGCCCAGTAGGAATCGAACCTACATCTAACCCTTCGCAAGGGTTTGTCCTATCCATTGAACGATGGGCGCATTAAACATTTAGCAGTTTAAGATAAAGAAGGTAAAAAGTAAAACAAAACAAGGATTTTAAAAAACCGCAGAGCGGTTTTTTAAAATCCTAGACCATCCATAATTTTTTTAGATATTGATTCATGCATTTCTACTTCTGGCAGATATTTCAATAAAAATTCCCTGATATCCAAATGGTGATGTTCTTCCAGTGGAATAATAATAAGGGGTACTATTATTTTTTTTGATTTTAACAGAATTTTTTGATTATCTTTATCGTAGTTTTCTACCCAAAAACTTGCAAGATTTGCAAAAGGATAAAACGTTTTTTCTACGGTAATACCTTTTTGGTTCATACTTATATCTATAATTTTTGGTGCAACAACAGAAAATGACAAGAGAATCACTGTAGAAAGAATTATTAGGATTCCAAATAAACCATTGTGGCTAATGAATGATGTAATAACAATTGCAAGCGCAATTAGAATTACTGCCCAATACCAATCTGCAGTTTTATCTTTTCTTTTATAGGCGAGTGCTTTCCAAGAAATTTTGTGTTCCATAATTACAATCTATTATACCAAACTTTTTTAAAATGATATAATCAATTTATGTTCCCGTTAGAGATTACAAAGTTATGTTTTACACCTATATTTTAAAAAGTGAAAAAAACGGTAGAATGTACACAGGATATACGAATAATTTACGGAAACGTTTAAGACAACATAACCAAGGTAAATCATATTATACAAAGCGGGATAAACCATATTTATTAGTTTATTATGAAGCATGTCTAAACGAAGACGATGCTCGGTCGAGAGAGTTATATTTAAAATCAGGGATGGGGAAGCGATATGTCAAAAATAGACTTAAACGTTTCCTATCTCTAACGGGATGTCTAATAAGTTAATTATTGCAAATTGGAAGATGAACCCTGCTTCAGTAGAGGTAGCAAAAGAGATAATCACCGAAATAAACAAGGAATCAAAACATTTTGGTGATGTGAATTTGGTAGTTTGTCCACCATTTGTCTATTTAAATGAAGTTGCAAGCGTCATTTTTAACTCTAAAAAAATTGTTTTGGGTGCACAGGATGTTTTTGTTGGTGAAGGAGTATCACACACGGGCGAAGTTGGTATAAAATTGCTAAAAAAGGCTGGAGTGGAATATGTTTTGATTGGACATTCCGAAAGAAGAGAATTGCTTGATACTGACCAGATTGTAAAAGAAAAAATGATTGCATCAATGAAGGGTGGATTAAAAGTTGTGCTTTGTGTTGGAGAAAAAGAAAGAAGCGAGCACGGCGATCATTATCATGAAGTAAAAAGGCAAATTGAAAATGCAATTATAAAATTACCGAAGAAATTAATTAAAAATTTGATAATTGCATATGAACCAGTTTGGGCGATAGGAAAATCTGAAGAAGAAGCAATAAGACCAGAGCAACTTCATGAAATTACGATTTTTATAAAAAGATTGGTGAATGATATTTTGGGTCCGAACGAATTAAAAAAAGTAAAAATACTTTATGGAGGTTCTGTAACAAAAAATAATGCGAAAGAAATATTTGAAAAAGGGAATGTAGACGGACTTTTGATTGGGCGAGAAAGTCTCAAGACGGATAATTTTATAAAATTAATACAAGAGATAAAACAGTAACAAGTTTCCCAATTTTTTTGAAAGGCCCGCCCCGTAGCTAACTTTTTCCTTCAAAAAAGTTATGGTACTGGGGTGAAAAACTTTGTTGCGTTGATAAAACAAATAAAGGGTTAATAACAAAATCAAAAGGCGGGTTTCGCTTCGCGAAACCCGTCTTTTGTATTGTCATTCCCGCGCAGGCGGGAATCCATGTTGAATTAAATTAATTCTGGATTCCCGCCTTACAGGCGCAGTACGCCTTTTTGACTTTTTGTTTCGTTTTACTAACAAAAATTCTGAAAAGGTCTTTCATTTGGGTCCCAACCCAAATTTCAACCTGCGCGGGAATGACACAGTAATCAATTAATTTGTTATAATCAGATTATGAAAAATTATTCAGTTAAAAAAGAAATCCCAGAAAAAGCTAGTAAAGAATTGGCAAAATACCCAGAAATTTTAAGCAAGCTTCTATTTTATAGAGGTATAAAAACAGAAAAAGACGCTGAAGTTTTTTTGAGTCCGATTTTTGAGGACAATTATGACCCATTTTTGATGAAAGATGTGGATATTGCAGTGGAACGAATACTAAAAGCTGTAGAAAAAAATGAAAAAGTAATTATTTATAGCGATTATGATGCGGATGGAATACCAGGCGCAGTGATTTTGCATGATTTTTTTAAAAAAATAGGTTATGACAATTTTGAAAATTATATTCCGCACCGAGTACTTGAAGGTTTTGGTCTCAATGATGAAGCAATTGATGAATTTGCAAAAAATGGAGTAAATTTAATTATCACGATCGATTGTGGAATTGCTGACGTAGAAGAAGCAGAAAAAATTAAGAAACATAAAATAGATTTAATAATTACTGACCACCATTTGCCACGAATTTCCAAAGATGGAAAAGAAGAGTTGCCTCATGCGGTCGCAATATTAAATACTCGACAATCAAAGTGTAAATATCCTGATAAAAATATTTGTGGAGCTGGCGTTTCTTTTAAACTTGCTCAAGCTCTTATTAAAAAGTCTGGAAAAAAGTTTGAAATAGCAGACGGTTGGGAAAAATGGCTTCTAGATATGGTCGCCATCGGAACAATTTCAGACATGGTTCCTTTGGTTGGGGAAAATAGATTATTAGCACATTATGGTTTGAAAGTGTTGCGAAAAAGCAGAAGGCTTGGATTACAAAGTCTTTTTTCTGTAACAAAAATTGATCAAAAAAATATTACAGAAGATGATATTGGTTTTATGATTTCTCCACGCATAAATGCAGCTTCAAGAATGGGTTTGCCCGAGGATGCTTTTTATATGCTTGTTGCTGAAAATGAAACTGATGCAATTAAATATGCTCTTCATTTAAATAAAATAAATGATGAAAGAAAAGTAATTGTTGCTCAAATGGTGAAAGAAATTCGAAAACATTGGGAAAAATTTGATCCTGAGAAAAAAAGAAAAGTTCTTGTCGCTGGAAATCCAGATTGGAAACCGTCGCTTCTCGGACTTGTTGCAAACTCACTAATGGATGAGCACGAAGGGCCGGTATTTCTTTGGGGGAGAGAAGAAGGTAAAACTTTGAAAGGTTCTTGTCGCTCTGACGGACGTGTGGATATTGTCGCAATGATGCGCGATGCAGGAAATCTTTTGGAAGAATATGGTGGGCACGCTGCTTCTGGAGGTTTTTCAATTAGTATAGAAAAAGTAGATTTACTTGCAGACGGGCTTGAAATTGCATACCAAAAATTGTCTGTTGTAGGAGAAAAAAAAGAATTAATTGCTGATGTAGAAATAAGTATAGATGATGTAAATCATAATTTAGAAAAACAAGTCAGTATGCTCTCACCATTTGGTATGGGAAATCCAAAACCAATTTTTGCATTTCATAATATTGAAATTGATGATGTAAAAATTTTTGGTAAAAAAAATGACCATTTAAAAATTAATTTTAAAAATAGCAAAGGACAAATAATTTCTGCTATAGGATTTTTCATGAAGCCGACTGATTTTTCTGTAAAAATACAAAAAGGAGAAAAAATAGATTTGCTCGCAAACATAGAAAAAAGCTATTTTCTCGGAAAGGAAGAAATAAGATTAAGAATTGTGGATATTATTTAGTATTATAAATGCACTGTGGTATAATGGTTGAATGCCTGAGCTATATAAAAGAAACCCAAACACAAAATGTGTCATTTGTAATAAAGAGATTTATCGTAGACCCGTTGAACTTGAAAGAAACAAGGGCAAGTCATACTGTGGACAGATATGTTATGGAATTTCTTGTCGCAAAGAAAAGCCTTGTATTATATGTAATAAATTGATATTATCCAGCCTGCATCGTGTCACTTGTTCCAGAAAATGTTCCAATATTTACAGGACAGGAATTAAATATAAGCTTGGTAGACCTAAAGATAGAGCTGAGGAAATTAGGTCAATAAAAATCAGGTTATTGAAAGTTCGTGGTGGAAAATGTGAAAGATGCGGTTATAGTAAGTCAGAAGTTTTGCAAGTTCATCATAAAGATAGAAATAATATAAATAATAATTTCAAAAATTTGGAAATTATTTGTCCAAATTGTCATTTTGAAGATCATTATTTAGAAAAGAGTTGGTTAAAAACACGGAGGGGTGCTAGAGCGGTTGAATAGGTCAGTCTTGAAAACTGAAAGGCTCGCAAGGGTCTCGGGAGTTCGAATCTCCCCCCCTCCGCATATGAATAAAAAATATATTTTAATCATGGTGATTTTAATAGCCATTATTGGTGGAATATATTTTTTAAATACAAAAAATAAAAATTCAGCTGGTAATATAGTTAATTTTTATTGTCAGGAAGGAATT
>Ga0209083_1002551_pt1 | contig 17033 bp, 15 predicted proteins | sample AM7aDNAmetaG_FD_184132 | JGI IMG/M metagenome (GOLD analysis project Ga0209083, IMG submission 184132) | Freshwater microbial communities from Finland to study Microbial Dark Matter (Phase II) - AM7a DNA metaG (SPAdes) (version 3) | ecosystem: Environmental > Aquatic > Freshwater > Lake ...
TTTTTTTTTTGGGGGGGGGGGGGGGGGAAAAGTATGGACAGTATCTGAATATTATAGTAATATCTAGTCAAATAATTTGGTTTTTACCTAATCCCATGAAGCTTATTAGTGTAACAATAAAAAACTACAGAAGCATAGAAGAAGAGCTTTTTACTATCGAGGAAAAAGATGGTAGTCACACGTTTACCTTGATTGGTATAAACGAATCTGGAAAAAGCAGTTTTCTTAAGGCTATATCCCTTGTTGATGACGGAGACGTTTTGTTTTCCAAGGATTTTCACGATGCCAAGAAAGCAATAGAAATTTACCTGACTTACAAACTTGAGCCAAGCGACGAAAAAGAACTAAATCAAGCTTTGACTGACAAGGGCTTCGATAAGGAGTTAATCTCCAAGATAGCTGTAAGTAAGGTCGATGTTTGCGTCACTTTTGATCCAGCCGATAAGCCGCAAAAAAGACTTTTTGACAGGATATATTTTAGAAACAATCTGATCAAGGATTATACTCTTAATGGAACCACGCTAGCAAAGAAAAATCCAGAGCAGGTACAGGAAGACCTTGATCTTGGAAAATATTTTGAGGCAAACTTTGTCCAATATTTCTGGAAAATATCTCATCGCATAACATTCTGGAAATCAGATGGAAAATATCTTATAAATGACCAGATTAATCTTGAAACGTTCATTGCAAAACCGGAGGAGGTGTCTATTCCTCTGTTAAACTGTTTCAGACTTGCGGGTATTGAGGATATCGCTGCAGAAATAAATAAAATAAAAGCTAATCCTGCTGAAATCAATAATCTACAAGAAAAATTAGGTGATAAAGTCACGGCTCATGTCAGAAAAGTCTGGCCAGACCATCCTGTCAAGATCAGATTTCAGATAAATAACATGTTGCTGTCGTTTCTTGTTGAGGACGACGACGTAAAATATAGCTCGAAAACTACCGATCAAAGAAGTGACGGATTTAAGCAGTTTATCTCCTTTTTGCTTACGGTATCAGCTGAAAATGCTAACAATGAACTCACATATTCATTATTGTTATTGGATGAGCCAGAGACTCATTTACATCCGCAGGCCCAAGAGTGTCTGAAAGACGAATTGATTAAAATAAGCAAGAACAAAGAAAATAACATCGTATTCTTCGCAACCCACTCGAATTATATGATCGACAAAAATCTTCTTGACCGTTGTTATCGGGTATATAAAGAGAAAAATAAAGTCACTAAAATCGAAAAAATCGAGGGAAAGAAAATCTCATATTCAGAGGTTAACTATGAAATTTTCGGTATTCCATCAAATGATTACCATAATGAACTGTATGGATTTCTTGAAGATACTGACAAGTCAAAACTTGATGGTCTGCCCACGGTTAAAAAATAGTATAACGACAAGACAAAGGCAACTGACGATGTTTCATTAGCGAAATATATCAGACATTCGATTCATCACCCAGAAAATTCCAAGAATCCAAAATTTACAAACAAAGAACTAGCAGACTCCATTAAGGCTCTTAGAAAGTTGAAGTATCCGAATAAGAAGTAGTATTTTGACTAGGTGGTCGATAACCTAGTGGCACTTCAATAATGCCATTATGAATGCTATTATTCAGACTATATATTATGTCCGAAAAAGATCAACAAAGAGAAATATTAGACTTGAAAGCTGAACTAAGACGGCTCAAGAAAAACTACCTCGGGCTAGTCTTTGAAGACAAGCCGGAAGATATTGTGATTCAATGCCAGCAAAATGTTCCTGTTCTGAAGGAAGTTAAAGCAAAGCGTGTAGTTAATGATGACAAGTTGCCGAGTAACTTGCTCATAGAGGGTGATAATTATCATGCTCTTTGTGTTCTCAACTATACCCATAAGAAAAATATCGACCTTATCTATATTGATCCACCATATAATACCGGAGCAAAGAATTGGAAATATAACAACGATTATGTAGACAAAGAAGACGAGTACCGACACAGCAAATGGCTCTCACTCATGCGTCACCGTCTCAATCTCGCAAAAGAGCTTCTGAAAGATGACGGCGTATTGATCTGCGCGATCGATGAAAACGAACAGGCTCACCTCGGCGTCCTCATCGAGTCTATTTTTCCAGCTCACGAACAGCATACGATAACGATTGTCCATAATCCAAAGGGTGTGCAAGGAAATAATTTTTCATATTCTCACGAATACGCAATCTTTGTTGTTCCAAAAGACAAGAAAATAATTGGCGACCGCTCTCTGACTGAGGAAGAGATGTATATTTCAAATTTAAGAAATTGGGGTAATGAATCGGAACGAACTGACGCAAAGAATTGTTTCTATCCGATAATTATTTCGAATGGGGAAATCGTCGGCTTTGGCGATGTTGCTCCGGATAAACTGCACCCGAAATCAGCGAACGAAAAGCAAAAAGATAAAAGCATTTATGTCTGGCCAATCGATGAAAAAGGCGTTGAAAGGAAATGGCGTTATGCACGCCAAAGTGTTGAGGAGATCAAGGATATTCTTCAGGTTAAAGAATCTCGAAATGGTCTCATTCAGATTATGATTGCCAAGGATTACGGTACTTACAAAACAGTTTGGTTTGATAAAAAATACGATGCCAGCGAATATGGCACGAAGCTTCTTCGTGAGATAATTCCCAATTGCGATTTCAATTTTCCAAAATCTCTCTATACTGTCTATGACTGTTTGTTCGCGGTTATCGGCAATCGTCCCCGAGCAAATGTCCTCGATTTCTTCGCCGGCTCAGGCACAACTGGTCATGCCGTGCTTGAAATGAATAAGGCGGATGGCGGCGAGCGGAAATTCATCCTTTGCACGAATAACGAAAACAACAATGATAATGGTACTGGTGGTATCGCCGAAAGTGTCTGCTATCCGAGAATTAAAAAAGTCATTGAAGGCTATAAAGACAAGAAGAATGAAAAAGTCGCAGGACTTGGCGGAAATCTTTTCTACTACAAGACCGATTTGGTGAATATTGATAAAATCCAAAAGATTCCCGATGAAGCGAAGATTCATGTCACATATCAAGCGGGAGAAATGATAGCGGTACGCGAGGATACTCCGAACGAAGTCGAGAAAAATGAATGGTGGCAGATTTTTGAGGGGAAAGGAAAAATGACGGCCATCTATTTCAAAGAGGACAAATCAAAACTTGGTGAATTGATAAGCAAATTAGAAAAGAGAGGTATGCCTGTCGCACTATATATTTTCAGTTGGGGCAAGAATGAATACAATGGCGAGTATTCTTCCGCCAATATCCGAGTCGAAGATATTCCCGAACCGATCCTTGAGGTGTATAAGGAGATAAATCGCCTATAAAAACATGCTTGCATTAAAACCATTCCAAGAAGTGGCAGTATCGAAGCTCAAAAACGAGTTTCTTTCACTATGGAAATTGCCGAATCAGAATATTCCACTTGTCTTCAAATCACCTACCGGATCTGGTAAGACAATCATAGTTGCGCAATTTTTACGAGACATTGTGAGCGACCCTCGCTTCGACGGTAATGATGTAGCTTTTGTGTGGTTCTCATTCAGTGAGGACTCATACGAACAGAGCAAAAAGAAACTCTTCGAATACTACGGAGGAGCGTCAGAACTTGACCTGCTCGACCTAAATGACCTTTCCCGCGGAAAGCTAAACAAAAACAATGTCTTTTTTATAAACTGGCAGAAGATCAAAGGTAAGTCAAAAGATAGCCGAAAATTACGCCGTGAAAACGAGCAGGGACTCACCTTCGATAATCTCATCAACGAAACTCATGAAGATGGAAGAAAGATCGTCGTCATAATTGACGAGGAACATATCGGTTCGGATACGGAGCTTGCGCTTGAAGTTGTAGATGGACTTATAAAACCCAAAATAACACTTCGCGTTTCCGCCACTCCTAAATATATACCCACGCGTGCCGACACCGCCGGATTCGTCGAAGTGAAAAGAACTGAAGTTGTCGAAGCAGGTTTGATCAAGGAGAAGATCATCTTTCAAACTGAAGAAGATTTAGGGCAGAAGACGCTCAAGAAGCTCGACCAAGACGATATGCTTCTGGAACTCGCCTACAATAAACGGAAGGAGTTAGTTGCGCTGTATAAAGAAATCGGCGCTGAAGTAAATCCCCTCGTTCTTATACAGCTACCGAACGATGATCAGGCAACGACAGAGACTAATAACGGAACGACGAAACAGTCGATAGTCCTGGAGTATCTCAAACATAAAGGAGTCAAAGAAGCCGAGATTGCCGTCTGGCTTTCGAAAGAGAAGGAGAATCTGGAGGACCTTGAGAAGAACAATTCTCTGGTTTCATTCCTGCTGTTTAAACAAGCTGCCGCGACCGGATGGGATTGTCCTCGTGCCAGCGTACTGGTCATGTATCGCGAGATCAAAAATCCAACCTTCGCTATTCAAACCGTTGGACGCATACTGCGTATGCCGTTTGGCTCACATTTTGCTCATCCGGAGTTGAACCTTGGTTATCTCTACACAAATTACAAGCGGAACGAGGTGCTTGCAGAATACGCAAAATCAAATTCAGAGAATCGTCCTGCAATAAACGGAAGTTATCGTAAGAAAAATGTTGAGCCGATCAAGTTGGAATCAGTTTTCATGACCCGTGCCGACTACAACGATCTCGGAGACTCATTTCAAGAGACCTTCAAAAAGGTGGCAGACAAAGAGCTTAATCTAAAAAGTATTGATTTGAGACCGAAAGTGATGAACAGTCTTATTGTGGGAGTTGAGATTGATGATTACGACAATTTCACAAAGGAACTTTTTGAAGATGGTGGAAGCCACGATCAAGAAATGTCTCGGCATGATCTTGAACGGCTGTATAACTTGCTCTGCTTTAAGATAATCGCTAAGCAGATAGACGAGAACAGAAAATTTGCTCCTGAACGATCGTGGGGAAAGCTAAAAACAGCCTTGAATATTTGGCTGATGAAGAAGCTTGAGGCTTCTCGCATTGACGCATACAAGATTATCGTGAGCGATCTCGTGAGCTCGGCGAGTGCCTTAGCCCCTGTCATTGGCGATGCGCTTCTTGCATATCGTCCTATCCGAGAACAGGAGGTAAACAAAAAGGCTGCTCGCACAAAGCGAGTTGAGCATATTGAGATACCACGCGACGCCTTGTTCTTCACTGATCAATACGAGTCGCTGAGCGTAAAGAAATCGGCAATGGAACCGTTTTGGATTGAAAAAGGCATGTTTGGCGCTGTTAATGAAAAATCATTTATCGATTTTTTGGAATCACCTAAAAATAAGGATGTCGTTTGGTGGTATAAGAATGGCGATTCTGGTAGCGAATATTTTTCGATCTCATATCGCAATCCCGATGATAACAGAGAGAAGCTTTTCTATCCTGATTGGATTGTGCAGACAAAAGACACGGTCTATATTCTCGATACGAAAGCAGGCATAACTGCTGAAAGCAATGATACAAGATATAAGGCTGAAGCTCTCCAGGCCTAGCTAAAGGGTAAAAAAGGTTTTGACGGCGGCATTGTCGTCCAAGACGGACCAAACGGCTGGAAGATTAATCGTAATGCGAAATATTCTTTTGATTCGTCGATGAAAGGGTGGGAGGTGTTTGGACTTTGATTAGACTTTTGATGAAACTTTCCACCGATTATTGAATGTCGCCAACATACTTTGGCGTATATCTTCTCCCAAACAAACAATAAAACTCTCCTTATTTCCCAAATGATTAAGGCTGTTGCCGGAAAGCCAGAAAGTTTTGTTGTCCATAATATAGCGGTCGTGTAAATCTGAACTAGAATAGACACCGATTTCCACTTTATATCCCTCACTTCGCAAATCTGCGAGATGTCGAGCGAATGTTCCATTTGGTTTATCAATAATGTTTTTCGTCAAAATCTTGATGGACTTTTTCTTGTCGGAGTTTTTAAAAACGATATCAAGCGTGTTAATGTCTATGTATGGATCACAAATCAAAGTCTCACCTTTTAATCCGGTAAAAATATCCTTCAGCGCTATGTTTTTTGCAGAGAATGGCTTATTTGCCTCGATAAAGATAACTTTGTCATATTGCGACTGTGCAAGTAGCTTCTTTTTCCCGGGTTCCATGAGTTTATAGCCACTTTTGTTTTTGTGAGCTACAGACTTCTCTCTTTCTAAAGCGTATCTTACTGCTTGACGAGATGTACTCACACCGCAAGTTTCTATGAGATGGTTTGCGATATCAGTGCCCGAAAAACGATCTTGCGTATTGCTAGATAGTTGTTCTAATGCCCAAAGTGTTTGTAGTTGTAAATCGCTGAAAGTATGAACATCCAGCAAGTCGGATATTTTCGTCATGCTATTATTTTGTTTCTTTGAAATTATTGTCAACAAATTGTTCTCCGGTATTGGTAATAACCCACGCTTTCTTATTTTCTTTCTTTTCCTTCGCCTCCATTACATGACCTTTTTTGATATTCATGTTGATTTTATCATTCAAGTTTTTTGGTGTAGGCTCTTTTGCAAGTTGGAAATAATGCGCTAAATCTTCTACATTGAATGATCGCATGTCTTCGTTCTTTTCGAGATAATACGCAATGGCGAGAGACTTTTGCACATCGCCAGAAGGGTTTTTAAGTAGAATAAATTCCTTTACCGACAGCTTTTTTGCCGGAGATGCAACGGTGTTCGACTTTTCCTCGCCAACAAGTATTTCAAGAGCACCAATTCGCTTTTCAAGGTCTAGTACTTTTTTACCAATAGATTTAATGTCTTCCATATTATTTATGCCTTACGGCTAAGAGAGCTAATGATTTGAGTAATTTTATGAACAGGAATTTCATATTCCATTTTGCCAACCAAAAAACCTTTTTCTTTGAGAGCTTTGAAGGTGGGATCTACGCTTCCTTTTTTGATTCCAGTTTTCTTGTAAACCTCGAGTGCGGTTATCATTTCTTCTGTAATAAGTCCTTTTGTTTTAAGTAGTTTCTTTGCAAGTCCGTAGACAAGTATCCTCTCCTCATTGGTCAAGCTAGATTCCTTGAAAAATATCTCGTTTGTTGATTTCTGAATAGTAATGAATGGGTGGATTGCTTTAATAACCGCGGATTCATCAAATGGGCCACTGTCGGAAAAGAGATCGTCTATTGTGTGTGTCTTGTCTGTCATAGGTTTTGGAAGTATTTATTAATAAGTGATAGCTCATAATATCGGGATATAGCCCAAGTATACAGGCTTTAATAATAAATGCAAGTCCAATAGAAAAAAACTTGTTACTGACTATGATTTAGGTGGAAGACTAGCTAGCGATCAACCCCTATTCCTCGTTGATGGGATGTGTGCTCATAGAATATGACATGCAAGTACATAAGTAATATAAGTATTTGAACATTGGATATTTATGCTAAAACATCCGGGATACATAGATGTCAATGAAAACATGCTAAAATATCTCTATGGATGATCCAAATACACAAAGTGAGCCAGTAGCAGAAACACCAGCCCAAGCCCCAGAACCTGTCCCAACCCCTGTTGAGCCGGAATCTAGCCAGCCGAATGGCTCTACGCCTACCGATTTGCCCCCAGAAGCCCCAGAATCGCCTACAAGCGATGTACCCACTATTCCTGTAGAAAGTCAAAATGGAGGGGTAAATGAGCCAGAAAGCAAGCCGGTAGAACCACCAAAAGAGCCTCAAATTGAAGCGGTTTCAGCAACTCCCGTACAATCTGTGTCTGCGCCAGCGCCACAAACATCGGCTACTACACAGACTCAATCGCTGGCGCAACAAGATCAAAAAGGATTTATTCACGCGCTTCTAATCAAAGCTCAAGCGAAAATCCAATTCAACAAGCAGAAGAAGCTCGATAAGATTATTCAATTAGCTCAAAAGAAGAAAATTGTTGCTAATGAAGACATTCAAATGCTTCTGCATGTCTCGAGTGCTACTGCTACTCGCTATCTAGTCAAACTCGTCGAGCAGGGTCATCTCGCACGCGCGGGGAACCCGCGCGATGCAAAATATCAATTCTTGCGATAGATTACATCTGTGGCTCATTTCCACCAATTGAGCCACAGGGGTTTTTGATTACTATTCTGATTACCGCGTGCTCCTTCGAGAAGCGGTCGACTTCCGCTTCTTTCATCAACCGTTCTTCGCGCCAAGCACATATCTGTATGGCGGACGCGCCCCACGGTTGCGATTAGCAACGGTGGGAAGCGCGGAAGCCATTCGGATACGTGCGAAGGCGCGCCATTAACATCTGTAGAAGCGGAAGTCGACCGCTTCGAACATTGCGATTGTGATAAGATGGTTGTGGCTCAAATGGTGGAATTGAGCCACAGGACTTTCCCCGCCCCAAAAAACAAAGCGGAGGACGGCACGGCATTCCTCCCCTCAAACCCCTCCTGCCGTGCCGTCCGACACAATTTTTTTGAGATTGTGACCAAAAAGAAAACAGTATCGCGGAGCGACTCCGCATTTCATTCAAGGAAAAATCACACCTGCGAATTCTCGGCGAAAAATGTTCGAACTTCAAGTAAAAACCTCCGCTATTTGTTCCAATAGCCGCTTTTGTATCGCAACAAAGTTTTTAGAGTCTGCAATCCATAAGTTACACTGCGCGCGAAATTGATCGAGGATACATCTTTGTTGTAGTAACATTCAGTCGGAACTTCTTCAATGCTATATCCTCTACCCCGCATATTGGCAATAACTTCACTATCGAAGACAAAATCATCAGAGAAACCTCGGTATGGCAATGAGGCAAGAGAACGCGCATCATAACCCCGCAAACCTGAATGGAATTCAGACAGATTTGTCCGAAAAGTCCGATTCTGGAGAAAAGTCAAAAAGCGGTTACTTAAATATTTCCACCACGGCATTCTATTCTTTAAAGCCGTCTTCATCCTAGTGCCTATAACCAAACCGGCACCGCCTTCGATCTTTGCAACCATTTCCGGTAGGCAATCCGTCGTATATTGGTTATCTGGGTGAACCATAATAATAATGGATGGACTTTTAGCGAGCGCATAGTCATAGAGCGTCTTTTGATTTGCGCCGTACCCTCGGTTACAATCGTGTCTCAAAGTCGTCACATTGAGTTTTTGACTTTGTTCAAATGTCCCATCCACGCTGCCATCATCGCAAACTATGATCTCGGAGTAGATCTTTGGAAGATTGGCACAAGTTTTCTCAAGTGTTTTCTTGGCATTATACGCAGGCATAACAACAATGACATCTTTCATTTCAGTGGAAGTAAGCAACCAAATAATAATTGAACGCTATCGAGCACAAAAAGAGCAAAACCATCCTTTTCGAGAGCTTGCGATGGAGATCCCGATAGCCGATCATGAAAATGAGGAAAATGAACGGCATAAAGTCGAAAGAGTATCTATAACCGATCTGCACCCAACCGATACCATAATAAAGGAATAGCGGTACGGCGATGAAAATAGAAGTAATGAGCAAATTCATCTGTATTTGTTTTGAATATGGCAGAAAAAAGAGCTTGAGAAGATAGGCTGAAGTGAAGAATATTCCCATGCCCCAAGCATCAGCCGTAATAAACGGAAACTGGAGCACGTGCAAACCGTCCCTAAAAACCGGCACCGGCCCCTGAAGAAAGGCATAGAAAAGATTTCCGGGCAAATGAACGAACCCAAAGAGTCCCAGATCGCGAGCTTTGGCCAATGAATCGGAATAGAGTATCTGCATGCTATAACCCTGCTCGAAAAACCCCCCGAATCTGAAATAATTGTAGATACCGAGCAAAAAAACCGTTACTGATATAGGGAAGAGAATCTCACAGAGTTCAGTGACCTTCTTTCGGACCAACCCTCTATTGGTGATGATTTCCAAAATAAAGAACAACACCCCGAAACCTGCCGTTACTCTGGTGGCTAATGCGCAAGCCATGAGAATACCAATGAGCAAGTACCGTTTCTTATGGAAGAATTCATAGAGCGAGGCGAATACCAAGAACACAGTCAGAACCTGGGCATAGTAGTAACTTTGAGGTTCGCTGATTAATCTCAAGAAGGCGGAACCAAGCACAAACACGACAGCCAAACACCATGAATCGAATAGTTTGTAGCCAATCTTTTTTGCTAAGTTTACGATGAGCAGGATAATGCCGGGAAGCAGCATTAGGTTCATAAAACTCTGTCCGATAGAACTATTCATGAGTCTGCCGAGAAGGATAAAAGGGATCATAGCAATAGCCGGGAACGGTCCGCCGGCCCAAAAATAATCGCCTAGATAAAAGATGAAATCCCCCTTGTAATCAGGTACTTCAGCCAAGTTGAAATGTAAATGACCATCAATGAAAGATTGGGCTAACCAAGTAAAGTGTTGGGAACTGCTGTAGCTACCGACAATCTTAAAAAAGAGTAAGCCGGTGAAAATAACTGTCGCCAGAAAAACTATTTTTTTCCAAATCTGAAGCTTTGAAAATTTCATTATAAGATCATCCATTTTGTTTCACCATCGATACGATTATATCATTACTTCAATCCAATACAATACAAATTGAACAGCTCCCTAAAAGCTCTAACGATAACCGCCGGTTTGGCTCCCGTCGGTGAGCCGAATAACCTAGGAAAATGCGATACCGGCACCTCCTTCCAGGCAATTCCCATTCTTTGCAGGCGGATAAGTACCTCAGCGCTCATGGTCGCACCGCGGGTTTTGAGTGGCAATCCGGTAAGCATGACTCTTTCAAATATCTTGAAAGCGCAATCAATGTCGCGCACTTTGAGGCCAAAAAGTAAACGCACTAGCCTATTCCAGCCCTTGGCATTAAGCAACCTCATGAACGAATCTCGACGCGGAGAACGGTAGCCGATGACCGCCTTATATTCAGGAATGAATCGAATCAATTTCTGTATGTCGTTCAAATCAAACTGCAGATCGGCATCTGTATAAAAAAACCAATCATTCTTGGCTGCGTTAATTCCCGTCCAGAGAGCATCTCCGTAACCTCTATTTTTCGCGTGATGAATGACTACTATTCTATTGTCTTCCCTAGCCAAAGCATCTATTATTTGTCCGGTCTTATCTAGGCTTCCGTCATCGACGATTAAAATTTCAAATTTGTCAGTAATCGTTTCCAAAATTTCAATCGCCTTAAGAACGGCCAATTTAATATTTGCCTCTTCATTATAGGCCGGAAACATGACAGACAATGAGAGATTATGCATTGGAAATTAGGGTTTTAGAATGGCGTCCTCCAAAACAGACCTTGTATCATAGACTTTGCTGTCGTTATTTTTGAATGCCAGAGGGAAATGGGCGGCAAAATAAGCTTCGTTCGCGTGAAAATCACCTTTTTCGGCTGGTCCAATATATACATAACTAACTTGATATTGTCGCAATAGAACATCTGTTCCTTCTCCTCCCAGAAACATCCTGGCCATATCACTTTCCCGTTGACTATAAAGAAAACCGTAATTTAGAACCCAGGCCGTATAACCCATGAGGATAGGTCTTATTCCCCACATCATGACGGGATGATTGTGTTGCGGTGCCGTGAGGAATCTAGCCAATGGATCAGTATGATCGCGAATTTCCATTCCCAACTTAATATTATCTGTATTAATCATTTGCAAGCTATACCTATCGATATTTTGCAAACGGATAACTTCCAGAATACCGGTCGCTGTAAGCGCAAGAAAGAGCAAGATAGCGACCACTTTTCCAATGTATCTATATCTCTTCCATAACCAACACAGAGCGCCGCTTCCCATAAAAGAAAATCCCAGAAATGACCAAAAAAATAATTTGCTGTTGTCCCACCTGATAGGCTGGAACAGAAAGAGATTCGCAAGAATGAAAAGAAGCCCGATGCCGACAAAAAAAGACCGACTGACTTTGCCTTTTACAGCCGCAAACCAGCCAAGCAAAGCTACGGGTATGGAAAGACCGGATATCCAAAACCATATTGTCACCCATTTTGACCAACTGCCCAGTGCCGTCCATCCCGGAAACCATGACATGAACGATTTGGATTCGATACCGCCAAGAATAAATGTGTAATACAAAATACACGAGATGATAGTTGCTGGAACGATGTACCAGAGCAGGGTTCGCCATTTCTTGACGCTGACCGCGCAAATGCATGCACTTATTAGTACAATGACTATGAAACTATGGGGATGAACACTGGGCAAGATTCCTGCAATTATGCCGGACAGGAGAAGAACAATTTTCCTTGAACGCGCATCCAGATCATCCCTAGTCAGGCAATAAACAAGTCCGATCATTGCCCAGACACCGAGAGTCAGCCCGGCTAAAAATGCCCTTTGCGGAACGAGAAGACCCGTGATGACATTGCCGCTATACCAATCGTATTTATCAAAGCGGCTATATTCTGTAACCGGATGGAGAAACAAAGCCAAAGCTGGATCCTTTATAAAATCAGTAATGAACCCAAGAAATCCGAAACTCGGCGTTAAGAAAAACATAAATACGCCGAGTCCCGCGACCATCCGCGATCTCATTAGCAAATAACCGAGAAAATAAATCCCGCCGATAAGCAGAAATGAAAAAAATATCGACGGAATAATGAAAGAACCGGGCAAAGAAATACCCGAACGCATGAGCATCCCTGAAATAAAGTCAGCAAAGAAAGGATATGTGTCCCGGCCGCCGGCATAAAGCGGATTGTAGGAAAACCAGTATTGCCAAGTCTTGAAAGCAAAGGTATTAGCAATGGCAATATGCACAGACCAATCACTCCAGACATTGATATGTCCGGCCCAGATACCTCCGGAATCTATCCTGATCATTCGCAAAAATAAAGTCGTGAAATAGGCACCCCATGTCAGATAAAGCGAAATGATGGCGATCTTGTGTCTGGAAAAAACCGCAACGATATAACGAACCGCAATATAATCTTTTACCTTGTTAAACATTTATTGGATTCAATATTAACATACACATAGCAAGAGATCGAAAACAGCCCTTGGCATTTATGAGCCGGATCAGAGGATTGCGGCGCGGAGACCTGTAGCCAATGACGATCCGGTATCCCGGAACATATTTAAGAAATCTGTTGATAGCCTCACTGCCGTCGTCAACAATGATTATCTCAAATATATTGGTTATTGAGGTTAAAACCTCTCTGGCCTTGATGATCGACGCGGCTATATTGGCTTCCTCATTAAAGGCCGGAAAAAATGCGGAAATGGAGGGATTTACTATCATATTGATGATGTAAACAGTATAGCAAATGTTATAATGATGGCCATGTTTCCTTTGTTAGTCTTCATCATTGCTTCCATTACGCATTTATTTTCCTACGGAAATCCGCCATCAGTGGTCTTCGATGAAGTTTTTTACGGTAACTTCATCCAGCATTATTGGCAAGGTACCTATTTTTTTGACCAGCATCCGCCCTTCGTCAAGCTTCTGTTCACTTTTGTCGGCTGGATCTTTGGCGCCAATCACTATCAGGCTGATTGGACCAGCATCGGCAATGTCGTTCCCGCCGCCATCATCGATATTCGGATCGTTCCGATGATCGCCGGAATACTTTTGTCATTGGTGATCTACGCATTGTGCCGCCGTTTGGAATTCTCTAAAACAGCCTCTATTACGGCCGCCATTCTTGTCAGTCTGGAAAATTCCTTGATAGTCCAGTCACGCTTTCTTTTGCCGGACGTGATCTTGCTCCTGGCAGGCTTTTCCGCCATTCTTTGTTACCTGGAATATATCCGGCGCTTTCCGGAAAAGAACCGCCGTTGGTTCCTCCTTGCTTCCTCAGTCCTGGCGGCTTTGGCCCTTTCCACAAAATGGACCGGTTTGACATTCCTTTTTATGATCGTCTGCCTGGAATTTTACCGCCTTTTCAAAAATAGGACTTCGTTTGGCAATTTCGCAAAAAAACTTTCATCTTTTGTGGCGATCTACGCCGGAATATCTTTGGTCATATATTTGACGCTGTTTGCCGTTCATTTTGCTCTCTTACCCAAATCCGGTCCGGGTGACGCCTTCATGACGCCTTCATTCCTGAAGACTCTCTCCAACAGCCAGTACAGCGCCGATCCGATCGTCGCTCCCGAAGGATTTTTCGGAAAATTCCTGGAACTTAACCGTGAAATGTATGTGACCAACAAGGGCATGACAGCCACCCATCCGTATTCAAGTAAGTGGTATACCTGGCCATTTATGATACGGCCAGTCTTCTACTGGCAAGGCAACACTGGTTCATCCACTCAACCGCAGTCTTATATCTATCTTCTGGGCAATCCTTTTATTTACTGGCTGGGCTCGCTCAGCATTTTGACCGTCATCATCCTGGGCATCATCGGATTCATCAATATTAGATCAGGAAAAGAAAATTCCAAAGAAAAAATAATTTTCTTCTTAAGCATAGGCTATTTAGCCAACCTCCTGCCGTTCGCCCTGATCGGCCGGGTAATGTTCCTGTATCACTACGAAACCGCCTTGGTATTCAGCATCATTGCCATATCTTTCTTGACCGATTATTTTGACGAAAGGAAAAGGAATATCATCACCGGCATTATTCTGTTGGTGGCTCTTATCGCCTTCATATATTGGAGTCCGCTCACCTACGGCACGCCTCTTTCCGACCAACAACTGGCCTCTTTGATGTGGCTTCGAACCTGGCGCTAGGTTATATTCTGGGTTAAAATTAACCTATGGCCACCGAACCTCTCGTCTCCTGGAACGCTCCCGAACATTTCCATGCCGAAAAAGGCTCCGACTGGTATTGGGCCGTCGGCATTATTACACTGGCCCTGGCCGCCGTAGCTTTCATTCTCGGCAATCCTATTACGGGAATCTTTGTCTTGGTTGCCGCTGTAGCTTTGGTTCTGCATGCCTCCAAGAAACCCGACGTCATCTATCACGAGATCAACGATCGTGGCATCATGGTCAACAAGACTTTTTACCCTTTCCTCGGCCTGGAATCTTTCTGGATCCCCCACAATGAACTGCCGCCCAAGATGATCGTCAAGTCCAGGAAGCTCCTGATGCCCTTCATCATCATCTACATCGAAGAGCTCGACCCGGAAGAGATCCGCGAAGTCATGCTCCACTACATCGCCGAAACCGAACACCGCGAGCACTTCCTACATAAGCTATTCGAGAGGTTTGGGTTTTAGAAAATTTATCTCAGATCCTTCAAAGACTTCAAGACTTTTGATTTACTTTTTGAGAAATCTTTTTGAGATGCCCTGACCAAGGAAGCTACCTGTTCAGTTTTCCACAACCTCCACAAATGACGAAAGAATTCGCTAGTGGACGCAAAATTCCCGGCTCTAACCTCTTTTTTTACCTCGTCTGCAAGCGAGGCCGGCAACGATATGTTAATAATTGAACGCATGTTGTTTGAATTACTCGTAATAAGCTGTATTACAAAGTATATACTACCAAAGACATTGTTTCGGTGCAAACATGTATTTTCGGATCCATTGAATCTCTTGTGCCCGCACTGCAAAGCTCTGAACGAGCGTAGCGAGTGAAGAGCGTAGCAGTGCCCCCGCGAGGAATCGAACCTCGATTACAGGATCCGCAATCCTGAGTCCTATCCGTTGAACGACGAGGGCATAATTAAATTAAAATGTAAAAATCAAAATGGAAAATGTTCGAAACAGATGCGATTTCATTTTGAATTTTGCACTGTCATTTTCCATTTTGATTTTTAATTTTTCAATTAAGTTTATTGAGTGCCGCCATGGCACGGGACTTGAGGCGTGAGGCGGTATTGTTTTTGAGGAAATTGGTCTTGGCGGCTTTGTCGAGAGCTTTGTAGACCGAAGAGAGCTTCTTCTGGGCTCCGGCTTTGTCTTTGGCGGCCAAGAGGCTGCGGAATTCCTTGGTCTGCTTCTCTATCTCCGATTTGCGGCGCAGGTTGAAGACGCGCTTTCTTTTGGCGGCACGATAGGCTTTTTTGGCTGAAGATGTGATGGCCATTGCTTTGTGATGGCTACATTAGCACGTGAGCGAGGTAAAGGCAAGGAGTAAGGGACTAGTTTTTAGGGACTAGGGACTAGCAATCACAGGTTGAACAGATTGAATTTGTTTGCGATTCCTAGTCCCTAGTCCCTAAAAACTAGTCCCTATGTTATCCTTAATCCATGCTCGACAACATCCTCGGCGCGATCCGCCGTCTCATTCCTGCCAAAATCTTCAACTTCGTGAGCCCTGCCTACCACTGGCTGTTGGCTTATTACGCCGCCTATCATTACCGATTCCCTTCCCGATATATCAAGGTGATTGCCGTGACCGGCACCAAAGGCAAGAGCACCACGACCGAAATACTGAACGCCATGCTTGAAGCCGGCGGCAACAAGACCGCCCTGTCCAATACCATCCGTTACAAAGTCGGCGACGATTCCAAAAGGAATCTTTTCAAGATGAGCATGCCCGGAAGACTGTTCGCCCAAAAGTTGATCCGCCAGGCTGTCGATGCCGGCTGTCAATACGTCATTATGGAAATGACCTCCCAAGGCGCCTTGCTCTATCGCCATCGTTTCATAGAATTGGACACCCTGATCTTCACCAACCTTACGCCGGAGCATATCGAGGCCCATGGCTCCTATGACAATTACCGCGATTCCAAACTAGCCATAGCCAGGAATATGTCATATTCCAAAAAACCGGTCCGGACCATTATCGTCAACGCCGACGACAAGGAGTCGGAACATTTTCTTGAATGCCAAGCGGAAAAGAAGATCAGCTACAGTATCCATGACGTCGAACCGTACGAAATCAAGGACGAAGGCCTGGAATTCTCCTTTGACGGCCATATCGTCAAATCCCGCCTTTCCGGAATCTTCAATCTGTACAATATCCTCGCCGCCGCCACAGCCGCCAGGAACGAGAATGTTTCTATAGACAAGATCATTGAAGTAGTGGAAAGTATCCTGACCATTCCCGGTCGGGTCGAAAAGATCGAGTGTCCGAATAATATTTCCGTGATCGTCGACTATGCCCATACGCCCGATTCTTTGGAAAAGCTCTACCAGCTCTTCAAAAATTCCAGGATCATCGGTGTTCTCGGCGGCACCGGCGGCGGCCGTGACGCCTGGAAACGCGCCGAAAT
>Ga0209083_1002553_pt1 | contig 17020 bp, 16 predicted proteins | sample AM7aDNAmetaG_FD_184132 | JGI IMG/M metagenome (GOLD analysis project Ga0209083, IMG submission 184132) | Freshwater microbial communities from Finland to study Microbial Dark Matter (Phase II) - AM7a DNA metaG (SPAdes) (version 3) | ecosystem: Environmental > Aquatic > Freshwater > Lake ...
AAGAGAACTATGGCACGCACCTCAAAACGATCCGAAGTCGCGATGTACGATTTCTCGTGCTTCCGGTCCTTGCGCAAACGGGAAGGCTTGACCATCGGTGCCGTGTCCCAACGCTCCGGCGTTTCCGCCGCTGTCATCTCCAAGTTGGAACGCAACCAAACCGTCGCCGGGTTGGAAACATTGTTCCGGCTGGCCCGCGTCTTTGGTGTGCGCGCCGCCGACCTATTGGCACTGGCCGAAAAGCGCACTGCGCAACGCGCCATCGCCAAGAAGCGCACGAGCGGCCAATTTACATTTCAAGAAATCTCCTACGGCAATGTGCAACTCTTGTTTGGCGAAGCCAGCCAGGGGGCGCATGTGTCGCGGCCGGAAATCCATCAGGATGATTACGAGATCTGCTGGGTTGTCCAGGGACGCGTCCGCTTTAAACTGCCCCGCGAACAACACATCCTCAATGCCGGTGAAGCGATTCAGTTTGACGCGCTGTTACATCATACCTACGAGGCGTTGGCGGATTGCCGGCTCATCATCTTGCATTTGCGGAAAGGCAACCGGTTTTAAATCATGCAGATTAACCTGAAGCTCCAACCCGAAGGGCTCCGAAAGAAACTGGGGCACTTTTGGGAATTATCGGCGGAAAAGATTCACCACATCGAACGCCACTACCCCACGGCCAAGGGCTCACCCGTCTTCACCGTGCGCGGCAAGTATACGGCGCGCGGTTGGACGGAATGGACGCAAGGCTTTCAGTACGGGGCCGCCATTTTACAATTCGATGCCACGGGCGACACGGGCCTGCTGGAAAGCGGCCGGTGCAATACGGTCACAAAAATGGCTCCGCACGTCAGCCATTTCGGCGTCCACGACCACGGCTTCAATAATGTGTCGACCTACGGAAATTTACTCCGTCTGTTGAACGAGGGCCGCCTCCCCGCCAACGACTGGGAACGGAATTTTTATGAATTGGCGCTCAAATGTTCCGGTGCCGTGCAGGCGCGCCGCTGGACCAAGATCCAGGATGGCGGCTACATTTATTCGTTCAATGGTCCGCACTCGCTATTCGTGGATACCATCCGGTCCTGCCGCGCCCTGGCCGTAGCCCACAAGCTGGGGCATGGCGTCATGGACGAGAATGACCGGAAAATTTCCCTGCTGGACCGGCTCAAACAGCATGGACTTGCAACGGCCCGATATTCGGTATTCTACGGAGAAGGCCGGGATGCGTACGACATTCGCGGACGGGTCACGCACGAGGCAATTTTCAACACCAACGATGGCAATTACCGTTGTCCAAACTCGCAGCAAGGCTACTCTCCTTTCAGCACTTGGACCCGCGGCCTGGCTTGGGCCATGCTCGGATTTGCGGAGCAATTGGAGTTTCTCCAGGCGATCGGCGACCGCGAAGTCACGGCGGTATTTCTCAAAGCGGCCCAATCCACCTGTGATTTTTATATCGACCACGCCACCGCAGTGGATGGGATTCCTTACTGGGATACCGGTGCGCCGTTGCTGCATAAGCTGGGCGACTGGCAGTCGCGCCGGTCTAACCCTTATAATCAATACGAGCCAATCGACAGCAGCGCAGCCGCGATTGCCGCGCAGGGGTTGCTGCGGCTCGGGCACTACTTGGGAAGTCCTGCGTCCCGAGTCCCAAGTCCCGGGTCCAGCACCGCGAAACGTCGAACGCCGTCCCGCAGTCCGCAGACTCAGGACCCAGGACTCAGGACTCAGGACTCCGCCCGGCGTTACTGGCAAGCCGGCTTGACCGTGCTCGATACGTTGTTGGCCGAGCCCTACCTGAGCACCAGTGCCAAACATCAGGGACTGATCCTCCACAGCGTGTATCATCGGCCGAACGGCTGGGATTACATTCCGGCCGGCCAGAAAGTTCCCTGTGGCGAATCCTCCATGTGGGGCGACTACCACGCCCGGGAAGCCGCGCTCTATGTCCAACGCATTGCCGACCACAAACCCTATCTGACATTCTGGAGCTAACATGATTATTACGGACCTCAATAAAATGGAAGGACGCCGGTACCCCGCACGGCGGCGGACGCAAAATATTGTGGGCGGCGTTGCGCCGGTTCAAGCGAAGAACTTTGCCGTCGGCAATGTGACGCTCGATCCCAACGGCGGTCAGGTGCCGTGGCACAATCAGGAACAGGAAGAAGTCTATTTCATCGTCGAAGGGACCGGCGAAATGTGCCTTGGAAACGAGCGTCAGGTTTTGACTTCGGGCCAGGCTGCTTATATCCCGACGGGCGTATTCCATCAGCTCACTAACATTGGCTCCACACCGTTGCGAATGATATATATTTACGGTCCCGCCGGCGACGTGGCGCATTGGAAGCAGGAACTTGCTGGCACGCTCCCGAAAGCGGGGGTCGAAGCCCCGCCATTACCCGCGGGCGCCCGGCCGCAATGGACGGAAAAACCAGCCGCGTGAGCGGAACATTACAAACCGTGTTGTGCGCGGGTCTCCGACCCCGCACCCGACATGACAGTCAGGTCTACCAGCCCGGGCGCACGACAGACCTTGCGGTCATCACCGACGGCGAGGTCAGTAGACCTTCGCCGAACAGAAATAAGTGAGCGAGCCAGAGCAAACCGAAAATTGGAGCGAAAGAAAGATCACGATTATGAACCAACCCACCATCCACAAACTCGGCATTATCATGAACGGCGTCACCGGTCGAATGGGGACGAATCAGCATCTCCTGCGCTCGATTGCCGCCATCATCAAACAGGGCGGCGTCAAAATCAGCGAAACTGAATTGATCATGCCCGACCCCATCTTGGTTGGGCGCAACCCGATCAAGCTGGAAAAGCTCGCTGCCCAAGCGGGTGTAAAACGTTGGACGACCAACCTTGCCGACGCATTGGCCGACCAGTTCAACACGATTTATTTTGATGCCCAGACAACCGAGCGGCGCGTGGCCGGAGTGAAACAAGCCATTGCTGCCGGCAAGCATATTTATTGCGAGAAGCCGACCGCCACCAATACCGCGGAAGCCGTGGAGCTTTACCGACTGGCGAAAAAAGCCGGCGTGAAGAATGGTGTTGTCCAGGACAAACTCTGGCTGCCGGGCATGCTGAAGTTGAAAGTGCTGCGCGACACCGGGTTCTTCGGAAAAATCCTCTCGGTCCGTGGCGAGTTTGGCTACTGGGTTTTTGAAGGCGATCCAATCCAGGCGCAGCGTCCTTCCTGGAACTATCGGAAGGAAGACGGCGGCGGGATGATCATTGATATGCTCTGTCATTACCGGTACGTGCTCGACAATTTATTTGGCGAGGTGGAGTCCGTCTCGTGTCTGGGAACGACCCATATTGATAAGCGTTGGGATGAAGCCGGCAAAGCGTACAAGGCGACGGCGGACGACAGTGCCTACGCAACTTTCGAATTGGCCGGTGGCATCATCGCTCATATCAATTCCAGTTGGGCAGTGCGCGTGCGCCGGGATGATCTGTTTGTGTTGCAGGTCGATGGAACCAAAGGCAGCGCGGTGGCCGGCTTGCGCGAGTGCTGGGTGCAACCGTACGGCGCCACGCCGCGACCGGTTTGGAATCCGGACGTGGATCAGCCGCTGAATTTCTACGAGACGTGGCAGAAAGTGCCACACCAACAAACTTACGATAACGCGTTCAAGATCCAGTGGGAATTATTCCTCCGCCACATCGTGAAAAATGAGCCCTTCCGGTGGAGCCTCCTGGAAGCGGCGAAAGGCGTCCAGCTTGCGGAGCGCGCGCTCGAATCCTCGCAGAAGCGGAAATGGATCGCCGTCCCGAAGTTGAAGGGATAATCCGGGGGTAGCGGTCCGAAGTCCTTAGTCCCCAGTCCTTAGTCAACGACCATGGCCAGCATCAATCGATTTGAAGATATTGAGGCGTGGAAAAAAGCGCGCGAACTAGCACGTGCCGTTTACAAGATGTCAGCAACGGGACCGCTGGCGCGAGATTTTGGTTTACGCGACCAGATGCGGCGTGCTGTCGTCTCGGTAATGTCAAACATCGCGGAAGGATTTGGACGCAGCGGTGATCAAGAATTTAGTCAGTTCCTCTCCATCGCCAAAGGCTCCGTAGCCGAGGTCAAAGCTCAATTTTATGTGGCCTTGGACACCGGCTATCTAAACCAACTCACATTCGATCAACTCTACATGCTGGCAAGCGAAACCGAAAAACTGCTCGCCGGATTCATGCTCTATCTCCATCAATCGACTTTCAAAGGAAGGAAGTACAAATGACTTTACCGTCTTTCAAATCCGGACTCAAGACTACGGACTACGGACTACGGACTGAGGACTTCGCATTATGAAGCGCGTTGCCCTTGTCACCGGCGGTTCACGCGGAATCGGGCTGGGCGTTGCCCAGGCACTGCGGAAGGATGGCTTCGAAGTCGCCATCTGCGGCATGCGGCCGACCTGCGACCTGAAAGAATTCTTCTATATCCAATGTGACGTGAGCAGCCCGTCTGCGCGGGCGAACCTTCTCGTAGCCATCCGGCAGCGGTTTGGCAAGTTGCACGTGCTTGTGAACAATGCCGGCATCGCCCCCAAAGTCCGCGCCGATATTCTGGAGGCCACCGAAGAAAGCTTTGAACAACTCATTCGGACGAATTTGCAAGGCCCCTATTTTCTCACCCAAGCCGCTGCCCGCTGGATGCTCGAACAACAGAAAGCCGATGCCGGTTGGCAGGGTGGAATTGTCAATGTCTCGTCCATCTCAGCGACGGTCGCCAGTGTGAATCGCGGCGATTATTGCATCTCGAAGGCGGGCGTCGCCATGGCCACCCAACTGTGGGCGGCGCGGCTCGGTGAGTTTGGAATTCCGGTGTATGAGGTCCGCCCCGGTGTTATCAAAACGGATATGACCGCCGGCGTCACAGAGAAATACGATCGATTAATCGCCGCCGGCCTGACCATTCAACCGCGGTGGGGATTCCCGGAAGACGTCGGCAAAGCGGTGGCCGCTTTGGCGCGCGGCGACCTCCTGTATTCCACAGGACAAGTCATCATGGTCGACGGCGGCTTAACCGTCCAACGCTTGTAGCCGGTTTGGCTGAGGCGTCAGGGGAAGCGTCCGCATTGACAAATGGACGCGGGTCTCGTAGATGCGTAGCCGGTCCTTAACGGAGATTATTTACCTATGCCAATTAAAGTTGCTTTCATCGGAGCCGGTAGCGTTGGATTCACCCGCACACTGTTGCGCGACATCCTCACGGTGCCCGAATTTGCCGACACGCAATTCGCCTTCACCGACATTTCGCGGCGCAACCTCGACATGGTCCGCCAACTTTGCGAGAAGGACATTCGCGCGAACAACCTGCCGGCCACCATTTCCGCCACACCGGACCGGCGCCGCGCACTGGCTGGCGCAGATTATGTCATTAACTGCACCCGGATTGGTGGTCTCCCAGCCTTTGCCACCGATATCGACATCCCGCTGAAATATGGCGTCGATCAATGCGTCGGGGACACCCTTTGTGTCGGCGGCATCATGTACGGCCAGCGCAACATCCCGTGCATCCTTGATTTCTGCCGCGACATCCGGGAAGTCGCCAAACCCGGCGCACTCTTCCTGAATTATGCCAACCCGATGGCGATGAACACGTGGGCGGCGGTGGCCCATGGCAATGTGAACATGGTCGGCCTCTGCCATGGTGTCGAAGGCGGCTGGGATCAAATCGCCCACGCGCTGGCATTGCTCCACGGCGACGAAGCGGAACTCCAATGCGAAGCCAACACGGCCTGGGACCGCAAACGCCGGCACCATGACCTGGTTGACATTATTTGCGCCGGCATCAACCACCAGACCTGGTACACGTCCATTCGCTACAAGGGCCGCCCCGTGGGCAGCGACGAATTGCTCCAGGCATTCGAAAATCATCCGGTGTACCGGCGGACGGAGAAGGTCCGGATCGATGTGCTGCGCCGGTTCGGCTATTACAGCACCGAGAGCAACGGTCATCTGAGCGAATACGTCGCGTGGTATCGGAAAGATCCGAAGAAAATCCACAACTGGATCGATCTCTCCTCGTGGATCAACGGCGAGACCGGCGGTTATCTCCGGGTCTGCACGGAAGGCCGCAACTGGTTCGAGACCGACTTCCCCAATTGGCTCGCCAACGCCGGCAACCCAATCACCAAAGCCGACCGCAGCAACGAACACGGCAGTTGGATCATTGAGGCACAAGAGACCGGCCGTGCCTATCGCGGGCACTTCAATCTCCGCAATCACGGCTGCATTTCCAACCTGCCGGCGGATAGCATTGTGGAAGCGCCGGGCTACGTGGATAAGTTTGGCATTCATCTCACACCGGTCGGCGACCTGCCGCTGGCCTGCGCGGCCACCTGCAATGCGAGCATTAACGTCCAACGCATGGCAGTCCAAGCCGCGGTGACCGGTGATGCGACTTTGCTCAAACAAGCCGTGCTCCACGATCCGCTCACTGCCGCCATTTGCGATCCCGAGCAAATCTGGCAAATGGTGGACGAAATGCTTCTCGCCCAATCGCAATGGCTCCCGCAATACCGTAAAACAGGCGAAATCGCCCGAGCCAAAAAACGCCTCGCCACCTGTCGGCGCGTGAAACTCTTGAAGTGGCACGGCGCCGCACGCCTCAAGACAAAGACGGTTGGACAACTTCGCAAAGCGAACGAGTCCAGCGTGCTCGCGGCCGACAAGGCCGCCGCGCAACGGGCGACCGATGCGGCAAAAGCCAAGCGATGACGATCGATTTCAGTGGCCTGCATTACTACGACCCAAGTTGGATCCAACCCACGCAGGCGGGCTATTCCGAACGCCGGCTGGGACTGCCGAACACCAGCCGGAGCAAACTGCCCGTAGGGCGCTATTGCGCACCGCTGTTGAGAATCCCACTCGGAATGGTGCGCAATAGCGCACCCTACACCTACATCTCGATTTCTCGCGGTCGGGCCTTCGCCGCGACGGAGCCGGCTTCGTCCGCGCAGGCGGGACACCGCGCCTCCCCCGGATTTTCCCGGGCGGGCTGTCCTCCTGCGGCGGATAAATCCCGAGCCGCCGTTCGCACCGAAAATTATTCTTAGCCCTGAGTTTTGAGTTCCCCCGCCCTCTTGACAATCCGAATAACACACGGTCGCTCTGCGCGTCCGCAAGTCGGTTACGCTTTTTGGTGTCGCTTTTTGGTTGCTTCATTTTTGATTTTTGCGAAAATGACCGCGATCACCCCATTACGCAATCACTAGGGAGAACACCGTATGCCTGTGGATATCTCGAAGATTCGAACGCTGGCCGTGGTTGGCCACGCGGCCAGCGGCAAAACATCGTTGCTCGATGCAATTCTGTTCATCGCGAAGGCTGTGGACAAACATGGTCGTCCCGGTAGCGGGACCAGCAACGTCGACTACCTGCCCGACGAACTCGCCCGCAAAAGCACCATTCACGCCAAACCATTTCAGTGTCAGTGGCAAGACCACCAAATCTGCCTGCTCGACACACCGGGCTTCGCCGATTTCTACGGGGACACCCTGGCCGCCATTCGCGCCGCCGATGCGGCGATCGTCGTGGTGGATGGTGTGACCGGCGTCGAAGTGGGTACCCGCCGGATTTGGAAACTACTCGATTCGATGCAAAAACCGCGCCTGGTTTTTGTCAGCAAACTGGACAAGGAAAACAGCGATTTCTTCAAAATTGTCGAGCAGATCCGCCAGGTTTTTGGGAAGAACTGTATTCCGTTTGAAATGCCGGTCGGCAAAGCCGCCAGCTTTAGCAAGGTCCTCAACCTGCGGACCACCCCGGAAGCGGATGTGCCGCCGGAATTGCGCGACGAATTTCACAAAGCCCACGGCAGCCTTGAAGAGGCCGCCGCCGAACAGGATGACAAGCTCCTCGAGAAATTTCTCGGCGGTGCGGAACTCACCTTGACTGAAATTACCAGCGGCACCCATGTGGGGGTTTCCCGCGGGACGACGGTCCCGATTTATTGCGGTAGCGCGGAAAAAGAACTCGGCGCGCGGCAACTCCTCGAAGGCGTCGTGGCTCTCCTGCCCTCGCCGGCCGACGTCGGCGCAGTGGAAACGGTGGACGGCGATTCCGTCGAGCCCAAAGCGAATGCACCATTTGCCGGCTTTGTTTTCAAGGCCTCGGTAGACGCATTTGCCGGCCACCTGGCGTATGTCCGCGTGATTGCCGGCACGTTGAAGGCCGATCTCGATCTCATTAATTCCACTCGCAATGGCAAAGAGCGCACCCCGCACCTGCTGCGAATCAATGGCAAGAATCAGACGATTGTCACCGAAGCCGGTCCCGGTGAAATTGTCGCCCTCGCCAAACTCAAGGATACCCACATCAACAACACCTTGTGCGATCCCAGCCGGCCCGTGCAATTCCCACCCATCAAATTTCCGCGGCCGGTCATGAGCTACGCCGTCCACCCGCACACGACGAAGGACGAGGAGAAACTCAGCCTCGCCCTGCATCGAATCCTTGAAGAGGACCCGACGATTGCAATGGCGCGCAATCCCAACACCAAGGAATTGGTCCTCTCCGGGCTGGGCGACCAGCACCTGGCTGTCGTGCTCGACAACCTGAAGAAAAAACTCGGGGTCAGCGTCGACCTGTCGACCCCCAAGGTGGATTACAAGGAAACCATCACCGCCCGGGCGGAAGGCCATTATAAACACAAGAAACAATCGGGCGGCCGCGGCCAATACGGGGAAGCCTACCTGCGCATCGCCCCGCGCGAGCGCGGGGCCGGTTTTGAATACGTGGATGCAGTGGTAGGCGGAGCCATCCCGCGCAACTTTATTCCAGCGGTGGAAAAAGGTTGCATCGAGGCCTTGCAGACCGGCACCGTGGCTGGATTCCAGGTCGTCGACGTGCAAGCTGAAGTGTACGACGGATCGTATCACGATGTGGACTCGAATGAGCTCAGTTTCAAGATTTCCGGGCTTCATGCCTTTAAAGATGCGATGGCCAAGGCGCGGCCGGTGTTGCTGGAACCGATCATGAACGTCAACGTGTATGTGCCGGACCAGTACATGGGCGATATTACGGGCGACCTGAATCACCGGCGCGGCCGGATCGTGACGGTCGAGATGGTGGATGGATTGCAATGCATCAAAGCGCAGGTCCCGCAGGCAGAATTATTCCAATACGTGACAGAGTTGCGCTCGATGACCGGTGGGCGGGCTTCCTTCGAGATGGAGTACAGTCATTACGAACAAGTGCCCGCGCAGATCACCACGAAAGTCGCGGCCGAAGCACAAGCCGCAAAAAAAGCTGAACAAACCTGATCCGTTTTAACCAGCGTGGCCAAGAACCAGCAAGGACAACTAATCAACACACCCAACACCCGAAGCGCATTATATTGATGATCATTGACTTAGAAAGCATACCACCCGAAATCAATGCGAATGGCATAAGGGGTGCTAAAAATGATTACGTTAGAAAGGCTGCCTAACGACTGTCCTGCGCCAGCGCTGACCGTTTTCAGTTGTCAGAGTGCGGTGACTTCTCTAACATGTGGGCGTCTGGCTTTAGAGGAAACTTATGAAAAAAATTGAAGCGATCATTAAGCCGTTTAAACTCGAAGATGTCAAAGAGGCGCTCAGCGGCGCTGGCGTTGAGGGAATGACTGTCAGCGAAGTCAAAGGTTTTGGCCGCCAAAAAGGGCACACCGAAATCTACCGCGGAAGTGAATACACAGTCGATTTTTTACCCAAACTTAAATTGGAAATTGTGTTGTCGGACAGCGTTGTCGAGGTGGCCGTCAATGCCATTCTCAAAGCCGCCAAGACGGGGAAGATTGGCGATGGAAAGATTTTTGTAATCCCGGTCGAACAAGCCGTGCGCATCCGCACCGATGAGCGTGGTGAGCAAGCCGTCTAACCGTCGGCTTGAATTCGTCAACCTAGCAGCGAACCCATAACAAGCGCTGGCCGGTGCGGGCGGGCGCACCAAGGAGATTATGACCCCGTCCGAAGTTTTAGCGCTTTGTAAGAGCAAGAATGTTCAGTTGGTCGATATCAAGTTTTGTGATTTTCTGGGAACTTGGCAACACTTCTGCATTCCGATCGCCGAGTTGACGGAGGACGTTTTCACCGAATGCCTGGGGTTTGATGGCTCCTCGATTCGCGGCTGGAAATCCATTGAAGCCAGCGACATGTTGCTGATGCTGGATCCGGCCACCGCCATCATTGACCCCTTCCCCCAAACGCCAACGCTGAGCATCGTCGCCGACGCGTTGGAGACGATTACGCGGGAACCCTACAGCCGTGATCCCCGGAATATCGCGCGGAAGGCGGAAGCCTACCTCAAAAGCACCGGCCTGGCCGATACCGCCTATTTTGGTCCCGAAGCTGAATTCTTTATTTTTGATGACATCCGCTTTGGCCAAACCGCGAACTCCGGTTTTTACTACATTGATTCCAACGAAGGCATCTGGAACTCGGGCCGGGAAGAATTTCCGAATCTGGGCAACAAAATCCGCCATAAGGAAGGCTATTTCCCCGTCGCGCCGCAAGACACCCAGGTGGACATCCGCAATGACATGATCAATGTCATGCGCGACTGCGGTCTGCGCGTCGAGCGCGAGCACCACGAAGTGGCCACGGCCGGTCAGGCTGAAATTGATTTGCGCTTCCTTCCGCTCGTCCAAATGGGCGACGCGATGATGCTCTACAAGTACATCGTCAAGAACGTTGCCAAACGCCACAACAAGACCGTGACCTTCATGCCCAAACCGCTGTTCGGTGACAACGGCTCGGGCATGCATTGCCACCAGAGCTTGTGGAAGAAGGGAAAACCATTGTTCGCCGGCAACAAGTATGGCGGCCTCAGTGAAATGGCGCTCTACTACATTGGCGGAATCCTCAAACACGCCAAAGCCATTGCCGCGATTTGCAATCCAACCGTTAACAGCTACAAGCGGTTGACCCCCGGGTTTGAAGCCCCGGTCAACCTGGCCTACAGCTCACGGAATCGGTCGGCGGCAATTCGCATCCCAACCTATAGCCCGAGCCCGAAAGCCAAACGCCTTGAATATCGCCCCCCCGATCCGTCGGCCAACATTTACCTCGCCTGCTCGGCAATGTTGCTGGCTGGTTTGGACGGCATCCAGAGCCGGATCGATCCCGGCGAACCGATGGACAAGAACCTCTACGAATTGCCACCGGCTGAACTGAAGAAGGTTCCGCAAATGCCCGGCAGCCTGGCTGAGGCTTGCGACGCCTTGGAGAAAGATCATGAATTCCTTCTCAAGGGCGATGTCTTCACATCCGATGTGATCAACACCTGGATCGAGCTCAAACGCAAGGAGCAGGATCAGGTCCGGTTGCGCCCGCATCCGTGGGAATTCCACATGTACTACGACTGCTAATCCCGTTAGCCAATCGACCTCGGTTGGGGCGCGTCACAAACGCGCCCCAACTTTTTTTTACACGGCACGCAGGCCGGTGAATATTTTTTGAAAAGTTGTAAAATTTTTCTTGCCGCGAAAAAAAACAGTCGCTATGCTCCGCTCGCTTTCGGCGAAAGCAATGGTCAGCGAGTGACTGTGAATAACTTGTGAATAGCCTGGCAGACTGCGCCATGATGTGTAGCGCTTGCCAGGCCGAAGATTTTTTGAGGTCACAGCTCGCGAGTAGGATGGGGTCAGCCAGGGAAGATTGATTCGAGCGGTGCGTTCCGGGTTAGGAGCCGGTTGGCGTTCGTTCGGACAGTTGCAGCGTGATCGTGAATGGCTGACTTGCAAGCGTCTTACCGGGCCCCACCGCCGAAGGCAAAATAAGCAGCCATGTGGAATTGTCAACAGTTTGTGAATAACTCCGGGCGGGTTGGGGCGGGAAGAGCATGACGACCAGTCACGCTCAGGTTTGGAAAGATGCCGGCATGGCATTGCAAGGCATGTTGAATGCCGACCTTTTTGCCAGGTGGTTTGCTCCCATCCGTCCCATTGAAATCAAGGATGACACCCTCATTCTTGGAGTTGTTAATGATTTCAGTCAGATTTGGTTGCAAGACAATTTCCTGCCGCTGGTCCGCGAAGCGGTCAACCAGACCGCCCCGAACCCACTGCATGTCAAATTTATCGTCGATCCCATGGCAGCAACCCGTCCCGAACCTGTCCCGGCGCAACCCATCAAAGAAGCCGCCATTCGGCCCGCACTCGATATCAAGCTCAACCCGCGTTACACCTTCGACTCCTTCATTGTCGGACCGAATAATAGTTTTGCGCATGCAGCGGCAATGGCGGTCGCCCAATCCCCTGCCAAAGCCTACAATCCATTTTTTATGTACGGCGGAGTGGGCCTTGGCAAAACCCATTTAATGCAGGCCATCGGCCACTGCGCCGCCCGCGGCCACAAGTCGGCGAAAGTCTGCTACGTCACCTCGGAACAATTTCTCAACGAATACATTCAAGCCATTCAGACCGCCACCCTGACCAAGTTCCGCAAGAAATATCGGCAGATGGATATCCTGCTCATTGACGACATCCAATTTCTCGGCGGGAAAGAGCGGATGCAGGATGAGTTTTTCCACACATTCAACAGCCTCTTCGATGCCCACAAGCAGATCGTTCTTTCCAGCGACCGGCCGGCTGCCGAAATCGTGAACCTGGAAAGCCGGCTGGTATCACGATTTGAATGGGGCCTCGTCACCGAACTGCAATTACCAGCCCTCGAGACCCGCATCGCCATTCTGAAAAAGAAGGCCGCGGCGCTGGATGTGAAAATTCCGGACCGCATTCTCGAGTATCTGGCCGAGCGGATTCGCACCAATATCCGCCGGCTGGAAGGGGCCTTGATCCGGGTCGCCTCCTATGCCTCGTTAACCGGTAAAGAAATTACGATTGACCTCCTCGAAACGTTGTTGCGGGATGCGCTTCACGAGGAAGCCCGCCGGACCATTACCGTCGAGGCCATCCAGCGTCAAGTGGCGGAGCATTTCGACATCCGGCTGGCGGACATGACCAGTCGCCGCCGGCCGCAAAACATTGCTTTCCCGCGCCAGGTCGCCATGTATTTGAGCCGGATTTTGACCGACCGCTCGTTGGTGGATATTGGGGAAAGCTTTGGCGGCCGCGACCATGGCACAGTGATCCACGCGTGCCAGTTAATTGAAACCAAGATGACCGCCGATGATCGGCTGCGGCAAACGGTGTCCCACCTTCAGACAGCGTTGCAACGCTGATTACAGCAATTTTTTCTGCGGATCGTCCGTGACCAATTCCGCCACACTGCGACGGTACCGGCTCCGGTGTTGTTCCATGGCCAACTTGTCGTGCTCCGACTCCACCAGGGAGGGATAGTGACCGGTGTAACAGGCGGTGCAAAATTCATTTTCCGGCAACCCGGTCGCCTGGATCATGCCCCCCAACGAGAGATAGCCCAGCGAATCCGCACCCAGGAATTGCCGGATGGCTTCGAGCGAATTATTCGCCGCCATCAATTCTTTCCGGGTCGGGAAATCAATCCCATAGGCACACGGCCATTGATGCGGCGGACAACTCACACGCATGTGGACTTCTTTCGCACCCGCCTCGCGGAGCGTGGTCACGCGCGACCGCGCAGTCGTCCCGCGCACAATTGAGTCATCCAGAACAACGACGCGTTTCCCGCGCACCATGCTCTCGATCAGGTTTAATTTAACGCGCACTCCGAAATCGCGAATCAGCTGACTCGGCTGGATGAAGGTGCGGCCAATGTAATGATTCCGTACAAACGCATTGCAATAGGGGTGCCCGCTTTCCTCGGCATAACCAAGCGCGGCCCAGGTGCCACTATCGGGAACGGGGACAACCAGGTCGGCCGCGACCGGGTGTTCCTTGGCGAGCTGGCGGCCCATATTGATCCGGGCTTGGGCGACGTTCTTTTGAAAAATATTACTGTCCGGCCGCGCAAAATAGACGTACTCGAAAACGCAGAACGCGTGCGGCTGCTGGGTTCCGGCCCACGGGTTGACGCTGCGCACGCCCTCTTTGTTGATCAGCATGATTTCGCCCGGCTCGAGATCCCGAACAAACTCGGCCTGAATCAAATCCAGCGCACAGGTTTCGCTGGCGAACACGTAGGCATACCCATCCACACCATCGTCGGCCATGTTGGTTTTCAGTCGACCAAGAACGAGCGGCCGGAACCCAAACGGATCCCGCACGCCAATCATGTCGTCCTCGCCCATGATGATCAACGAATACGCGCCCTGGATGCGGCGCATGACAGTTTCGAGTGAATGCATCCGGTCCCCATTCCCCGGCTGGGCCAGGAGATGGAGAATGATTTCACTGTCGACGGTCGTTTGAAAAATTGAACCTTGTTCCTCGAGCTCGGCGCGCAGTCGGGCCGCGTTGGTCAAATTGCCGTTGTGGCCGATGGCAATTTGTCCGCGCGCACAATCCACAACCAGCGGCTGGGCATTTTTGATGTGGGAGCTGCCCGTGGTGGAATACCGCACGTGTCCGAGTGCCAGATGGCCGGGCAGCGATCGTAAAATATTTTTGTCGAATACCTGTCCGACCAATCCCATGCCTTTATGGGTTCGCAGATCAATCCCGTCCGAGGCCGTGATGCCGGCGCTTTCCTGACCACGATGTTGCAGGGCATACAGCCCGTAGTACGTTAATTCTGCGGCATTCGGGTGTCCGTAAATGCCAAACAGACCGCAGTAGTGACGAGGACGTTGATTCATCGCGCGTGGTTGTTAGTCTTAATCAAACTCGCGGTAAAACGCAAGGTGCGCCCGCAAAAATGTTTCGCCGTCGACCGGCAGATATTTATTAAACGCACCGCTGCCCCATTTTCGACACTGACAACATTGCCGACGCACACTCAACAGCCCCCTCACCCCCTACGCAACGAACTGCCCGCATGACATGGGGTTGATTTTGATGCGTTGATGCAGTAGCATCAGATGGATGAGAACGACTTTGGACATTGAAGACGATGTGCTGCAAGCCGCCAAAGAACTGGCCCGACGCGAAGGCGGCACGGCGGGCCAGGTGATTTCCACTTTGGCACGACGCGGCCTGGCCGCTCTGGCCACGCCACCCAAAAAATCGGCCAGCATGCGCAGCGGCGTGCCGATTCTCACCTCGCGCGGCGAAGTGGTGACGCTCGAACGCGTCCAGAAATTAATCGATCAGGAAGGCGTTTGAGCCATGCGCGCCTTGCTGGACGTGAATGTCATCATTGCGCTGCTGGATCCCGACCACGCGTTTCACGAACGCGCCCATGCGTGGTGGGCGGCGAATCGAAGCCGCGGCTGGGCCAGTTGTCCGCTCACGGAAAACGGCGTGGTGCGCATCATGTCCCATCCCGGTTACAGCCCAAAGATGCGGTTCACGCCGGGCGATTTGATTGGCCGGCTCCGTCAATTCGCCGCGCAGAGCGACCATGAATTCTGGCCGGATAGTATCTCCCTGTGTGACGAAAAAATCTTTACCGCCGACCGCATCCACAGTTCGCGCCAACTGACCGACCTGTATTTGTTGGCGCTGGCGGTTACCCATCAAAGACGGCTGGTGACGTTTGATCAGGGCATTCCGCTGTCCGGCGTGCCGCACGCCAAGCCGGCGAATTTGTGTGCCGCGTGACTGGCGCCCAGACCCGGACGGCAACGATCCCACCGGCCTGCCCCATCTGGTATTATTCTTGCGCTCCACAGTTTGCGAGCGTAAATCATACTTACGGAAGAAGAAATTTCATTTGCAACGAGGATGAAACTGCGATGAACTTGGATGCTCCAACAGTGATGCTGAATGTCCGCACGTTGACGGACGATTATCGTCAGCGCTGCTTGTGGTTTTTGCGCGACGATTACTATCCGGTCACGTTGGCGGATGCGTTACGCCTGCTCCGCTATATCGAGCGTTACGGCGACGTGGCGGCATTCAGAAAGGTGGCCCCTCTCAAACAATGGCTCTTACAGCATTCCAACGAACTATCTGCCGCTTAATCGCCGAGCAGCGCATCCGCAGTGGCGAAAGCTACGTGGCCGGCGGCGTCGCGTTGAATGCGTTGACGGACGCAAACCGGGTCTCGAAGGATATCGACTTGTTCCACGATACCGAGGCGGCCGTGCTCGCGACTTGGGACGCTGATCGCCGGTTGCTGGAAGGGAGCGGTTATCAGGTTGAAGTGGTGCGTGAACGCGGCACATTCATCGAGGCGGTTGTTCGCCTGGCGGCGGACAGCATCATTCTGCAATGGGCGCCGGACAGCGCCTACCGGTTTTTCCCGCTGCTGCGCCATGCGGATTTTGGATTGACGCTGCATCCGTTTGATCTCGCCACCAACAAGGTGCTGGCATTGGTCGGACGGCTGGAAGTGCGCGACTGGGTGGACCTGATCAATTGCCACGAACGCATTCAGCCGCTGGGTTGCCTCGCATGGGCCGCTTGTGGCAAGGACCCGGGGTTCAGTCCGCAGGCGATTCTGGAACAGGCCGCCCGTTCCGCGCGGTACTCCGCCGTTGAAGTCGCCGAGCTGGCGTTCGCTGGTCTGCCGCCCGACGCCGCCGACCTTTCGCGCCGCTGGCACGGGATGTTACGTGAGGCGCACGAGATCGTGGCGGTGTTGCCGACTGAGCATGTCGGTCAGTGCGTGTTGAACGAACATGCCGAACTGTTTTGTGGCACCGTTGACCAACTCCGCGGCGCGCTACGCGAAGGCCGGATTCAATTTCACGAAGGTCGTATTCGCGGCGCACTGCCGCAATCGAAAATGCGGTAAGAGGTCAATTTTCACTCTGGCAAACACCGGCAAAAAGTTTATTTGGTGGGGGCAGGAGCTGTGGATATCGGGTTGAGCAGGGTGTGGAGTGTATTCAGGGCGGATGTGATCGTACACCCCCTGCGCAAGCTGAATCAACCGGAGTGCTTCGACCGGCTCAGTGTCACCATATGCTTTTCATCCAAGCCGAGCAAGAGCGGGTTGAACACCCAAATCCTCGGCTAAGATTTATTTTCGGTGCGAACGGCGGGCTGGGGACAGCCCGCCCTACCGGGAAAATCCGAGGTAGGGAGCGGTGTCCCGCCTGCGTGGCC
>Ga0209083_1002554_pt1 | contig 17014 bp, 21 predicted proteins | sample AM7aDNAmetaG_FD_184132 | JGI IMG/M metagenome (GOLD analysis project Ga0209083, IMG submission 184132) | Freshwater microbial communities from Finland to study Microbial Dark Matter (Phase II) - AM7a DNA metaG (SPAdes) (version 3) | ecosystem: Environmental > Aquatic > Freshwater > Lake ...
AGCTCAGGGAAGTAATCCCTTAATATTGACGGCAGAAATTATAGCAGATCGCCAAGTGGGCCAAGATTGAGGTTAAGGTCTTTGTCAGTAAGATTGAATATTTTTTTGAGCTCTTCCATTTTGTTTTCCAGCTTCATAAGCGTTTCGCCAAGGTTTTCGATTTGGTCGTCTGTAAGCGAACCCCCCTCTATTCTTCGCATAGCCTGTTTTTCCATTAACTTACGTATCAATTCGATAAGGGTCAGTACGAGCTTTGCAAGACCGGAATCCACGTTGTCTGGAGTAGCAATAATCCTTCCTTGAATGCCAGGCTTGATCTTTTCAAGTTCTTCGATTATCTCATCAGCCGAACCGGCACGGAACAGTATCTTGTCGTCAATCATAGCTTTCTATATCTTGGTTTTTGTAAAGTTATAGGCTGGCCAAGGACCAGTGAGCATGACATTATGCATCGGAAACATGGCTCGCAGGTTTACAACAATATCCAAAAGTTTGCTTTTTTTTGACTTGTCAATTAAAAGTACTGCGTCTATAATAAAAGCTGGGGATAGTGACTTATTAAAATCAATATAATCAGTTATTGCAAGGGCTTGAGACATAAAATAAGACTTAACCTGCTCAGTATATTGATGCTTTTTTTTGTCAGATAAATAATCTTTGTATTTATTACTTAAATACTCTCTTGCAAGGTTGGTACTATTCAGTATATCAGGCAGTGGTTGAGGATCATTACAGGAGGTGTTCCCGACAGGATCCTCATGATAAGATTGTGAAAATAATACCTTGACAGAATATTCGTCCTTATTTGATATAAGCGCCAATGAACGGATGAAGGCATCTGCATTACGCGACAAATACTCGAGGACGTCGTTATATGATTCTAAAACTGAACCAAAACGCATTGGCAATACCGGACACATAGCAGCCATTGCATCAATAATTGAGGCATAACATAAAACTTCATCCCTGGTTGTTCCAGTATCTTTTTTCTTAACAAATGATACAAGTGCCGATAAGTTCTTATATTCAGCGAATTCGAGATTCGTATTAAACTTATGTGAAAGTTCGTTACTAATATGAGCTAAATCAACAACACAAACCGTATTATCGATAATAGAATAAACAACAAATGGCATTTTATAATATTATATAATCTATAAATCGATTGCTTTCATTTTCTCCATTGTTTCAACAGAGCTCAATAACACCCTAAGGCCAACATAAATAAGATCTATATCAGCTACTGAAATTACAATATCACCTGTGATTACAACTCCTTTTGTCAGGACTCTATCAAGTATATCAAGAATGGTAATTTCTTTATTTACATCATAAAGATCGTTTTCCATATCAATTAGATATATTTATAAATGAATATGGCGGCCAAGGCCCGGTGAGTTCGATATCTAACCCGATATTATCATATTCAGAAAGCATTATATCTGACACGACAAAGAAGTTATCTATATTTTCTTTTTTTATAAAAAAAGTGGCATTAAGAATCATATCGTCACTTCTGCCTGATACCTCGGAACCTAAAAGCGTGCTCAGCTTAAATTCTTCAGATAATTCATTAAAGGCGCTAAAAATCAATTTCGAATAAGAATTATATATTACAATGATCTCTTTATCGATAATATCAATTTTTTTCTTACCGAGAATATATGCCTTTCCTGGAGTAGTGCTGTTTATCTCTTCATTGATAGCGGCTACTTTTTCACTTAACCGGCTCATATTGGCGACTATATCTTTTTTATCACAGTATACTTTAACTGACCATTCTTCTTTATTTTCCACATAGAGCAATGACTTTATTATCTCATTGTGATATTTTTGAATAAACTCAATAAGACTAACTTTGGCAGTATATATTGTTCCGAAATTAAAAGGAACAACTGCATTAACTGCCATAATTTGCGTAATAACTGACATATGGCCCCTAACATGAGTATCAAGCCATAATTCGTCTGATATATTTACTTTTATATTTTCTTTAGAATATTCATTTGCATATACATTTTTAACGATTACAAACAATCCATCAATTTCTATTACATATAACTTTTCTTTGAGAAATAAGTTTATTTCTTTAGGATCGATATATGTTACGCAATAAACATATATGAGCTGCTTGTCATCTATATCCACAGTATTATAACAGTTAGTTGTTTTCGTTTTCTGAGTCATCGTATGTCGACAGCCTGTTGAATGAGATCACATCCATATCTAAATCAAGCACAACATTATAGAATAATCTGATTTTTTTCGGAGGTAGATTCATTGATTTCAAAAATGAATCATCTTCATATACTTCAGCCACGGTTTTCCATGTTTCCTGTCCTTTTTCAACTTTTATAACAGTAACTTCAGTTGTTTTTATGTTTTCTTTAAGAAAGCCTATAACAGCATTTCTTACATCAATTATTTTACTCATGACTTTCTCTCCTGTAGGGTTGCTTAAGAATATTTATCGATTCTGCTTATCTAAACGGATTTTTTCAAGCTTCTTAAGAAGGTCATCTTCTTCTTTATCATATTCTTCCTCACTAATTTCATCTAATTCGAATCTTAGTTGAAGAGCCATAAGTCTCTCTTTTACTGTCCCTTCATCGGACGTTTCTTTCTCAACAACGTCATTGATTTTTTTTGCTACAAATATCAAACCGTTAATAGGAGCAAATAATATGTCATCTAAAATAAAAATATCAGCCTCCTTTAGTATTAATAGAAAGATTGACAAAATTATATGGTGGAAGCGTGCCGACATATTTAAATGTCATAATATTACCATATTTTTTATCAAGATCATTAACAGCGGAATCAAAGAGTGATTCTTTTATCTCCTTAATAAGAAAAGCCGCGTTAAGTATCATCAAATTCCCATAGTTATCGGTTATTTTGACATCTTCAGCAATCGGGTTCAGTATGTCGAGTATCTGTTTCTTATAGCACTCTATTTCATTCTTAAGCGCCTCAGCTACCATTTCACCTATTTTTACCCTTTGGTAATGAATTTTATCAGAGGGCTGATTTATCAGTTTATCTCTTAGTGTTCTTATGCTGTCATATTTTTGGATGATATTTTCATAGATTTTACTTTCTTCTGCAACGACCTTAAGTCCAAGTTCTTTTTTTCCCTTCATTTTACTGAGTAGATCGTCGAGCCTTGTATAATCCTCTGTCAGAATACGAATTATAGCTTCATCGTTGTCATGTGGTGATATTGTAGAGAATCTTACCGGCAAGACATTAAATTTTATCATGACTTCTTCGAGCACTTTTTGATGAGAAATCATATTTATTCGTCGGGCCTCATATTGTATTACGGGCGAAGAACTTACCACTGCACATATATCTTTGTACACAACACCATAAACTTTATCATGGCGATTTCCTATACCAATCAGTCCAAAATCGACAGGATCGGAATTACGTATAATCCCATAGATATATTTTCCTTCTTTTACTGTATCAGCATTCATTTTTTTTTAGGTATAGGGTAATCATAGTTCCCATTTTTCCGGAAGAATTCTAAGATCAATAAAATTAAATATCGGCAAAGGGCCTGAATAGAAAAAATCACTTCTCTCTTTGTATCTATCGCCAACAGAGTTCATAATATTATCAAACTCAACTTCTCTGCCTTTGTTTATAAGAATCGCTGTATTCATAAACATCGACTCACCTGTGGTTTTATTGTGTTTATATGCAACCACTGTCTTGCGAAAAGCTGAGACTATATCTTCCGCCTCCAATTCCTTCTTTTTTTGTACAGCATCTTCTATGAGATGACCGGCTTCCATGATGAGCATATTTTTTTTGTCTTTATCCTCCATGGTATCAATGGTACATCTAAGTTCTTTCAGTGCTTTATGTTCATTATCTATCTCCTTGTATACTGCGCTCATATTACGCCATGAACCTTTGACGTTATATTCCACCTTGTTTTCAAATCGATGAAGAAGTTCTGATAACTCACTATATCGCCTGTCAAGCAAATTTCGAATTTCATCAGGTGTGGCAGCCACGGTGCCGAATCTAACCGGAATAACACTGTTAAACTGCTCCATAACAGTCTCTATCACTTTCTGATGTGCGAGAATGTTTTCAGGATTCAATACAAAATGATTTAACGGATGGTCGCTGACAACCATACTTAACCCTTCAAAGCCGATAGAACTGACCAAGTCGCCCCTTCCACCTATACCTATAGGTCCAAAATTGCACTCATAGCTTGTTGCAATTATGCAGTAAACATATTTTCCGTCCTTTTGCATATCAATTCTTTATTTTAACAAGATAAAAGGGATCTTTCAATTCAATTGATGATGCTTGTTTTATAATACTCCCATAATCAAGCAGCACCTTATATGCGTTATTGGCAGCAGTAAAACTACTGCCTTCATCATCAACATTATTACTTTGTTTATCAGGATGCGTAAGTGATGCTTTCAATCGATATGCTTTTTTAAGATCATACTCTTGACTTGATAAATCAATACCAAGCACACTCTTTGCTTTATCAATATCTGCTTTCCTTATTGCCTTACACTCTGCGGTATAAAAACTGTAGCATGGAAGCGGGCCAACAATTTTAAAATTCAGTTTGTTTACATATATACTATCGAGTTCATCTATTGTATTTATAAATAAATAATGGTTTTCTTTTTTCACAAGAAATGCATAATTAACAGGCATTTCATCATTCATTGTTTCATGCTTTTTTGAAGCGATACAAAATGGCATTAATGAATTATGAACATCAAGATTGACTTTACTGTTTTTCTGATCAATTTTTTCTTTTATAAGTTTACCGATACTGATACTGTCTGCTTCATTACAACTACCTTTATCAGCAATAGCCGCTTTCATTTTTATTATCTGCGGATTTTCTGACACCTTCTTAATAAACTCACCGAAATTGCTCCAAACAGCAGCAATATCAATTTCCTCAACACCGTTTATTTTATTAAAAGTATCTGAAAATATTTTTTTGCCATTTTCCAGAATTTTCATTACATCATTGCCTGAACTGACTATAGTACCAAGTTGCATCGGGATAATATTTGAACAGCCTAAACTCATCAGTTTTTCTATTTTTTGCTGATGATCAATAAGTAAGCGGGCAAGCTCCTCCCTATTCATATATTCAATTTTCTCAAGCTTCGTATCTGAGACGACAGCTGCAATATCTTCGTACTCTATTGTGTAGACCCCAGACTCGCTCAACGCACTCTTAATAGCTGTCACACAATCATTTTTCACAATTCCGTATATATATATGCCTTTATGAGTCATATCTCAGTCATTATGAATATTACTGTTTTGAAGTTGTACTGTTTGTATTGCCTGCTCAAAGTGTTTTTTAAGGACTGCTATTTCTTCGGGTTCTTTATTTTCTTTTTTATCTATGATTTCGCGTATGGCACACATTTTAGCCTTTTGACAAATAAACTGTATATCTGCACCTGTCATATTATCGATTGCTGCAGCTAATTCAGTCAGGTTTACATCTTTGCCAAGCGGCATATTTCGGGTATGAATTGAAAATATCTTTTCCCGTGTTTTTACATCTGGCAAGGGAACCTCGAACATGAGGTCAAATCGGCCGGACCTTAAGAGCGCCGGATCTATGATATCAATCCTGTTAGTTGCTGCCAGCACAGTAACGCCCTTGAGCTCCTCAATACCATCCATCTCAGTCAGGAATTGACTGATTACCCTTTCTATGACCCCTGACTCTGTTCCATCATTCCTTCTTTTGGGGGTGAGGCTATCGATTTCATCGAGAAAAAGGATTGTGGGAGCAGATTGTTTTGCTAACCTGAAAAGTTCACGGACACCTTTTTCAGATTCTCCTATGAAACGACTCAATATCTGAGGCCCTTTTACAGAAATAAAATTCACGCCGCTTTCACTGGCGAGCGCTTTGGCCAGGTAGGTTTTGCCTGTACCCGGCTTTCCATATAGAATTATTCCTTTGGGTGGCTTCGTATCTGTTTTTTTGAAGAGTTCTGCATATTTCAAAGGCCATTGAACTGTCTCTTTCAGTGCCTGTTTAATCTCTTCAAGTCCTCCTACATCTTCCCATTTCACATCGGGAACCTCCACAAACACCTCTCTTATTGCAGAAGGCTCAACCTCCTTCATTGCATCCAGAAAGTTATCCATGGTGACTTCAAGCTGCATCAAGAGTTCATAAGGAATCTCTGAAAGTTCATAATTTATCTGCGGCAGGATTTTACGTAGTGCTGTCATGGCAGCTTCACGAGCAAGAGCTTCAAGATCTGCTCCGACAAAACCATGGGTAATGTCGGCGATCTTAAGCATATCTACATCTTCTGACAAAGGAATACCTCTTGTATGGATATGAAGTATTTCAAGACGGCCTGTTTTGTCGGGGATTGAAATTGATATCTCCCTGTCAAAGCGGCCTGGTCTGCGCAGTGCAGGATCAATGGAATTGGGAATATTTGTAGCACCTATTACAATGACCTTACCTCTCGACTCCAATCCATCCATCAATGATAACAGCTGCGCTACAACTCGTTTTTCAACCTGCTTTTCGCCTCCCATATCTTCACGTTTGGGTGCGATGGCATCGATTTCATCTATAAATATGATTGATGGAGCGTGTGCCTGTGCTTCAGCAAAGATATTACGTACGCGTGCTTCACTCTCTCCGTAATACTTGCCCATTATTTCGGGCCCTGAAATATTGATAAAGTAAGCATCCGTTTCCTGAGCTACCGCTCTGACAATCAGGGTTTTACCGGTACCGGGAGGGCCATACAGAAAAACGCCTTTGGGGGGTTCGACACCGAGTCTCTCAAATATTTCAGGGTATTTGAGGGGTAGTTCTATCATTTCGCGTATTCGCTGAACCTGATTACCAAGCCCACCTATATCTTCGTACGTTATCTTGCTGGATTTGACCTCATTCTCTTTTGTAAGTTCGAGTTGAACAGCGGTATCAGGATGTATGAGCACAACTCCATCTGGCGTTGTCGCTGTAATTGTATAGTATATTGAGCCGGATCCAAAAAGAGTGGCTTTTATTTTATCACCTTTTGTGACTGGCAACCCATTAATAAGCGAGCCTATGTATTTTGCATCGTCAGCCTTTATAAGAGAACTCGATCTGGTTACCGGTTTCAGCTTTATTTTGGCGGCCTGCTTACAGGTGGTTTTATTGATGACAATCTTTTCGTCAATACCAACAGAGGCATTTTCTCTGGTTATACCGTCAATCTGTATAATCCCTTTGTTTCTGTCATCGGGGTAGGCTGGAAGTATTTTAACAGGTGTTGAGCGCTTGCCTTGAATCAGAACGATATCGCCCGACTCTAATCCACAGCGAGTCATGTCAAGCGGATCAATTCTTGCTATTGCACGTCCGACATCCTTGACAATCGCTTCTTTTACCTTCAACACTAATTCATCATTACTCATAATGCATCCTTCGTTATCTGTCTACCGTGCGAAAAGCACATCTTTTAACTTTTCCAATGCCGGCACACCCTTAATTTCTTCAGGAAAAACAGGGACAATTACCACCCGCATTTGTTTAAAGAGCTCGGAGACCTTGTCGAGATATTTTGATTGAGCAGCCTTTCTTTGCCTGCAAAATCCTGACTCGTCTGACTGCATGACATTATTCAGAATCATTTGACGTGATGTAATCTTAAAATGCTGGAGCTCTTTGAGCAATCGTTCTGTTTCCATAATTGCCATGTCTTCGGGAATGCAGACAGGGATGAATTCGCTTTTACGACTGTTGCTCAAGATTGCGGCGATACGTTTAACAGTTTTTTTTAGATGGAGAAGCATGACATCAGCCTCGTCTTCCTTGTATTCGCCCGAGAAGGATTCAATCATATATCGATATTTCCATCTCATTTTCGCGGCCATCTTAATCCACTCATCCAAGAGTACGGGAGATGACAAGAGCCGAAGTGCATGACCGGTCGGGGCCGTATCAACAACATATTTTTCGTAATTATTTTCCTCCATCAGGTCAATAATGGTCTTAAAACTCATGACTTCATCAATACCTGGTATTGAAAGACTCATCATTTGCTGAATGTCTTCATCATCGAAATTCGTGGAGGTATCAAAAAGCTTAATCAGTTCTTTTTCGTGCTCTTTTTTAAACTGCTTAAAGGCCTTGTCTGCAGATATCTCAATAGCGGTAAGGTTCTTAACCTTATGCACAGGCTGGAGTCTGAACCCTATCTCCTGACAAAGACTATCAGAAATGGAATGTGCAGGGTCAGTTGAAATAACTAATGTTTTGAATTTTTCAGCTAAACCGATAGCACAAGCAAGAGAACAACTGGTTTTTCCAACACCACCTTTACCGCCGAATATGATCATTCGAAGCTCTTTGCTCTCTAATCCTGTCAGCGGCATTGGTTTATTTTTTGATTCTTATTTCAAGAATACCGTTTATATATTTTTGTTGAACTATATTTTTTTCTGATTTGAATGGAAGGAGGAGTTCCTTCCTATAGCTTTTTTTAGCGTTTCTGGTCGATATTTCAAGAATATCGTCATTTATATCTACAACAATATCCGCCTCTTCAATACCAGGCATTTCTGCTATAATTACAACTTCATCCTGCTCATCAAATACATCAGTAATAGGCTCTCGCTCTTCGTTGACTTTAGGGCCTTGAGGGGTTTTTATAATATTACCAAACGTTTCTACTTTAGGAGCTCCGCCAACAGCTGATTTAATCGTAAAGCCATAAACACCCTTCATCCCTTTTTTCAAATGATCCAGATTTATTTCGCCTTCGCGATTTAAAGCCCCAGTCTGTTCAAGCTTACCCGCAAGATCTACCAGTTTATCCAGTCCTTTAAACAGACCTCCCAAACCTAAAAAATCAAATTCAGATTCGCCCTGGTTTTTTTTATCATTGTCGTTATTCATGGCGGATGATTTTATGTTGTCTTATTCATAGCTTCGAGCTTTTCTATACGCAACTGCAACTCTTCCTGTAATAAATGCTGTTCTTTATCTTTTGCTTTTGTTGAAAGATAAGGGTCTTCCTGCCACCAGTTGATTCCCATCTCCATGGCTTTATCAACAGAAGCGACCAAAAGCCTGATTTTTATGGTCAATAAATCAATATCTGCAATCTGTATTTTTATATCTCCGGCTATTACAATGCCTTTATCAAGAACTCTTTCAAGTATATCGGCAAGGCCTGTTGCATTAACAGAGTGTTTTAATTCAGCCATAGTGCTTTAATATTTTAGTACTCTATTTGTATAGTAGTAAATCCTGGAGTTGAATTAACATTGCCAAAGTTGTTATTATACCCGCTGCTCTGATGAAGTAAATGAGAACTGTGTTCGTAAATGCTCTGAATGTTTCTTAACCGATGCTGTACATAATCAAGTCTGTGCAATATTTTAGCTTCTTCGCTCATAAGGCGTTGCTTTTCTTTTTCAAGCATATATAACTCAAGAAAATCGGCAGTGTCATGTTGCTTGGCTGCTGATTTAGTGACCGTATGCAGGGTTTTAATATGACTGACACCCTTTTTTGGATTACTTATCCGCATGATATAAATCGTTTACGTTTATTGGTTCTAAGCGTGCATATCAATCAGCTCTGTTACAATACCCCTTACTTTTTCCTGATTAGTTTTTGAGCCCACCCGGCTGGTTTCGGATGTTAAAATATCCTGACAGACTTTTTTAAACATCTCGTTCTTCTTGTCGGGTTTTGCATGAAGCACATGGAGGGTTTTAGCAATCATAATAGAGCCACGAATAGTAGGATCGAACTCAGTTTTACCGGATTCACGCAAGCCTCTGACAATTTTCACAATTTTTTCAGCATCCTTAAGTGACATCCCGGATTTCGCATGGGTAATCATCAATTCTGTCTCGTAATCAAAATAATCAAGATCCATGGTAACCATTCTATCGCGAAGGGCATCCTGAGTACGGTTTACACCTGCATATTCTTCAGGATTTGAAGTAAATATTGCCCTGAACTCGGGATGAACCTTCATATAGTACTCTTCTTCATTTGATGAAGAGGTACTTAACATCTTTTCCTGAAGGATAGGGAGCAAAATATTATTTGCTTCGGGGCGCGAGCGGGTAAACTCGTCATAGACCAGGGTAAACCCTTTCTTAATTGCAACGGTCAGGCGATTGTTGACCCATTGCTTTGTCATATCCTCTTCATACTTGTGGACTGAGTGAATGAAGTTATCATCCAGACGTCTATATTTGTACCCTTGCTCGCTTCCTATGAGATCTGAGGTTTTGTATTCTGAATCACCGTGTATAATAACAACCGGTCGGCCGATTTTGCTGGCTAAATGCAACGCTACGGTTGTCTTTCCAGTTCCGGACGGACCTCTGAAATGAACAGGAAATCCTGCCTTTATATAGGTAAGACCTCGATTGGTTATATCCCTGATGTAGTCGGTTTCGACGAAATTCGGCATGGGCTTTGGCTCAAGCACAGTATTCATCTCATTATCATATCCCTGAGCGCGCATAGTAACAAGCTTTTGAAATTTTATAAAGACTTTTTGCCTCCTTACAACAAAAAACAGTACAGCAAAACGGAGAATTCATGTTTAAGGAATAGTCCGTTTTGCTTTACAGGGGAATCTTAGAAAAATGTTTTCTTTATGGGATAGTACAGGTTTTCAATTTTTGAGACTTTTCCTGCATCCAAAAGACATTTAGCTGCAAAACCTATTTTCATTCTGGTTTCATGCAATGGTTCTTCCATATCTGAAACTTTAACACCTTGAGGGTGATTATTGATGTAATGAAGGATTTTATCCTCTAAACTGCTCTCTTCGCTGATTTTCGGAGTCGGAACAACCAAAACAGGCGCTTTTTCAACAACAACCGGTAACTCTGGAACGGCTACTGCAACAGGTTGAGCCTTGACCTCAATCTTTTCGACTATTTTTTCAACTTTTTTTTGGCCGGCTTTTTTATCTCCACCCCTTATTGCTGCAATATCTTCCTGCATTTTGTTCCAATGCTCTCTACCCTGAGACCTGTCTTTTGAATAATTATCAAGCAAACTGGATGTTGATTTTCTTAACTCAGTTACTTCACTGCTGATCCTGTCAAATAAAGCGTTGTACTCTTTAAGCCTTTCTGCCTCGCCATGGTTTAAATCTGATTTCAGTTTGCGTGCAGCTGTGAGATTCTCATTACTTATTTCGGCAATTCTGCCCTGAATGCTTTTAAGTAATGAATGAGTATATTTAAATCTTTCATTTGTGGCATCATCCAGCTCTTTTCTCAAATCTGCGGACATCTCTTTATGTTCACTTGCAAACTTTTCGAGCATCTCATTTGTATAATTGAAAATACTTGAGACTTCATCGCTTATTCTGCCGATAAATACCTCATAATCTGCCATTCTTGATTGTTCAGTTTCAGCGCGAGACTTATTCTCTTCTGAAAAGAATCTGTCAAGATCGCGGCTCATAACTTTACGAGCTTTAGAAAAGTCTTTGATCAACGCATTTGCTGATGACTTAGAACTTTTAACATCCTGCTCAATACTTGTAATGTCTTTCTGTATGGAGGACATTAATTTATTATATGTGCTCAAACGCCCTTTTTCACCAGCTGCCAGATCATTTTTAAGTGCTGCTGCATTTGCATTCAACTGTTTCGCAGTGTTTTTCTGTTCATTACGATACCCTTGCAGTTTTTTTCCAACATTTACAACCAACTCTTCATTATCCTGTACGCGTTTTTTAAACGAAGAAAGCATTTCTTCACTTAAGCTTTTCATTTCATTAGATAATCCCATTGTTGTCTCCATTTTACGTTAGGTGGTACAAAATCAATATTCAGCTTATTATATATTTAGCTTTTTTGATATCTCTGATTGTAATATCTTCCCCTTTTTCAAGTAATGACTCAAGATATTCCATAACCTTTTTATGAGTCTCCTGGAAATTCGTCAATATCGTTATAACTGTTTGTTTTCTTTTTTCCTGTATTTCTGCTATTTCCGACAACTCTGATTTTAATAATGCATTCTTGTTATTTAGGTCTTCTTTGCTGTAATCGCTAATATTCACGATTATATCTTTTAAAGACTGGGTAAACTCCTTTTGATCTTCTATGTAATTCAGGAAATGATTTTTAGCAGTATTCTCTTTTTCGTCAAGCATCATGTTTATATCATCCATTATGCTGTTATAATCCTTTTTCCTTACTGACTCTTTTTTTGCCAGGACCTCACAAAGTTTTGAACTTAGATCAAGCCGTCTTTCTTTCAGATAGTCCAAAGAGTCTTTAACACTGTCCACTAAATAATGGCATGACTCTTTAATATTTTCGGAACTTTGAAAGGCATTTTGAATTTTTTGTATGCGAACCGAATCTGAGTATCCAAATTCTTCTGAAATGCCAGCGTCGCTGTATGGTGTTTCTTTAGTAAGCATCTTGATGTAAAATTAAATCACTGTTGTCTGCAGCTTTTTTTATGTGGGTGGGAAGAGCGGAGTCTCTTCTAAATATGTGTTCTTGGTAAATCATGCTCGATGGACTTTCATTTTCCTGAGGATGTTTTAGCAAGAACATTCATAAAGCTACTGGTCAGCTTATGCTGCTTTTGCGGTCAAGCCGATTGCTTCAGCATATTTCAGGTAGGTCTCAACAGAGGCTACTACTACCCTTGCTTCGATAGCAAGAAGTTCGATTCCTACTAATGATACTCTTACCCATGCGTCAACTACGACACCCTTATCAAGGATACGGTCAATAACCTCTACGAGGCTTGACGAGCCGATTGTTTTTTCTACTGCCATGATGGTCTCCAGTGTTTGGTTTTAATAATGCAGATTCTCTCTGCAGTCACTTAAGCTGCTTTTGCAGTCAGGCCGATTGCTTCAGCATATTTCAGGTAGGTCTCAACAGAGGCTACTACTACCCTTGCTTCGATAGCAAGAAGTTCGATTCCTACTAATGATACTCTTACCCATGCGTCAACTACGACACCCTTATCAAGGATACGGTCAATAACCTCTACGAGGCTTGACGAGCCGATTGTTTTTTCTACTGCCATGATGGTCTCCAGTGTTTGATCTATCAATACCGTCTTTATAAGGGTGAGTGACGGTTTACCTCACGAAATAAGAGATGCATAACCTGTGCCAGCATGCTCTGATTATTCATGGATATCAAACTACCGATGCCTAACCAAAGGGAATCAAGAGGGTTAATAAAATTTATTATTTCCAGCTGAGTGTCGGTTAAGGGTATGCTTTGGCTTGTTGCATGATTTGCTGACGCACAAAACCGCACGAATGTGCGGTTTTGTGGTCGATCATTACTTGTTGCCAGTGGTGAGGGGTGCCGGGTTGAGAGGATTATATTGAATCTTTTGAGTGCTGATTGTCTATCGATTTCTTGGTGTCGGGGCTCTCCTCTTTAGCCAACTCTTCAGGAAACTGCAGGATTTCATCCAGCGTACAATCAAACCCATTGCGATTTATAAACGCTATTCTTGCGTCCCTGTCGCCAATCCTTATAACCGCATCCCTGAAGGCTTCGTCAATCTTCATTCTTTTTAAAAATCTCCCTACCCCATCTCTGGACATATACACTCCATTGATTTCCATGTTTTAAAACAATTATCAATCAAATCATGAGCCAAAAACCGCGTTTTAATAGCAATAACTTTTTTTTCTGCATAAATGAAGAAGAAAGGGAAATAGGGTTTATAGGACTAATATATTATTGGCTTTGGATTACGCAGGCGATTTCCTATTGGGCAGGCGAAATGACGGTGGTGAGGATTGAGGGGAGATCCTGATAGAAATAAGCGTTCAAGCAGAAGTATATTGCTACTGGATTTCTGCGGCAGCATACATTAAAGAACATTCTCCGCTATGCCGATCAGAAATAAAAGGGGAATCAAACAAGCTGGACTGACGGAGTTATGATACGTAACTATTTCACTCTCTACCATGCGGCAATGGAGCTGCATGAACGCCTTTGCGGGGGGTATGTAGTCGAGATATATTCACAGGATAAAAATGAACTGAGACTCAGTTTCATTGACGTTGAAGACCGGCCTCTGCAGATGGTCGTTGTTACGCATACTCCCCTGCACTCTTTTTCCATAAGAGAGGGTGCCAGCAAAAAATCTCGCGATTCAGCAAGACTGATGAACGAGGTCTACAAAAAAAAAGTTTCAGGCGTTGACATTTCTCCTAATGACAGGGAGATACACATTGCCCTTGCTGATGAAGTGACAATTGTGATGCAGCTGTTCAGTTCAAAGACAAACGTTTTTCTCGTTAGAGAAAATCTCATTATCGATGCGTTCAAGCAGAAAAACTCCCTGGCAGGTCAACCCTATCATTTCGGGAGTGATACAGCGGGTGTATTGAAAGAGCTGGAAAAGCTGGCGATGAACAAAGCCCTTTTTCTGGAACAATTCAACAGCAGGGATGAAAAAAGCCTCACTGAAAAACTGCAGGCCATGCTTCCTGGTTTTGATCGATCGATAGTAAAGGAGATGCTCAATATGGCGACTGATCAGAAGTGCCCCGAAACTCTCTTTACCGCATTCCAGTCTGTGTTTTATGAACTGATTGACCCGAAAGGGGGCGTGAGGGAAAAAGAGAGTGGCGAACCGGTATTTTCACTTCTGCACATCGCCCAAAAGGAAACACGTTTTTTTGATTCCATTCTTGAAGGCCTTTCGTATTACAGCATAAAAATGTGGCAGTTTGTTGAGACACAAGAAGAGCTGAAAACAGTTCAAAAAAAACTGAAGCGGGAACTTGAGAAGAAACAAAAAGGAGTAGATGGTTTCAAGCCTGAAATGCTCGAAGGGTTTGCCAGAAACTTTGAAACCTCGGGCCACCTGCTTATGGCTTCCCTTTACCAGCCAAGAACTGAAAGAGCGAGCATTACTGTAAAAAACATTTTCGAGCCCGGAGTGCCGGATACAACCATCCGCCTGAAAGAGGCGTTGACGTTGCAGAAAAATGCTGAAGAGTATTTTTCAAAAGCCTCGAAAACCAGAGGAAAACTAAAAGTAATGCAGGAAAGGCTTACTGGACTTAAGCGGGATAAAAACGCACTTGAAGAACTTCTTGCTGCAACAGAAACAATTACAACTCTAAAAGAGGCTCGCAGATTTATTGAAGAACATTCTGCCCTGTTGGGAAAAACGGGTGCTCTCGGGCAGAAAAACAACCGATCTCCATTACCGTTCAGAATTGTACAACTCTCCCGGAGTACCTCTCTTCTCGTCGGCAAAAATGCAGCTAACAATGATTTGCTGACCTTTACTCATGCCCGCCCCAATGATATATGGCTGCATGCCCGTGGTTCCTCCGGCTCTCACTGTGTGCTGAAAGGCGCAACATTACAACATCTGAATGAAATCAAAAAAGCCGCAGAAATTGCAGCATGGTACTCTGCCGCCAAACATTCTGAACTCGTACCCGTTATGTATACCCTGAAAAAATATGTGAGGCGTGGAAAAAACCTGCATGCGGGTCAGGTAATCGTTGAGCGCGAAGAGGTAGTGATTGTCAGGCCGTCAAAAACCGGTTCGCCGGATGCATAGACAATAACAGATCTCATCGCTATGTATAAGGTTACTATAGTATTTTTTTCGACGTGATTGAAAAAGAGGAAATTAACGACTGGTTTTGCACAAGGATTCACCAAAAACATCGGTTAATTTTTTAGTATCGGGAAGGACATAAACCATACCTCCTTTACCGATAAAGTAAGGGCTGATGGTATTGTTGTAAAAGGGAGCAGGAACATTAACGCATCCGAATGAAATTCGATGGTCTTTAGGATTTGGAGATTGCAAGCGCTCAAGCCGACGATCTTTGACAGTACCCTTAACGACGATATGAATAGCAATTGCCATATCAAAATCTACCCATAAGACCTCCTCACCGTGCGAATTATATCCCAAAAGTGCATGAAAACGACCTGCCGGAGTTGTTCGTTCTTCAACTTTAATCTCTGACATTTGTTTTTGTCCAGTGCCGGGATAGTAATAATCGCCAATTGCGATACCAAGAAGCGCAGGAGCCTCACCAAGAAGCTGGCCGTCCTTTTGAAAAGAATAAATTTTTGCCTGCTTCTTATCAAGAATGATAAATGGCATATTTTTATTATCTCCAGTACTCACAATATCCTGAAATATCAGCTGCACTTCTTGTGAAGCCTGAGGCGGGGCTTGAGGAACAGAGCTCACGCCTGACTCCCCGGCAAGAGCAGACCGGGAGAAAATCGCTAAAAGTGCAAGGATGAAGAGCCCATTAACAGTCCAGGCCGGACATGCACGATTACTTTTGCTCATCTTGTATAACAATGAAACAGATGAATACCCAAGTTTGAAGTTTTAACAGAAAAAAGTTCTAATCCAACGCAAGTATTGAAAACTTTTTTGATCTACGGAACTGACAAGAGGGAGTTTACTGTATCGCATATCCCTAAAGGCTGCAGATGATTGGCGGAGTCAATGGCTGGTATTGAAACTTGTTATCTTTATTACCTGCACCCTATAGATGAAACATATAAAATAATTAACCCTCTTCAAAAAAAATACCACAGACCGATACGCTTTATTTACTTACAATTCAAAAATGCTATCACATTGAAAGGTCTCCGGAAAAACATAGACCAAGCCGCACTCCTTTGAAAACAATGGACTGATTAAACTTGTATAAAATTCTTTGGGAACATTAACACATCCTAATGAAACCCGGTGCTCTTTGGAGGATTCAGAAAAAAGAGACAACAATCTCCTTTCTTTGGATCTACCATCAGGAACAGGATGAATAGCTAATGCCATGTCAAAGTCTATCCACAAAACCTCCTTGCCATTAGAATTATTACCCAGTCGAGCATAAAATCTTCCAGCCGGAGTGATACATTCTTCAGGAAGAATCTGAGAGAGTTCTTTGCTGCCGGTACCAGGGATGGAAACGTCGCCTATTGCTGAACCAAGCAGCACAGGAGATGA
>Ga0209083_1002555_pt1 | contig 17011 bp, 15 predicted proteins | sample AM7aDNAmetaG_FD_184132 | JGI IMG/M metagenome (GOLD analysis project Ga0209083, IMG submission 184132) | Freshwater microbial communities from Finland to study Microbial Dark Matter (Phase II) - AM7a DNA metaG (SPAdes) (version 3) | ecosystem: Environmental > Aquatic > Freshwater > Lake ...
TAATATTTTTAATGGTTCAATCGTTAAACGCCAACAGATATTAGATACTTATGCTAATTATATTTGCAGTTGGGCCTTGGCCACCGCAATAGCCAATGGTGACTTACCACCCAACAATGAAGAAATATTAACTAATACTTTTGAATTTTCGCACCCTGAACCATTTTCGGTTGACGACGTTAAACTTAGACAAGCGGATCTTAATGATCTTGCGGCTGGAGTATTAACCTTGAGTGATTTAGCAAGAAAAAATAATACGACCGTTGAAGCTTTAATTTTACAAAAAGAAAAAGAAGCAGTTTTAAAACTTAATGCGGCAAAAAGAGTATCTATTGCTACCGGTGTAACCATGGACCTAGCGCTGAAACAATTAGATAGTACCACTGAATTACCAGTTAATAAGCCAGTTGAATAATTACCATGAATATAATAGATAAAATTATAAATAAAAAAATGATGCTAGAACCAGCCTCATTAATGGCCTTGTATAAATATGCCAGTGCTCGTGTTATACCAATGAGAGAAACTGATCAACGGGAGGCAGTAGACCATAATAGCATTACCCCGATGGATAATAGTGGTAATATAGCTGTAATAGATATTAACGGCATACTTATCAAAGGTGCTTCGGTGGAGCAAGAGGTAGAATATGGGATTTGTAATATCGATAAGATATCACAAGCTTTGGACTACGCAGCTAACGATAATACCACCACGGCTATTATATTAAATGTCAACTCACCCGGTGGCGAAACTACTGGGATTACCACGTTAGGCCGAAAAATAAAGAATTTATCGGCAAATATACCGATCTATATCTGGGTTGACAACAAATGTGCCTCAGCGGCATACTGGATTGCCAGCCAAGGATCGTGTATCGGCATGACCGAAGACGCAGATATTGGCTGTATCGGAGTCTATCGTATCGTTAAAGATTTATCAAAGCAGTATGAAAACGAAGGAGTAAATAACCAAGTTATCTATTCTGGCGTAAATAAAATGATGGGTCATGATGTTGGTCCTCTCACCACTGAGCAAATCGAACTACTACAAGCAGACGTGAGCGAACAGCATAAAAAGTTTAAAAATACAATACTCGCAAATAGAGAAGTAAAACCAGAGGCAATGGAGGGATTATCCTATGAGGGACCACAGGCTTTGGATCTTGGATTATGCGATATTATCTGCGACTCACTCGAAGATTATCTAACATATTTGAACTTAGTATAAAATAATAATATTTATAAATAACAACCACTATGAATTTAATAAACAAAATAAAAGGCAATGGTATAACCAAAGAACATATGGATACTATTTTAACCAAACTTCAAATGCTCGAAGATAAATTTAGTAAATTTGCTACGGGTGGCTATGATAAAAATGATCAGCCCGATAAACCTTCAGATGATAATGATAAAAAAACTGTGATTTGCTCTCATTGCGGCGCAACTTTAAACGAAGAAGAGTCCGCCGAAGATAGTACTAAGAAAGAATATGATGATAAATACGTAAAACCGGTGGCTAAAGCAGAGGATGAGGATGCCAAAAAGTCTGAAGAAGAAGAAGAAGAAGAAGATAGCACCAAGAAAGAATATGATGATAAATATGTAAAACCGGTGGCTAAAGCAGAGGATGAGGATAAGGATAGCAAAAAGTCTGAAGAAGAAGAAGATGCCAAAAAGTCAGAAGAAGAAGAAGAAGAAGAAGAAGAAGATCCTAAGCAAGATAGTAAAAAAATGTTTTCAAATGAACAATTCGTTTCATTGGGCGTTCAAAAACCTACTGCGGCAGATTTGGCAACCGCCTCAACTAAGACATTTGTCACACATAAGGTATCACCTAAACATGCCCTACAGAAGGCATTGGACGAAGCTATTATGGATCATACTAAAATGGGCGAACCCACTAAAATGTTTAGACCCACATTAAAAGAGTTAAAAGATTTAAATAGCTAATATGTTCTTTAATAGTAATAATAGTAAAAAAGAATTAGAAGCATTAACTGCCAAATATCAGGTGGTTAATGCGGAGAATACAAAATTAAAAGCTGAAATGGCTGATTATAAAAAAACCATTGGTAATTTTGTAAATATAAAAACCGAATATGAGGCGGATATTAAAAAAATGGCCGTTGAACATAAAGACCAAGTAGAAAATTTAATGCTGACTATTGCCAAAGAACAAAAGTCAGTTGCTCGTAAAGTCAATTTAGAATTATCTCGTATCGGAGTTAAAGAGTTTTTTGCCGAGGAGATTTCTACCTCAGATAATACTAAAAATGATGTATTGACCTGTTGGATGAATATGCCAGAGGGCAAAGAAAAACATAAATTTTTCTCTGAAAATGAGCAAAAAATTAATCAATTAACCAAAAATAAAATTTAAAAAATAGTAACAAGAATTATTTACCTTGTGGTATATAATTTGAGTGAATAAACAAAATAGAAAGATAATAATATGGCCGTAATTAACTCAGTAACAAATATCGCAACTATGCTCCAAGTATATGCCTACAAAGCTATACCAGCATTCGTTGCTGATCTCCCTCCCCGTAACATGTTTACGCTTAATTTCGACGAATCCATTGGGACAGTCGGACAATCCGTGGTTACTCGTTTGCCAACCACTAACTTCGGTTCAACTTTGAACGATCTTAGCACTGGCTGGTGCAACTTGCAACCTTCAAGCTCAAATGTAACAACTACACTTGCGGCTCAAGGTTACGATCACCCATTCAATATTACAACTTGGCAAACCATTGGCGAGCAGCAATTGATCAATACCTTCGCTAATACTCTTCAAAAACAAGTTGCTAACGGTATTTTCGTGCAAGCGGCAAACTTAGTTACTAGTTCAGTATTTACCAACACGGTTACGGTTACTACTTCTAGTTTGTTCTCCTTGACTGGATCAACCGGTCTCCAAGGAGTTAATGCGGTGTTGGATAACTTAGAAGTTACTCAAGTCGATAGATATGCAATGTTAAACCCTATTGCTTATCAAGGTTTAGTTAGCACCATTTATCCATTTTTAACTTTGGGTAACAGTATGGCTATCGTGGGCAATGGTTTTGCTCAAACCACTGGCAACGTGAATAATGCTTGGCCCGGTATCCAGTTGGCCGGTACGTCCATATTTAAGAACCCTCGTATTAGTACCTCTACTGCGCTTACACCATTGGGTGGTGCTAAGTATAGCTCCGGTAACAAATTGGCCGGTTGGGTAGGTAATCCTGCTGGTATTGTATTGGCTGCTCGTCCTTTCGAAGTTGCGCCGTCGCCACTTACAGCTACGGTAAGTGTGATTGAACCTTCGTCAGGTTTCCCGTTGACTTACATTATTGCGTTTGACTCCTCTCTCCCCGGCTTTAGAATTGGGTGCTACTCCTTATTTGGCGTCGCCGCCGGTAATACTAATGCGATCGTGCCAATATTAACGACCAACGGTTAATAGTTAGTGTTTTATTTCTCACGAGAAAGACTGGTATTTATTTGCCAGTCTTTCTTTTTTTATATATTTATTATTAATGTCATACGAACTTAGAAGAACTATTATCGAAGATCTTAAATATCAAGAGCAGGAGTTAAATTATCCTACTTTTACTTGGCAAGGATCAACTTATAATTTTATCCCTTCGATATCTGAGTTCAAACGGGATTTGGATCGTGGCGGGTATGAGATTGTAAAATTATTAACCGCTACCGTTCGTAAATATGATTTTAATGAAGATATTGAATCAGATTATAATGGAGAGGATATATCCAATTGTTTTATTTCATTATATCCTAATGGATATCCTACCGCACAGAATATAATAATGTATAGTATGGACAATGCCAATTATCGTATTGAAGTGGTAAAAAACGATCCTACCAATGCCTATATGAGGATTACTGCCGTTTCAACTACCCGAGGACTTGCTGGAGGAGTATAATATGGGTGCTAATTTATTTAATTTTACCATTGAAGATAATTTGAGTGAATTTGACGAAACGTTCAACGAATATTTAAAATGGCAGTCTCGTCAACCAGCGGATATTGTTAATGCCAAATTATATTTTGTAGATTTGCAGTGGATGCGTAATATTAAGTTTGCTGATAAGGCACAAATAGCATTAAAATTAAGAAATGCTTCAACTACTTATCCGTCCGCACCATTGGCCGGTATTTTGGTGAATATGGAGCGTAAAGCCAAAGGTAAAAAAGGTTTAAATGGTGCTAAAATGACTCTGGCCATTGAAAATTTTATAAAAAAAGAGCAAAGTAAAACTATGTTTTTACGCAGTGGTTGTTTACCGGCTGTAAAGATATTAGATTTATATAATAAACGAGGAGATATACAATTTGTTAAACGTTTTGCGCCCAAGAAACCAGTCGGAGTAAAACAATATGGCAGACCTAAAGGTACGGCTATACCTGCTATATCAAATAGGCCTAGAGTATATGGATCAATAACTAATTTAGTTGGACAAGGTAAGCAAGATACCTCGACGGCTCAACCGATAATTATAGCCGGTCTAAGAACTGGTGTAAATCTAGAGATGATCTCTATGAGACAATACATTGAGCGTAAGCACAGAGAGCAATTTGATAAAATGAAAAGAAAAGGCTAATAATATGGCAAGCACTATGACCGTAACAATAAACAATAATTTATCCGTAAGAGGAGATGGCAAGCAAAGCATAGATAATTTTGCGTCCACCATTAACACCAGCGGCTCACAATGGGTAGGTAATAGTATTACTGTGAGCAGTTCGTACTGGACGACATTACCAAGCGGCAGTAATGTTGATTTTCTATACGGGCAATTTTACAATAATGACTCCTCAGGATCAGTATATATTGCTTTATCCTCGTCCAACAATACTGCCAGCATATTAACGCCGAATAGTCCTTGTTGCTGTTTATCTTATTCTGGTTCGGCAAATGTATATGCCCGAGTAATGTCCAATTATAATTATCCAGTAATACTTGGTTATTCATTGGTATCATTTAATTAAAACTATATGTCTAATTATCCAGCGGCACCTCATTATCTATTAGAGCAAAGTATATGTAACTATCTTATGTCCGCTAGTATTGCGAGCGGCTCAGTATTAAGTGGTTCAATATATACTTGCTATACTGGTATGGGTAACGTGGATGTAATATCACCTCCCGCTGTAATCGTGGATGCCAGTGATAATCGAGAGACCATACCATTCAGCCGAGTAATGGAGTTTAATGTTAAAATACACGTAAAAGAAATGGCTGAAGAAACTACTAATATCGGAGTATTAGCTGGTGGTATATTCAACGAGTTTATGGACAGTAAAAATGCCAGTAATAATTTCAGTAATACCGGATCATATTTTATAAATATTTGGCAAGTCCAAGTAATGGGTATGTACCCTAATACTAGTGGAGATACACTAGTTAATTCATTTGAAGCCAAAATGATAGGTGCTTTAATTTAATTATTATGTTAACGACTGACTATATTATAACTCAGGTAATTAGCCTAATAATGATCAACAAACAAACATAACAAAGAAAGAAAAAAACTATGACAAGTCAAGTTTATTACGGACTTAACGTACATTGGGGAGTAGGTAGCGGCTCATTCGGCGGCGTAACCGGTATATTACAAAGTGGAGAAGCCAATTTAAAATTGGACGAATGGCAAGGTAGAGATCAACGAGGTAATGTAGTAGCCTATGCAGGCTATAATCCTACTCAGACGCTCACCTTGGTGTATTATTCAACAGACGCTAATGCGGCTGCTGGTAATGCCAGTGTAAGTGCGTCTTACCCTGATCGAGGGACTAAGATTACGGTAACGTCGAGCGAAACCGGCAACCCATTTCCAACTGGCACTGGCTATATCGTACAAGATGTATTGGCAAGAGAGACAAATACCGATGCCACGCAGATAACTCTCAAAGCTATTAGTTTCCCCGGCATTACTTAATTGTTATATTGTATTATCGGCCATGAGGGGATACTATTATATCCTCATGGCTGATATTTATATATAATATATGAAACAAACTCAAGACCTAACGCAGACCCGATTGGGTGACGCATTTTTCACCGACGTAACTACTATTTGCGGTGTAAAATTAAAACCATTCTGTCTTGGTCATATCATTCTGCTTGAAGCATTGAATAATCCAATAATAGGTCAAGAGGTAAAAGATATACCATTAGAGGACGCTATTAGTCATTTTTTTATTGCTTTACTAATATGTGCTTTATCCTATGAGGAGGCGTTAATTTTATTAACGGATGAAAAAGTATTTAGCGAAGAAATAACCTCATTTTGCGATAATTTAATAAAAAATATGGAGCTAGAACCTAGCTGGAACATTGTCGCTAAGCAAACTTTGTTTCGAGAGTATATGAGTCGGCACTTAGATATGCCGCTGTACAACGAGACTACTACTGCTGATGGTAGTGCTCCCAGCGGTAATGATTGGAAAACGTCAATCTTTGTAGTTTTTAAAAAACTTGGGTTTTCTGAATCTGAAACTTTAAATATGAATATAAAAAAATTATTCTTAACTTGGGCGGCCTATGCCGAAAGTGAAGGAGCCGTTAAAATAATGAATAAATACGAAGTAGATACAATCAAAAAGTTTAATTCACAAAAAGGAGGAGTTTAATTTATGGGATTAGGAGTACAATGGACATTGGGGGTTGACGGCACACAGGCTATGAGTACGTTGGGAGCGTTTCAGTCGAAAATGAAAGACGTGGGTAATACTGCTCGTAGTGAGTTGGCTCAAAAATTAAAAACTGTATTTGAAGTTACGGCTATCGAGGAGGCAGTCAGACGAACCGCACAATGGGCATATGAGATACAACAGACTTCAAAAGCCTTAGGTATTTCAGCCGAGGCATTGCAGGCATTACAACTTATAGCTGGTAAAACTGGCATACCTCAAGATGCGGTGGTTGGTATGTTTGAAAATATAGCAAAGGCAAGAGACGAGGCATTGTCGGGTAACCAAGAGTTGCAAGTTTCGTTTAATCAGTTGGGTGTAACTTTATCCGATTTACAAAGTTTAACCAAAAGTGAATTATTTGGTAAAATGATGTCCAATATGCCAAGTGATATAACCAAGGCTAATATGGTATTACGCTCTGGCGTGAAAAATATTACTGGTGCCACACCAGAGAATTATATTAATGCTATCGTGGCACAACTTATTGCCTCTGGAGGGTTTAGTGGCTATCAATCGAGTAATAAAAAGAGTGGTGACATAATAGGTGATGATACTACAGCAGACTTACACGCTACCTGGGCAAATATGTTGCAAAATTTGAAAAAAGCTGGCATAGAACTAACTCCAATTGCTCAATTTTTTGTAAATTTGGTGAATACATTTGTCAATGGTTTATTGGGTCTTATAGATATTGTCAAGGGTGGATTTGATTTACTCGAAGGTAAGTGGTCCTCAGCATTTGAACGTATCGTTGGCACCTTAGCCAATGCTGGTATGGCCTTGGGAAAAATGATAGTTAACCTAGTGTATTTTATACCTAATTTGATCTATAAAATACCGGGAATAGGTAAATTATTTAAAAATAAAGATCAGTTTGGTACTGGAGCACTAAATTATATTAATGACCAACAGGATTTAATGAATAATACATATCATTTTAGCAAAGACACTGTCCAGCACGGCGAAGGATTTGGTTATTCGGTGGGTACAGCTTTACTGCTTAAGGATTCAAATCTTGCTGGCGACATAAAGAATATGGCTAAGGCTAAATCAAAAGCTATTACCGCCTCTGATAAATTTGATGTCGAAGTAGTAGGAGGAGAAAAAGATGGGGTTCTCAAAGATGAGTGGGCCGCCGAGTACAACGCCAAAGTCGTCAACAAAGGTGGGTCTATCAAAGATGAGCTGGCCGCCGAGTACAACGCCAAAGTCGTCCACCCTAAATATGTCAAAACATCAGAAATCGCAACTATGGCTTCAACAATAAGTACGACTTCGCAAGCTGGACTAGTCCATGGTTTATCTCCGGCTGATGTCCCTCCAATAATACCTAATATAGGTAATTTTGTAAATATAGGTGGTGGTGGTAATGGTAATAATCCAATGTTGAAGATGGGTGGTACATTTGGTAGTGGTTTTCAAAGCAAACTAATTAGATTGACCGAACAAATGGTTGAATTTTTGGGCAAAATAACTCAATATATGTCATTTATGGCTTCTCCCGTGAATAGTAATAATAATAGCCATAATGATCTGCCCGGTATACAATAATAATAATAAATGAATGCTATAACTTATAATCAAACTAATAATAACCAACAATTTGCATTGGGTGCGGCAAATTATTTACAATATGATCCCTTTAGGAGTTTAACTTCTCCTAACTTAGGTATCCCATTTCCCAATTCAATTAATATTATATTACAACCACGAAAATCAAGTTATCAGCCTACCACGTTAGGCAATACTACTCATATTTATACCAGTCCAGCATATAATGATATGATAAATTTGGCAGAATATTTCGCCGATTGGAGTGCTAATTATGAGATACAAGAGGGACCGGTACATATGTTTACGGTTCAAGTGCCGTGGGATACTATTACTGATACTGACTTTACCGTTTCAAATTTTGCCTCAGAACAATGGGAGTTAATCCCCAATAATGAGAGTAGAGATATATTGCGGACTGGAGTTTATGCTAATTCATTTGTTTATCCTTCAGTGGCCAATAATTTTGTAGTTTTACCGGACGTGTTAAAAGTTGCGGTACAAAGAGCCTATGATAATAAAACTAATTTTATATCTTTACAATCCGGGTCAACTTTAGCCTCTGCCTCCTTTATACCCTATGCTCAAATGACCTTGGACTATATGAGGTTTGGTATTGATAGCGTGCCAAGTTATACACAAACGTTGCGACGGACTGCGGTAATTGATGAGCGCAATAGCAATGGTGCGTTTACCACGGCAATTGACCAACAATTGGCAGAGTTTCAAGCTAATACCGGTACCATAAATTTCGTATTAAGTTATGGTTCTTTAATAAATGACTACTCCATACCGAGAGATACCGTAGCTGAGTTTATGTTGCCAAGTTACAGTAAATTAATCAGTGTGGCCTCGGCCAATCAAGCAACCTATAAAGTGTATGCTGGCTGGCTGGTTAAACCTCCTACTTTTAATTTTATAACTCGTAATAAAATTCAATTGAGCCAAGAATTCATTTGGAATGAGTGGATTGATAAATTATACTTTATCTATAGTCCACCGTCACACTTTCCCTTGTTAAGCACGTCGGCCACGAGTAATCCAAGCATACCTATGTTACCAAGTTCTTAATAATAATATGTTTATACGACCATATCCATTAGCCGGAGCCAATAATAGCCATTTGGCGGCAGTAAATGATAATCTTAATCGAGCAAATTTATCGGCAGGTAAAGGTGTTAAATTAAATCATAACTCACATGGCGTAACTATATCTTCAGCCAATTTATCAAAAAACGATGCGATACTATATAAAGGTGAATTAAATACAACGGCTGAATATTTCCCTTATGATATGATCTTTGTAAATTCTACTTCAACTTATATTGATCCAAATACCGGTAATGTTTTATCGCTTACTCCGGGTACATATGTTTGTACCAATTATATCCCGCCAGCCTCTAATAATACCACTATGTTCACTGCGGTGGTATCTGCTTATGGGATACAGGTAAGCAATGATCTGGCGAACTCATATAGATGGTATCAATATAATAATTATTATCCCACTACCAATACTTATAATTTACAATATGCCACTTATGGATCTTATAGTATTGTTGCCAGTCAAAGTTTTTGGCAAGTAATCGGTGCTACCATTGCTCCTACTGGATCAGTTAACACCAATTTTAATTATCGGGGTTTATACTCGGCAACTCCACCAGCACCATATATGACATATGATGTGGTGCAATATCAAAATGGCACTGATGCCGGTATGTGGTTATCCATGATAAATAATAATGGCACTTTGCCGCCCTCCAGTATAGGTTGGTTGAATATATCTTCAGCCAATGGTACTTGGATTTGAACTAATAATATTATGTCAACCAGTGCTGGCACCAAAATAACCACAACCACAATGACTACTTTGGCTAACCTAGCCAATAGTAAAACTCAATTAACTTCGTCAGTGCCAAACGGTAATGCTTCATTTAATTTAATTACTTCATATTATTATAATAACTCTGGGTCTGGTTATATTGTGGGCGATATTGTACAAGATCCATATCAAAATAATTATGTGGTGGTTGCTACCAATATAACAGGATCAGTAATAGGTATCAAACCTATGACCATACCATTAGGTTATCCACAATTTAATTATCCTACTTTAATGCCTTTTATTAACGGTAGTGGAGTTAATTTAACCATGTCGTTTCAATATGGACCTACCATATATGACAATGGTAGTAGTTCTCCTCCGCCCACCAATGTACCATATTCATTTTCTCCTTATACTGCTAGTGTTGGCACATTCACGCAATTAAATGTACTAGATGGTGGTATAGGTTATACTACCGGTTCAAATAATTTATATGTGCCAAATTTATTTACCACTTGTTCAATTGCCTCGACAAGTGCTGCTGGTGTAATTAGTGCCATTACTACTGGTTCGTTTAATCATGTAACTATACCCACTAATTATAATTTATTAACTCCTTCGGCGTCCAATGGTACAGGATCAATTCTTAATGGTAATTTTGTATTAAATGCTAACCCTGCTTGGCTAACCGAATTGAATAGACTCAGAAATAATTTATATGCTACTTTGACCAATATTGGTACACCAACATTGAAAACCTGTGTAAGTGGTCCTTGGCCGGTATCGTTGCCCGAAGATAATTGGTCCAACACCACATTTTATTATTCTACTCAATATGGTAATAATGTACCTATTACGTGTAGTTCGCAGCTGATAACATTGAATTACTGCCAATATACCACGTATCAATTTCTGCAAGGCAATGGGTCTGCATTTCCCTATCCGGGTTGGGCATATACCACTCAGTCATACTGTGATACTTATACTTTTGGTTTTGTGCTGGGTGGTACAGGCTCTGTATTAGTTAGCGGATCTATCTGGTGCGACGCTGAAATTGATGCGTCTGGATCATATTATTATCCAAATGGTTCATTGTTCGAAAGCGGCGATGACTACTCGGGCGATGTAAGTATCCAGAGCACTAATATACCTTATTCGCATTTTAGCACTTACACTGTGGCCGGAGCAGCAATCGAAGCCAAAATAGATATTAATACAATGTTATCACCCGGCATATATACTTGTACGTTAAAAAGTAACTCCAGCAAAACCAATGATACCAATACGACATTAACCCAGTCCATACAGACAAGGGTACATTATGATTCACGGACTGCTGGTGCCGAAACCAACCTACAGAGTATTGCCTACTATGCTTCAAGTTCGCAAGTACCGGCCATAAATAATGCTTATCCAGTAAATGGCATTAAAGTTAGTTTTGATCCAACCACATTATTGGGTAGTGTATTGGGCAGTTATACCAATGTTGCGGCTAATGATCCATTTGATTATCCATATCCAACACCATTATTTTTATCCAGTTCAATTGATATACAAATGGCAACCGTGCACTGGACTACTTGTCCCGGCCTATGGAGTAGTTTAACCCAGCCAATAGGTAATTTAAACCCTGTACCATATTCACAAATGCCGTGGGACGTATCATTATATTATTCTGCTGGTGGTATATTGTATCAATATAACCCAATGCTGACTCAAAGTGCTATCACCACTAATGCTAACCAAGCTTATGGGTTATCAACTTCAAATATAATTGAAACCGCAAATGAGTTACAAACTTGGCAACCTACTACCTATTATCGGCAAGGTTTTGTAATATCCGATCACGCCTATAATTTACAAAAATGTAGAAATACTTTTACTAGTACTACCAGTTATCCTACTATGGCTGCTACTGTTGGCGGATTATCAAGTGATAATAATTGGCAATGTATTCAGGCTTTTACTTTACCGACTCAAAGTTGGCAACCTAACCATTATTATTCTTTGGGTTCAACCATAGTAGATGATGTAGGTTGTACAAGGACCAATGTAAGATGGAGTTTATCGCAGAGTTTTGGCGGTACTTCTTCTGCGGTATCTCCTTTTACCGCCTTTGAGACAACTTTAAATGCGGCAAATAATAGACCATATCTTATTGCTGATAATGGAGTTAATTATACTTATTTACAGAGTTTATCATTTACCGGCAGTAATGTTACTCCGCTTTGGGCCTTGACCAATGTAAGTGCCTCCCGACAAGTAATACCTGCCACTCATAGGATCACTGGCTTACCTGCTTATCCATGTTATAAGTATGGTGAGACTAACTCTTATCTTATGCCTCCGGCCATGGGAAGCGGTAGTACTACTATATTCGGGACGGACGATCAATGGCATAACAGTACTGCTCCAGTTGGCCCTGCTCCAGTCGGCTGGAGTTACAATAATGTTATGTATGGTAATTTTATTTATTCGGTTTCGATAAACAGAATAGGCAGCAATTATACAAATAATATACTATTACCGACCATTGATATATCGGGATCGGTTCAACAAATATCTTGTTCAATTGGTTGTATGCGATCAGGTTCATTTGCTTCGTTTGGTAATTTCGTCACGGGTCAAACATATCAAGTACTGTGGCCTATTTTCACAAGCGATGCATTAGTTTATCAAGCAAGTGAGCGGATAGATGTACAGGCGGTGGCAATTGAATATCCAAGTGAAGGTTGGACCATAAATAACAATTATCCAATGTGTGCGGCATATATTGACGATACTACTAAGTGCCTGTCACTTTTATCATGATGAATTTATATTTATATATAATGCGTAGAGGTACGCAATGTAGAGGTACAATAAATAAATGAATATACAACTAGTAACTGCCGACAATAATATAGTAACCCAAAGCGTAAGCTTGGTCCCTATATCATATCCCACAAATGTTAATAACTCCACTGCTCTTGGAGATGTTATATATTTTACAAATTCTCCAATTACCGCCAGTTTGGTAAGTACAAATTATAAAGTAGAATGTAATAATGAGGCGCACAATAACTGGTATGTAATAGTTAGTGGATCTACATTTTCGAGTTATTCTGGGAGTGTTTATTCTGGTTCAATTTGTCAAGTATCGATGAATTTAATTGACTATCTAGGCAACCCATTTTCGGGATCGGTAGCAATAAGTCCTTTAATTACTAATGCCTTATTTAGTGGTTCAACTAATTCTTTAATTTTAAAAGATACATTATATTATACTGCCAGTGCCAATGGTAATTTGACTGCCTCATTGCTCCCCTTGCCTTATTTATTCAAGGCATTTGGCGCAATAAAACACCCAAAATTTACCTTTTATCCTACCGCAAGTTGTAACATTAACCTATGCGAAACTACGGTTACGAATATTGCTCCTATTATTACGGCAACGAATAACTCCTCATATGGTTATACTGCTCAAGCCTCAGACGCTAGATATCTAGGCATTAATGCCACTGCGTCATATGCTACTTTATCGGCAACTGCTTCATATTTCAGCGGTTCAATATCTAATGCTAATACGTCTTTATCTGCTAGTTATTCAACTACTTCTTCATATGCCCTTAATGGTGGTGGTTCTGGCACAAGTTTAACTACCGGTTCAACCTATCCAATTACCGCCAGTATTTCTTTAACTGCTTCTGCGGTTACGGTTAATGCGACAGCAACGAATAATAATTATTATTTAATGTTTACGCCAACTACTGGTAGTATTACACCGCTAATAGATAGTGGTTTAACTTCATATTATAATCCCAATACTGATACTTTTACCGCATTACATATCAGTGCCTCAAATGTAACCGCTTCATTAAATGCGGCAAATGCTTTGGTTAATAATTTAATTGTTACAAATTATATACAAAATACTGGTAATACCGCAATTAATAGTAATGTTATTGGTAATAGTGCTGGCGTTGGGTCTGTTGGGACATACAATAACTTCATTGGTAATTCGGCTGGTAATGCGGCTAATAATGCAAGTTATTCTAATTTCATCGGTGTATCTTGCGGAACAAGCACTAATAGTGCTAGTTATTCTAATTTCATCGGATATGATGTAGGTGCGTATGCAATAAACGCCAGCCAAAGTAATTTTATCGGAGTGAATGCCGGAGTAAGTTCAACCAATGCGTATAATAGTAATTTTATTGGTTATCGTGCTGGCGGAAGTGCTACCAACTTTAACAATGCTATTGCAATTGGTTATCAGGCTGGATATGGAGAATTTGTTAATAATAATAATGGACATTCTTCAATTTTAATTGGTGATTTTACACTAGCCAATGGATTTAAAGATAGTATAACAATCGGTAAAGGCACGCAAAATAGTGCTGCTGGTCAATGTAATATTGGTAATAGTTTATTTATAAATGGTATTTACTCAGGTTCATCTACTACTTCTACGCCGCAATTAAATATAACAGTCGGCTTAGGCACAAATACACCGGTAAATACATTAGATGTGGTAGGTAATATTTCTTGCTCTGTAATTACTGCATCACTACATCTTGGCACAGCATCATATTCTAATTATTCTGCGACTGCGTCTATATTAGTTGGACCTATTGCATCGGCATCATATGCTACATTGGCGGCAACCGCATCTTATTATAGTGGGTCAATATCTAATGCTAATACCGCTACAACGGCTTCCTATGCTGCCACGTCATCTTGGCCATTTTTTCCAGTAAGTTCTACCCAAATCGAAACTTTACAATCCGTTGGTATTCAGACTAATAACCCATTATATCCATTACATGTATATGGTCCATTAATGGTAGAAGGTAATCCAACTCCTCGTATTTACGCCAAGTCAAATGATGGTAGTAACAGTTTAGTATTTGATAGATACACTGGTCAGTCATCTTATGCGATGTATTTCGGAGAAAATGCAGACACCGGAGCAACTTATTTTCGTGGTGCTGGAAATTTTTATGTTGGAAATCAATCCACCCCAGCAATATTCGCCAATGGTAACACTGGACAAGTAGGTATTAATAATATTACTTCTCCCGTAAATTCATTGGACGTAAACGGAAATATTTCTTGTTCTGTAATAACTGCTTCCTCATTAATTGGTAATACTGTTGTATTAAATGCCACCACTTATAGTTCTGGTTCCATCAATACAAGTATTGGTACTATTGGTGGTGGATATTCAATTATTAATGGTGGAGGTAATAAAATTTCACAATTATCAGTTATTGCTGGAACCGCTGTAATTCCCGGCACCGCACAATTCTCTAATATAAATGGAAATACGGTTGGAATAGATAGTGGTGGTAATTTATCAGCATCATATAATTTATATGTAAACGGTTCTATTATTGGTAATTTAACTGGTTCATTGTTAGGGACTTCTTCTTGGGCAACTAACGTAGTAAATGGTGCGTCATATAATAATACTTCAAGTGCTTTATTAGTCAGTGGTTCGATTGGACTTACAATTAGTCAAAGCACCATAACTGCTAACACAAGTCCAACCAGTTCACTGCCAGCACTAAATGTGGAGACATATTGGAGTGGTTCTACTACTTCAACCTATGGATCATTGATACAAGGTGTTGCTAATTGGACTGGTTCTGGTCTTTCAGCAGTTTCTTACTTACTCGATTTAAGAAATTATAACCCTGCAACCGCACCCAATAACTTTGGTTTTCAAGTATTGTCAAATGGTAATATTAAACTTGGAACTATTGGTAATCAATACTGTATGATGCAGTTTGCTAATAGCCAAATGTTTCTTAGTGCTAATGGTTCATCAACTTATGATTTATCGCTGTGTACCAATGGTGGTTACACACTTAATGTTGGTAGCGGCAATACATTTGGTTGGTGTTCGACTGCTGGTGCCAATACATTAGCAAATGTTGATACTAGGTTAGTAAGAGATGCGGCTAATACCATTGGTCAACGTAATGGTGGTAACTATACAGCTTCAGTGCCACAAGCATATAATTTATATAATTATTATAGTGCGTCAAACGATAAACAATATGTTTCTAGTTATTGGACTGGTTCTAATTATTATTTACAATTATTTTCAACTGGTTCTGCTAGCGGTTCGGCAAATATAAATTTAGTAACTAGTGGAAGTGTTAATATTACACAACAGTTACAATTTACTTCAAGCAATTCACCGGCATTGAATGTTGTATCTTATATTTCGGCGTCTTCTAACACCAACCCAACAATGTCTTTAATTGCTGGCACTGTTAATTGGTCTGGTTCGTACCTTTCAAGCACTAATGCCTATCTGCTAAACCTTAATGCGTATAATAATACAAGTTCTTACGGTAATTATATATTTCAAGTGACACCGCAAGGTAACGTTAATATGGGTTCAACCCAAATTAACCAAATAAATAACCAAGCTTCAATAATGGGTTTTGCATTGGGTAATACTGCCGGAAACAATTCGGTTCAATTTGCAACTAATGGTGGTTCAATTGTGTCATTGGGCAAAGGCATGAACTTAGGTTGGTCGGCAACAACTTATGCCGCAACATTATCAGGCAATGATACTCTAATTAACCGTTACAGTGCTGGAGTGGTTAATATAAGTAGTTCATTGATGGTTAATAATATTTCGTGTTCTGTGATCACTGGTTCAACGTTATTACAGATGCCTTATTCAAGTTCGGCAACAACTTATGTATCTTCCAGTAATTTATTTACCGGGAGTTATTACTACCAAAATAGCGGCACAACTAATTTATTGTATGTATATACAGGAACACGTTGGGCTTCTTCAAGTCTTGCATAATAACAATTAAAAATAGAAAGAAAATAATAATATGATACCAATTACACCAATTACACCACCAGCACCAACCTATGATGCCTTATGGGTTACAAGCCTAAACATTAACGCAT
>Ga0209083_1002558_pt1 | contig 17001 bp, 19 predicted proteins | sample AM7aDNAmetaG_FD_184132 | JGI IMG/M metagenome (GOLD analysis project Ga0209083, IMG submission 184132) | Freshwater microbial communities from Finland to study Microbial Dark Matter (Phase II) - AM7a DNA metaG (SPAdes) (version 3) | ecosystem: Environmental > Aquatic > Freshwater > Lake ...
CAAACTTCCTTATAATTTTTTCTATAAAAACAGCTATTTTCCCCCTCATATCAGAAACACGGTGCAATAATGACAAAGTCAGTGTGGGGGCAAAACCCGCTTTTGATTTTATAAAAAATATTTTTCTGTTTTTATTATCTTTTCTCATAAATATTAATAATTTTCGGAATAATTATAGATAAAATCGCTTATGTCTATTTTTTGGTCTCCTAAAGTTGAGTTCCAAGAAACCCTCACGTGAACAACCGCTTCATTTTGATTTCCAGAATTTGCTGGATCCTTTCTTATATTAATATATCTTGTGAATTTGGAATCAGTACTTCCTTCATAATCATATTTTTCAAACAAATCACTATTATCATATGAAATTTTTAAAGGAACTGGTTCTAAAGTATTTGGTATTATGTCAGACAATTCCCAACCAGAAATATGAGAAGAAGTTGTATTTATGGCACAATAATTCTTTCCAGGACTATCTAAATTACATTCTGTATCATCTTTGCAAATACATTTATCTAAAATTGTTCCTGCCAACCAATCTGTTGTGGGGTTGCTCTTCGCAGCGATTTGGTCTCTTATATTTTTAACAGATTCAATAGCGTCTTGTGCCAAAAAGGCTGCTATCATTTGGTCTTTTGATAAATTTGCTGTAGATAAACCCTTTTGTGCCAACAACATCGGACTTGCTATCGCAATCATAAGAATCGAAATAGCAACGAGTGATTCAACTAATGTGAAAGCTCTTTTTTTATGATTTTTTCTTTTTAAGTTTATCATTTTTTTATATTCTAGCTCTTTGTGAAATACTGGTTTGTAAATTAAAAGACGTGTTATCGCTTCCTTTTACTGAAATAAGACCTGAAATCGTGATAATTACTCTTGGTTGTGTTTTTACAGTGCAATTTGGATGTGATATGTTTTCACAAAAAGCTCCTATCACATAAAAATTCATACCTGTGATATTTACATTTGAATCTTGAGATATTAAATCAACAGTATTGTTTGAGGTTACTTCACAAATATCAATACCTGAACATTCTGTTTTTGTAAGTACTCCTTTTGTACCATCAAAATTATATATAACAGCTTTACCAGAACTATTTACATAACTCACTGCCGTACTACCATTACCTAAACCACAAGCTTGAAGCCAATTAGTACCATCAAAACACTCATAACCAGTTCCAGTTCTCATGTCTCTTGATATATCTTCTACCGCAAAAGTAACACTATCTATGGTGTTTTTTATAGCTTGAGCTTTTTTGTTCGCACCGATTATTGAAATGAGAGAACTGATGGCAATAGTCATAATAGACATAAAAATACCAATGGCGACTAGCATTTCTACTAGAGAAAACCCCGCAGTAGAGTTTACATTTAACTTATTATTTTGTTTTATTTTATACTTGAACATATTATGTTTATTTATTATGACAAATTTAGATAAACTCACTACAGGGTAGGTCCTTTTTTAAAATTGCTATTTCTTTTTTTAAAATATCTAAACATTTATTGTTTTTTTACATATATTTCACCAGCCGAAGTTACAACAACGGTTGATATTGCCCCTTCTGCTGAAGATAATATTATTTCAGCAGAAGGTTTTAAATCTGATTGTCTGTCTGCATATATTAGAGCTTCTAATCTTGGTCTTTGAAAAAGAATTGAGAGCTCTGTTACACTGCAATCCAAAATACCTGTATTACTACTGATACACAAACTTTTTATGTGTGTTCCCTTTTGCATAGAATATTTTTGAATACATTCTAGACTATCTGTCGGACACGATTTAATATCACCATTATAAATTTTGTCACTATTAGTATCGTTAAAAAGAACAAAATTAGTATTACTACCGCCAGACGATGCGTCAGTATTAAAATAGACACCATAAGCCGAATTAAATGTGGCAGAACTACTTTCTCTAACGTTTACACCGTAAGATTGTGCCAGTTTTATTGTAAGGGCTACATCATAACCAAGATTATCCAAAAGGATTGTGTTGTCAAACTTATTTGAATTAATTAATACTACTCCTGTAATGATTACAAAAATAACAATAGTAACAAGAAGTTCAACAAGGGTGAAACCTTTATTTAGATTATGTTTTTTTATTTTAATATTTCTAAACATTACTTCAAAAGATTAATTACACTTTGAATATTCCAGGAAGTTAAAAGTTGAATAAATAATGCAAGTATTATAAACGGAGCAAAAGGTATTTCACTTTTAAAAGACAATTTGAACTTAGATATTTTTATTTTTTGTAAGAATATAAGTATCAAACTAACAGCTGCACCTATCCAAAATGCAAGCATAATTGCAAAAACACCTCCAGAAAAACCCAAGAGAAATCCTACACCTATTGCAAGTTTTGCATCTCCAAAACCCATCCACCTTCCACTTGAAACAAGCCAGAAAAAAGCAAAAAAGGCAAAAAGTATTGGTCCAGCAAATAAATCTAAAGATAATACAGAACCAGAAGAAGTATATATTGGATTAATAAGAAAGAAAGCAATAATCGAAAGTAAAATAAAAGTATAAACCATACCATCGGGAATTATTTTGTGTTTAAAATCATAAACCGACATCGCTATGAGTAAAGATGCAATAAGTAAATACAAAGCAAGTATTGGTGTTAAACCAAATCTTAAAAATAACCCAGCAAAAATAATCGCGGTAATTAATTCTACTGTAAAATACTGACGAGAAATTTTGCTATTGCAACCTAAACATTTTCCACCAAGCATGAGAAAACTAAAAAGTGGTAAAAGTTCATACCAGTGTAAAACCTTGCCACAAGACATACATTGAGACCTGCCTGTTACGAAAGATAGACCAGTGTTATATCGCAAAACAAAAACATTCAAAAAACTACCAATGATTGTTCCAAGTACAAATATAATAAATAAGTTTAATAATATCATCGTAATAATATTTTAAGGCATTACATCATAAATTAAAGACCCGGCAGGTGAAGCATTGATTTTTGCATTAGGATGAGTACCATCTCCACCACACTCATATAATGTTGTTTTGTTACCTGGATTATTGTCTGTAGACAAAGAGAATAAAGAATTAAAACTTCTTTTTGAACCTAAGTAAGAATTATTCATCTCAAACTTTGTCCAGAGTTGATATGATACACATTTGTCCGAACCTTTATCTAATGAAGTATCAAAAGTTTTTGTAATAGGAATATAATTTCCACTGTAATCTATGTTTGATGATGGGTCTTTTGGTATTTCAGATATAAAACCATTAGTGACAAGCTTGTCGAGAGTTAGAGGATAACTAGCATTTTTTTGAAAAAATTGTTCAAGAGCAATCTGTATCGCACTTATATCAGAAACTCTTTTTTGGTCTCTACTTTGAGCTTTGGAAGCATCAAATGATGAATAAATAATAACTGTTAAAACACCCATAATAGCGATAACAACAACTATTTCTATTAAAGTGAATGCTCTGTTTTTTAGAAAAACTTTCATGCATATATTATAACTTTTTTATTCAAAAAAACAAAACAAAAACCGCCAAAGGCGGTTTTTGTTTGATTGAGGTCGGACCTCACATAGTTTTTTATTGACAACTAGCAACTGTACCAGTAATACCAGCCTGTTTTGCTCCTATATATGAACCACCGCTACTATCAGAACAAGCGTAACTTGAAGCACTAGAAACCAATGAGGAAGAAACAGCCCATGAGGTTGCATTGCCACTAGCAGAAGCTGCGGCACATTTAGTAGTGCCACCAGAACTTACTACTCCCGCTAAGAGCGTAGCAAGACTATTATTGGCTGCTGTATCATTAAACATGTCTACAGGTGAAGCTGCGGTACATGCTGTTGCAACAAGATGAGTTAGACCATAATTATTATTTGCACTAGCATATATTTCTGCTTGCGCTCTCATTGAAGAAATCTCACCCTGAATTGATGCATCCTTTGCTTTGCTCCTTGCTGTATTTAGAGATGCCAACACGACCGATGAAAGAATACCGATGATGGCAATGACCACCAAAAGTTCAATCAATGTAAAACCTTTTTTCATAATTTTAATTTTTATCGATAAAAATCAATACGCTAATAAATTTAACTTCATGTTTTGTGTTCGGCCATCTTCATACTTGCTCAAGGTAGAGTACTTCCGTCAAAAACATTTAATCTCTATGCCTAGAGATTACGTTTACCCATATATTATACACCTTCACTATAAAAAAAGAAAAGGGGTGTGGATAAGTCCCAAAATTCAATGAGCAAAGCGATTATGAATTTTGAGGACCCCGTTAAAAGTCCTAGATAAATATTAAATTATCACTTGATAAAGCCGTAGGCGAATTTGCAGAATAGTTCAATACTAAACTTAGCTCTAACAAGACTTTGTACGGGGTCTTATATTTTTTGAGGACCCCGTTAAATAAGATTTGAGCCTATTTTTTATATACATCTTTCCATAATGTATTTTTAAATATCTTTCTCTGTGACGAGCATCTTTGTTATTTTTACACGCTTCATAATAAAAAAGTTCAAGAGGTCGTCTGTTCATAGTAGATACCACTTTACCTTTTTGATGTTGCTCAAATCTTAACTTCAAATCTTTTGTACATCCAATATAAAACAAACAATCTTTTTTTGATTTTAAAATGTAAGTATAATAGAACATTATTATATTTGAAGTTATTTTATAAAAAATATACTACCCCAGTCAAATAAAAAAACATTCGACGGGGTGATGATTTTTTATAGTCACTACGTTCCTTAAAAATCAATCACATACCCGCCGAAATACTGTAAATAGGAACAAGTACTGATGCTAGAAGAAATGCAACACCAATACCCAAAAGTACAATCATTGCTGGCTCAATAAGACTTACAATAGAATCTATAGAATTGGTGACCTCTCTTCTGTAAAAATTAGCAAGCGTTTTCAAAATATTTCCAAGCTGTCCTGTTTCTTCACCTATTCTTACCATTTGCACGAATATTCCAGGAATTTGCTCATGTTTTTCAAGAGCCGCAGAAACAGAACTTCCGCCTTTTACATCTTCGGATGTTTGGTCTAAAATATTTTTATAAACTAAATTGTCTACAACGGAAGCGGTAAGATCAAGTCCACGAACCATAGGGATACCTGAAATAAGCATTGTGTTCATGTTGTCGGCAATTCTTGAGAGATAAAGTTTTGAGTAAAGATTTTTTATAACTGGAGTTGATATTTTCATATCATCATATGCCAACTTGCCTTTTTCTGTACGCAAATATCTCCAGAGAAAAAAACCACCGATAATCAAAGCAACGAGAAGAATGATTCCATAATTTACAAAGAAATCTGAAAGACCTAAAACAATTTTTGTATATATAGGAACAGCTTGACCAGAATCCTTCAGAATTGAACTTATTTTTGGAATAACAACAGTAAGCATAAGAACCATAACTGCAATAAATGTGAAAACAACGAAAGCTGGGTAGATAAGAGCTGTTTTGACTTTGGAAGAAACTTCGTATGTTCTGTCTAGATAATCAGCTAAATACATGAATGTCTGGTCAAGCTTTCCCGACTCTTCTCCTGCTTTAACCATGTTTATATAAAATGGAGTAAAAACATCTGGGTGTTTACCTAAAGAACCTGAGATACTATTACCAGCTTGCAAGTCATCAACTACTTCTTTTAATTTTTTCCTCAAAATTGGATTTTCAGACTGTGCCGCTAAAAGTTCAAATATTTTAAGAGCAGCAACTTGGGCTTCAAACAAAGTTGCCATTTGTCGAGAAAGGATAACAACATCTTTATTGGAAACTCTTCCAAAAAGAGAAATGTTGCCAAACAAACCACCCCCAGCTTCTTCTTCTGGTTTTATAGTAATAATAGACAAACCTCTTTTCTGTAGTGCATCTATTGCTATGTCTAAACTCACGGCGTCTATCGCTCCGTCTCTTGGTGAATTATTTTGATCTAGTGCTTTATATTTAAATGTCATGATTGATTTTTAATGAGTGTAACGATTATAAAAATCATCACCCTGTTAAATAAGTTTTTTAATAAAAACTTACCAAATGAACTTATTTACTTTTACAACCCTTTATAAAAACAACGATTTTACAATTCAATTGTATCATATTTATTTTATTATTTCATTTGGTATTTAACAGGGTAAATAAATTATAGTTGCTTCGCTCGTTAATTTATTTACATCATTCTCTCTAAAATTTTTGCATCAGTGGCATATGTATAAGCGCTTTCTGTTGTTATTTCACCTTTTGAAACCAAATCGGCAAGGCATCTGTTCATGTCTATCATTCCTTCCTGCGAAGAAGTTTCTATAACTGAACTTATTTCGTGTATTCTATTTTCGCGAATCAAATTTGCTACTGCATTATTATTTATTAGAAGCTCGTATGCAGGTATTAGGCCACCTGAAATTCTTGGAAGAAGTCTTTGAGAAAAGATGCCCGTCAAACTTCCGGCAAGTTGTATTCTTATTTGCTCTTGTTGGTCTGCTGGGAATGAATCGATAATTCTACTTACTGTCTGGGCAGCGCCATTTGTATGTAAGGTTGAAAAAACCAAATGTCCCGTCTCGGCTGCAGTCACTGCTGTAGCAATCGTTTCTGTCCCTCTCATCTCTCCAATAAGCGCCACATCCACATCTTCTCTGAACATACTTTTCATAGCCGTCTGAAAATCTTCAGTATCTATTCTAACTTCTCTTTGGTCTATAATGGACTTTTTTGGTTCATAAATATATTCGATTGGGTCTTCGATGGTAATAATATGTTCTGCTCGGCTTTCATTTATACTTTCTATCATTGCTGCAAGCGTTGTTGTCTTTCCATGACCAACAGGACCAACAACTAGGAAAAAACCTTGTGGCTTGTCTGCAAAAGATTTTAATATTTCTGGAAGATTTAGCTCTGCCAAATTTCTAATTTTTTTAGAAATAAGACGAAGAGCAATGCTAATCATCCCCTGTTGAAAATACGCATTGCCTCTGAATCTTTCTCCGTTATCTATCCCATATGAAAAATCTAATTCTTTATTTTTAAAAAATAAATCTCTGTTTTCTTTAGGTACCATCTCTGAAAGAATTCCTGAAATCATTTCTTTGCTAATAACCTCTCTTTTGACCAAAGGTAATAACATTCCAGAAACTCTTATTGTAGGTTTCTTACCCTCGGATAAATGTAAATCTGAAGCTCCTTCCTGAAAAACGGTTTTTATTAAATCATTGAGTTCTTTTTTGTAGTCCATCCCAGTACAAAATTTTAATTACTAATAATTGATGACGACTTTTAATTTATTTTTCTATTAAATATTTATCTTCAAATAACCTAGGCTGAATTTTTAACGGGACAAGTTTTTATATTATTATTTTCTTATACTATTATACAACAAAATTAAAATTTATTTTTGCTTTTTGTTTAAAAGGGTTTTTACCTCCTCTACAACTTCTGAAGGTATGGTCGTTGCTTTGACGATAAAACCATTGACGCCAAGCTCTTTTGCTCTATTTATATCAGCAGCTGTGCCTTGGTTTGTTAGCATTACAGATAATGCACCCGGGGCTAGATTCTCTTTTTTGATTGTCTCATACATAGTAAACCCGTCCATCACAGGCATTATCAAATCCATAATTAAAACATCTGGTTTATAACCACCTTTCAATATATCAACAGCATCAGACCCATTTCCTGCTACTTTTACTTCAAATCCGTTTTTCTCAAATTTCATTGAGTACATGCTTAATAAAAAAGCATCATCATCAATAATAAAAATTTTCTTTTTTTCGGGCATTGTTTTTGTTTTTTAATTATTTTTAAAGTTGATTAATTTCCTCAAAAGGAACAATTTTCTGCATTGCTTTTATAATAGCATCTTCTTTCATGGTGACAAGACCATTTTTCCTCGCGATTTTATATACTTCGGACTCTATAGGATTGTGCAATATAACTTGCTCTATTTCAGGATTCATTTTAAACATTTCAAACACAGCGATTCTGCCTTTCGTTCCTTTTGGACATTGAGGGGTGGATTCTACCTGTAATATTTCTTTTACAGTTGGAATTTCGTCTCTATAAACTTTTGGTAAATCAGCAAATTGTTCGTCTATCATTACTTTCAAGCTACCTTCTATAGGAAGCGGTTTCCCCGTCCCAGGACAAATTTGGCTAACTAATCTTTGTGCCATAGTCAATATAAGAGTAGGTGAAATAAGATAAGGATCAACTCCCATATCTATAAGACGAGGAACTACTCCACAGGCTGTATTTGTGTGAATTGTAGAAAGAACCAAGTGTCCGGTAAGAGCAGCCTGCACTGCAAGCTGAGCTGTCTCTTTATCTCTAATCTCTCCCACCATGATTACGTCTGGATCTTGTCTTAATGTGGTTCTCAAACCGTTTGCAAAATCATATCCGATTTCTGGAAAGACTTGGGACTGACTCATACCGTCTATATTATATTCGATAGGGTCCTCCAAACTCAAAACATTTTTTTCGTCTTTGTTTATTTCGTTAAGCATTGAATAAAGAGTGGTTGTCTTACCAGAACCTGTCGGACCAGAAATAAGAATCAAACCGTATGGTCTAGCCATTGCGTCTCTAATCATTTTTAAGTACCGAGGAGATATCATCATTTCGTCTAAAGTCTTGACACCTTTTTCTTGGTCCAAAATTCTCATCTCAACTTTTTCTCCATAATATGATGGGAAAGTAGAAACCCTGAAGTCAATTTTTCTTCCTTCTATCTTTGCAGAAAAACGTCCATCTTGAGGTTTTCTTTTTTCATCAAGTTTCATATTGCAAAGAATTTTGATTCTTGCTACCACTGCAGAATGTACCTCTGAAGGCAAAACCAAACTTGTATTTAAAACTCCATCAACTCGAAATCTTACTCTAACTTTATCTTTCATGTGTTCAATGTGCACATCTGAAGCATTTCCATCAGTGGCGTATCGTAGTATTGTGGCAACAATCTTGGTAACTGGAGCATCTTCAATTATTTTTGTTTCTATTTTTCCAAAACTAGAACTGTCATCTTTTAAAATTTCTATACTTTCTAAATCTTGGTCTAAGTCTGTTTCAAGTTCTGTAAGAGCTTTATTGACTTCGCCAGAAAGACCCTTATAACTTTCAATAACTTTTTTAAAATCTTTTTCAACAATAACGTATATCTTATAAGGCAGATTTAATTTGCTTACTATAAACGTGAGGGCGTCTCTCGATTCAATATTATCTGGGTCAATCATTCCAACCTCAAGAACTCCTTCTTTAACAGAAAGTGGGACAAATTTATAACGCAAAGCAGCATCCTCAGAAATATAATTTAGGACAGAAAGAGGAACTGCATAATTCGCTAGGTTAATTGATGGGACATTATAATACTCCCCTTTTACATCAAGAATGGTTTGTGTAGGAACCCCAACTTCTTCCAATATTTCTTCTACTGATTTGTCAGAACTACTTGACTGTTTTTCTATCTTTATTGAGTCTGCCCTACTGATTATATTTTTACTTACAAGATTTTCTAATATATTCATACGTTAAATTATCTAGTATTCAATGAAGATGTAGCGTTTATAGATTGAATTATTTTCGTTGTGATATTTGAATCACTACCAACTGGAGCAAATGGATTATCTCTTCCTGCCTCTTGTGGAGAAAAAGAAACTGTATTGTCTTTTAGGTTTTGAAAGGTAAGGTTTGCAAAAATAGAATCATCCAAATTAACCTGTGCCATTTGTTGTAATATATTGTAAATATATTTTGCATCGACAGAGTCTGTGGTTTTTACATCTGTGGCAAGATATGAAGTGCTGGTGTCTGTTTTAGTTAAATACCAAAATGCCACCATCCCTATCACTACTATTAAGATTATTGTTATAATATTTTTTTTCATCCCAGTACAAAATTTTACTTATTAATCTATGCGACTTTTTGATATTTTTACTTTGATTTTATTTTTATTTTAATTTAACTTATGTTGAATTTTTAACGGGACAGATTTTGGTTTGGTTTTGAAATTATTTTAACCAATAAGTATTTAAACTTACATTGAAGTCATAAAAACCTGATTCTGTAGCATTGAAACTTATATCTGTAATATCTAACAACCTAAGATTGCTTTCTAAATCTTGTAATAAATTTAAGAAATTATTGTATGAAGAATTCACTGTAAATTTTAATGACAGTGTTCCGTATGGAGTATTTGTCTGACCAATCGTATCACTGGTTGTTTTTGTCATGTCACCAACAGAAATACTTTTTGCGACAAGATTTCTACCTTCTGCTATTTTACTAATTTCTATTATAAGTCTTATGTTGTCTATATTACTTGGCAAAAGTCTTTCTAATTTTGCTTTATCCACCTCTGAAATAGTATTTTTCTTTGCAACAAGTACGTCTCTTTGCGCAATAATTTTTGTGGAAGAATTTAATATATCATCATATTTTGCTAACTCTTCTTTAAGAAATACCACCCCTGCAGTAGAATAATCGGCACTACTTTGTGTAGAGCTACCTTTGTAATTTGGATCAACATATCCAAAAAATACTGCGATTGATGATGCTATTAGAATAAGTGGTAATATAAAATTCATATTAATTATTTGTATTATTTTTATAGGACAAAAAATCAGATACTACATAAGCCGAAAATATAAATGACACACTACCATCAGCATTCAAACTTAAATCAGAGATTTTTGGTTCAGTAATAATTTTTTTGTAATCTGACTTACCAAACTCATCTGCTTGAGAAGCAACTGTCTCCCAGTCTTTGGCAACCCCAGACATTTGGATAGATACCGTGTTTACACCAGTATCACTTTTACCAAGAGACGAGAAACTAAAATTTTTGAATCTTACACTCTTGAGAGTTGCTTGTTGTAAAAAATTAAAAATTGGAGAAATAGCAACATGTTTACCTAGTAAACCTTTTGCTACGTTGATTCTTGAATTGAGCTCCACCAAACTCTCAACAGTAATTGAATCCGAAACTAAACCACTTTTGTTGGTTTCTATGGTAGTTTGATCTGAATTTATTTTTTGGATTAGGAGATTTTTTTCCAAAAAAACATAGCCGGCAAGCCCGAGAGATACTAAAAATATTATTATTGAAACAAGAAGTAACAAGCTCATGCCACCAGACCTGATTGGTTCTGATGTGGTTACTGGTTTTTTAGGTATAAAAGATGTTTGAAATTTTGGTTCCATACAATATGCAATTTTTTAACAAGATTCTCCTTATATTATACATCAAAAAATAAAAACAATACAATTAAACATGTTGATTACATTTCTTGTAACTTTCTAATAGCCAAACCGATAGCAACTGTGAACTCCGGACCTGCAGTTTTTAAAACTTCTTCCAAAAAAGCTGGGTATTCTACCTTAGAAAATGGGTCCGCAACTTCTACTGGAGTTTCAAGAGAGACTTGTGCTTTCTCTTTAAGACCTCTGAGTAAGGCTCCTCCGCCAGTTAGAACAATTTTACTAATTTTTTTCTCAGATTTCTTATAATAATTCATTATAAAACGCCCAGTTTCAGACAAGATATAATCCACAGTGATTGATGAAATCTCAGAAACACTATTTTTGTCGATTCCTAAAATACCTTCTTTAATTTTAATTTTTTCAGCTTCGTCGAAAGAAATATTCATAGATTTTGAAATAGACATTGTAATATCTTGAGAACCTCGGTTTATAACATGAGAAGCTTTAAGTATTCCCCTCTCAACAACAAAAACTTTGGTTGAGCCTGCACCAAAATCCATTATTACTTGTGGTGAAAGACTTGGTTCAAGTGCTGCTCTCATGCAACTAAAAATTTCTACTTCTGAAAAACTTGTTTGTAACCCTACAAGTTTTTGTATTTCTCTGTTTTTATTTAGAGCCTCATTATTTATAACTATGAGTAATATCTCAGTATTTTTGTCTTCTTCAACTTTTTGTCCATTTTGAAACTCAGAAACTGTTTTTTCATCTTTCGGTATTGCCCACCAATCCAAAGTTACTTCAGAGATAGGCACTGGAATATATTTTCTTGCTTCAATAGGAACCATTTCAGAAAAATTCTTTTCTTCTGCTGAAGGCATTTTTATAAAAATAATAAAACTTGACCCAATAGAAATAGATAAGGCACTATTTACAGTAGTGGTATTTGATTCCTTTAAAAGGTCACGAATAGCTTCTGAAATTTTGTCTGCAGAAAGTACCGTAGCTCTTCCAAGGTCGGTCCCCGCATAAGGTCCCAAAGCTATTTCTCCGTAAGTCTCAAGAACCGCTTTACCACCCTGTTTTTTAAGTTGAATTACTTTGACAGAAGAGGAACCAATATCAATACCAAGAACCTTTGAATCTTTAGAAGCAAAGAGTGAATTGAAAAAATCTGAGATTGAGTTGCTCATATATTAAAATAAATTGTTGGAAATAATTCTCAGCTAATAATTATCTATGTTATTATAACATAGAAAAAAACTCGTTCAACAAAATAACTTGTCCCGTTGTAAATTGCGATATTAATCAAATAATAAAATTATAACCAGAAAAAATATGATAAAAACCAATTCACTAAACATTATAGGCTTAAAAATTTTACAACTGGGATGAAGAAAATGAAGGATTTTATAGATTCAATATTAAACCTAATTTTACCAAAAGATTTGGAAATTGTTGAGATAGAAGGCATGCCAGAAACAGATATAATTAAAGAAGTGCCAGAAGCCAACGAAATTAAAGATAGTAAATATAAGGCTTTGTTTCAATATAAAAATAAAATTTCGAGAAAAGCCGTTTGGGCTATAAAATACAGTAAAAATAAAGAAATTCTTAATAAATTTTCAAATTTATTGTATGAATATATTTTGGAAAATATAACTGACGAAATATCTTTCTCAAATTTTAATAATCCCCTACTTATACCAATACCAATGCATAAAAATAATTTAAAAGAGCGGGGATATAATCAAAGTGAGCTTATAGCAAAAGAAATATATAAAATAGATGAAAGAAAAAATTTTGATATTGAACTTGGTGCTTTAATAAAAATAAAAGAGACTCCACACCAATCTGAATTAAAAAATAAAAGTGAAAGATTAAAAAATTTAAAAGGATGCTTCTCGGCAAATAGTGAACTAGTAAAAAATAGAAATATTATTTTAATAGATGATGTTATCACGACAGGAACTACAATGGGTGAGGCATCAAAAACTTTGCGTGAAGCTGGAGCAAAAAAAGTAATCGGTTTTTCTTTGGCGCATTAAACTAGAAAAAAGTATGAAAATGTGATAATCTTTTTCTGTGTTTGGAGAGGTGTCAGAGTGGTCTAATGTACCTCTTTGCTAAAGAGGTGAACCCGTTAAACGGTTCCGCGAGTTCGAATCTCGCCCTCTCCGCGACGACAATTAAAAAACAGTCTCTGATGACTGTTTTTTAATTGTCGTAATGTGTGAAAGGGCGAGATTCGAAAGACGGAGCCGACATGAACGATAGTGAATGACTCGGCGAGTCGGGTTGAGGATTGGGTTGGGACCCAACCGAAAGACCTTTTGAGATATTTTATGAGTATAACGAAATAAAATATCCAAAATGGTGTACTGACCATGTAATGGTCGAAAACACTTAGATTTTTATGAGCAAAGCGAAATAAAAAGCTTAGTGATTTGTGACCGGATCTCGCCCTCTTATATAAAAATATGCTAAGATAACTTTAATGAGAAACGAGTTTAAAAACAAAAAGGTTTTGCTTATAGGGCTTGGAATTTTAGGTGGTGGAGTTACCACTGCAAATTGGCTATTAAAAAATGGAGCCAAACTTTCTATTACTGATTCAAAGCCTAAAGAATATTTTAAAGATTCAATTAAAAAAATAAAAGGTAAGGTAAATTATTTTTTTGAAAAATGTGATGAGAAAAATGTTGCTGCCGCTGACATGATTGTCATCAATCAGGCCGTTCCACTAACAAATCCGCTTGTTCAGCTTGCAGAAAAACTAAATAAACCTATTTATAATGAATCAAAAATATTTTATGAAAATTGTGCAAAACCGATAATAGCAATCACCGGGACGAGAGGAAAAACAACCACTACAAATTGGGTGGCGCATTTACTAGGTAAAAGTGCACTTATAGCTGGTAATTCCACAGAACAACCACTACTAAAGATACTCCCAAAAACTGATAGTAAAGCGTGTAAAATGGTTGTGAATGAAATCCCCTCTTTTCAGCTTGAAAGATTTGATTCTGTTCCACACATTGCACTTATTACAAATATTTTTGTAGACCACCTCAACCGACATGGAACAGTAGAAAATTATGCACTAGCAAAGGCAAATGTTTTTAAGAATCAATCAAAAAATGACAAATTAATTTTGAATTATGATAATGAATGGACAAATTTTTTCCTAAAACAAAATCCAAAAGCAGAAGTTTGGTTTTTTTCTTTGAACAAGTTACCAAAAAATATAAAAGGAATCTACTACCAAGATGGAAGTATTTATTTACAGACAAAAAAAACGGAAAAAGTTTTAAATATTAAAGATTTTGTTGATTTTTGGGGCAAACATAATTTGGCAAACTTACTGTCTGCTATTTTAGTAGCTTATTTATCAAATGGAACATGGGCTGATATTGAAAAAAAGGTTAAAACCTTACCTCAAGTAAAATACAGGCAAGAACTTATCGCCACATTTGGAAAAACAAAAATAATTAACGACACTTCGGCCACATCGCCTGAAGGAGGAATGGCTGCTATTGAAAGATTTGGTTCAAAAAATTGTATTTTGATAAGTGGGGGAACTGACGCTGGTCTTGAATACAAAGATTGGGCAAAAACTGCTTTAAAATACTTTCCAAGTGAAAATATTATTTTGCTTGATGGAAGTGCAACAAAAAAAATGCTTGCTGAACTCGGAAAAGATATTGATATTTCAAAGATATCTGTAAAAAATACACTGGAGGAATGTGCAGATTTGGCTTTTAAAAAAATATCAGGAAAAACCACCTTGCTATTCTCCCCCTCCGCAAAAAGTTTTGAAAAATTCAAAAATGAATTTGACCGTGGAGAAAAGTTTAATAAAATAATCAAAAAACTTAAATAGTTTAAGTAATTATATTTTTTCTATTGTTTTTAAATTCATACAATGGACCAGCAAGAAAACCCCAAGTAAAACCCCACACCATCTCGGTAAGTGGAATTCCAGCAAATCGTAAATCAAGAGAAGTCCCATATATTAACCATTGTTCTTTAAAAAGAATCTGGGTATTTGAAACAATGTGAAATAAAATAAAATAACTTATAAACATTATGAGCATTACTGAGATACCACTACCAATAGCATTAAGAAATAAATCGTGCCGTATAAATAATATTGGTATTGCGGTTACAACAAAAGCAAAAGCGGAGGCATAAATTGAGTTTATTCCAAACAAAAGTAAAATTTTTAAAACTACAAAAAATATAAACAGAAGTGCAAATACATTAAGTGTATATTTTGGTTTTTTTGAGAGTTTTTGAAGTTGGGTCCGAAATAAAACTTCAAAAATTACTGCTCCGATTCCTCCGATAGCAAAACCAAATAAAATATCCTCAATCATTAATGGGAAATGCCCGACAGATAAAGAAAGGGCACTTTTTGGTAACCAATAATCTTTAAAATAAATAATTTCGCTTAATGGACCTGCGATTAAACCAATACAACTCATAGATAACTGTTCTCGTCTTGTAGATTTATTTGTCATGTACAAAACCAACCAAATTATTAAAAATGGTAAGCAAAGAAACAAATATGCATAATTTGATGGTAAGTAAATCATAAAAAAAATTATATCATGTAAAAAATTATAAAACAAAAAACCGCCTAGATGGCGGTTTTATTTTCTATCATCATCAAAAAATTCATAATAAGATAATATGCCAATTGAAAATAAAACTAGCCAAAAGAATAATTCTTCAAACGGGAATCTCTGTCCAAATAAACTAACCCACCCAATATATTTACTTGCAGGAAAAGACCATTGATGAAGTTGTAATGCTGTTAATTCAAATAAAAGAGAAAGGATAAAAAAATATGAGCCAATTTTTACATATTTTGACAACAATCTTGGGAAAAAAGACAAAAAAGTTATTGCTGGCAAAAATATAAAAACAATACCAGTCCAGAAATGTGCATACGGGATCACCAATAGATCAGGTCGAGTAAATATCACAATGAAGAAAATTAATAAAAAAATAATCAGCGGCCAAAGAAGATATTTCATCCTTTTGTCAACTAATTCGTGTTTGCCTTTATCTAAAAAATGTTCATAAAAAATGATAATGCTGTAAACAAGGAAAAAACCAAATATAAAATCCTCAATAGGAATTACACCGAATAGACGAAAAGGAAACACCGTTGATGTAATAAACCAAGCTTTACCAACAGTCGCAATATAATCAAACAAAATTCCAAAAGGAACAGTAACGATCAGTGCAAATGCTAAAGTTTTTTTAACTTGCTCTGGTGTTCTAAAAGAGAAATATATAGAAGGTAAACCTAAAAATAAGAATATCGAAATTAAAAAATTTGCTTTTAAAAGAAGCGATGACACAACTGAAATTATAGGAAACAATATTAGAAGAAACATATCTAATTTTCTCAAAAACTTTTGGTCACGGTGTTTCATAATAATGATTTAATAAAAACTACTAACACAATTTTGGAAACTTTTTATTTATCGTGACGATCTTCATCTCCTGGTTTATAAAAATGTTTTCTGAAAGAATTTTCTAAAAACAACATTATAGTAAAGATGACCAAGACTGCAATTGTTGCAATAATAGCTAATGTAAAAAGACCAAAACCACAGGCAATTCCTACTCCTGCGGTAACCCACAAACCAGCTGCAGTTGTAAGGCCTGTAATTTTATTTGCTTGAAAAATTATTAGACCTGCACCAATAAAGCCTATGCCTGTAATTACTGCTGTTGGCACAGCAAGTGGGCTCGCTACCAAAGGATTATTTATAGT